>Ga0209931_1000411_pt1 | contig 25870 bp, 22 predicted proteins | sample SalPonR1_B_D1_MG_FD_185697 | JGI IMG/M metagenome (GOLD analysis project Ga0209931, IMG submission 185697) | Salt pond soil microbial communities from South San Francisco under conditions of wetland restoration - Salt Pond MetaG R1_B_D1_MG... ...
TGCATCTTCATCTAACTCTTTATTATTAGTAACTATATTAGTCATACACTTTTTATCTAATTTTATGTCATTTCTCTTTTGTTCAAAGGTTACACCAAATATATGCTTTCTTTCAACTTCTAGAGGTGTATATTTAGGATTCATTTTAAGCACTAAATAATTACCCTTCTTTTTTTGTTTTAAAATTTCCAGGGCTTCTTTAGTATAGTCAGGTGCTATTATACCGTCGGATACTTCTCTTTTTATTATCTTTGCTGTAACTTCATCGCATGTATCACTTAAAGATACAAAATCTCCAAAGGAAGACATTCTGTCTGCTCCCCTAGCCCTAGCATATGCCGTAGCTATCTCAGATTCGTCTAAGCCCTGGATATCATCAACAAAACATGCTTTTTTTAGATTATCATTCATTTTATTACCTATAGCTGCTGCTGTAGGACTTACATGCTTAAATGATGCAGCAGCAGGTTTCCCTATTGCTTCTTTAATTTCTTTAACAAGTTGCCATCCGTTAAGTGCATCCATTAGGTTTATATAACCTGGATTCCCATTTAATACTTCAAATGGTAATTCCCTGCCATCATCCATGTATACACTTGCTGGTTTTTGATTTGGATTACATCCATACTTTAAATTCATTGTTTTACCCCTTTACACATTAATCTCCGTAGTGATATCTTTATCCAATGAATATTTTTTTATTATTGGATATATATAATCATTTAAAAATTCTGTTACTTGGGAAGAACTTCTTCCTGTATATAGTTTTGGATCCAAATGAGAAAATATTTCCTCTTTAGTTAACATAAAAGAGTTATCGTCAACTATTCTATCAACAAGGTCATTTTTAGCTCCTTCAGTTTTTATCTTTAAGGTAGCTGCATGGGAATGCACTCTTAACCTTTCGTGTAATTCTTGCCTATTTCCCCCCTTTTTAACAGCTTCCATCATAACATTTTCTGTTGCAATAAAAGGTAATTTCTCCATTATTCTAGCTTCAATTACCTTTGGATATACAACCATGTCAGAAGTTATATTTATATATAGGTTAAGTATAGAATCCACTGCAAGAAAAGCCTCAGCTACGGATACTCTTTTATTAGCCGAATCATCTAAAGTTCTTTCAAACCATTGAGTTGCAGCAGTTATTGCAGGATTTATAGAATCAGTTATAACATATCTAGCAATGGAAGTTATTCTTTCTGATCTCATAGGATTTCTTTTATATGGCATTGCAGATGAACCTATTTGATTTTTTTCAAAGGGTTCTTCCATTTCTCCAAAGGATTGTAATATTCTCATATCATTTGAAAATTTCGAAGCACTTTGAGCTACACCAGAAAGAATTGATAATACCATGCTATCTACTTTTCTGGAATATGTTTGCCCAGATACAGGCACACAGCCAGTAAAACCCAATTCTTTTGCTATTATTTCATCAAGTCTTTTAACCTTGTTTTCATCTCCTTCAAAAAGTTCCATAAAACTAGCTTGAGTACCAGTGGTCCCTTTGGAACCTAATAATAGTAATTCATCTATTTTTCTTTCTACATCAACAAAATCTTGGTATAAATCATAAGCCCACAAAGTTGCTCTTTTCCCAACTGTAGTAAGCTGAGCAGGCTGTAAATGGGTATACCCTAGACAAGGAAGCTCTTTATATTCATTTGCAAACTTAGAAAGATTTTTAATAACTTGTAATAATTTAATATTTACAAGTTTCAAGGCTTCTCTCATAAGAATAACATCGGTATTATCACCAACATAACATGATGTTGCTCCTAAATGAATAATAGGCTCTGCTTTTTTACATCTTTTTCCATATGCGTAAATATGGCTCATTACGTCATGACGTACTTCTTTTTCTTTGGCTTTGGCAACATCAAAATCTATAATATCTTTATTTTTTATCATTTCATCTATTTGTTCTTTAGTAACATTAAGGCCGAGTTCATGTTCTGCCTTAGCTAGTGCTATCCAAAGTTCATGCCATGTGGTAAATTTCTTTTCTTCTGAAAAAATGTACTTCATTTCTGAACTCGCGTAACGAGTTGAAAACGGTGACATGTAAATATTAGTGTTATCCATTAGTCGCCCTTCCTTTTATTATATATTCTAGTTCTAGTCTTTCTAGTTTTTAAATCAATAAATTTTACCATTAAAGAAATTTTATTATCCTGATTTAAATTAGTCCAAATAGTATCACCAAATTCATTAAAATCTTCTAATATTTCAATTTGAGTGGGCTCTCCTTCAAAAGGAGGAAGTGGATTCCCATCAATTTTATATGTATGTATAAAATGACCTTCACCTACCAACGAAGAATATTCAAAAAACTGACGTCTGCAAGAAGTACCTTTGTCATCATTAGACTTTAATATACTTAACTTGTAATTAAAATCATTTCTATCAAATTCCATAAGACCACTTATTCTAGGTGTGTAATTAGGTGAATCAGGTTCAAACTCCCTAGTTCTAAGAGCTTCTTCGAAGGATAATTTTTTACTTATATGATTATATATTGTATCAGTTTGATCCCCATTTGTTACTATCAATTTATTTTCAAAAGTTTTAACTGGATAATATACTACTAAACTTGGGTCAAAATCCATATCTAAACTATATGGAGCGATGGCAATATTGTTTTCTTCTTCAAAAAAATATCTGTTTCTACTATTTTCACTTCTTCCCATAATAAAATAAGCAACAACAGCACTATGGCTATTTTTGCCTATAATTATCCCCCTACCAAAATAATTGTTTTCCTTTAATTCAATTAATTTCATCTTCTTACTCATTTCCCTTTCCATCCAAATAACTCTGCAATATTACAACTGCAGCTTGCTTGTCAATGACCTTTTTTCTATCTTTTCTTCTGACATCAGCATCTATAAGGACTCTTTCTGCTATTACAGTAGTAAACCTTTCATCTTGCCATACGAGTTTAACTTTAGGTAGCCCCATACTCCTAAGTTTATTTTCAAGTCTATCTTTAAACTCATATACTTTTTCGGTTTGCACACTGTCAGTTCCATTTAAGTTTTTAGGCAATCCAATTACAACAGTGTCACAATCATATTCTTTAATATAATCTATGACCTTTCCAGTGTCTTTTTTTATACCAACTCTTTCTATTGTTGTAATTCCTTGCGCAGTAATGCCCAAAGGGTCACTGACGGCTAATCCTATTGTTTTATCTCCCACATCAAGTGATAGTGCTCTCATATTATTTACCAAGGTATTCTTTAATAACTTCTTCTAATAACTCATCTCTATCAATTCTGCTTATTAGATTTCTAGCATTATTGTGACTTGTAATATATGACGGGTCTCCAGAAGTTAAATATCCCACCATTTGATCAATTGCATTGTATCCTCTATCGTTTAGCGCTTCATATACTTCAGCTAAAATATCCTTGTTAGATCTTTTTTCAACCTTTTCTGTCTTGAACATCAATGTGTCTCTTTTCATAGTAACCTCCTATATTAGAGTTTTAGCGATTTCTAAAGCTTCATCTATCTTATCTGCATCTTTTGCACCTGCTTGAGCTATGTTAGCTTTTCCACCACCACCGCCACCTGCAGCATTGGCAATTGGTTTAATAAGTTTACCTGCGTGGTAACCTTTTTCAACTAAATCGTCAGTAACTGATACCACAAACATAACTTTATCATTAACAGCAGAAGCAAATACCATAATAGTATTCTTATTCTTTTCTTTAACTTCATCAGTTATTTTTCTGAGATGATCTATATCTTTATCTTTGAATTTTTTAGTAATTAATTTTACGTTATTAATTTCTTCCGCACAATTCATTATATTATCAAGGTCATTACATATATGGGCCTTTTTCATATCATCGATTTCTTTCTTTAATTCCTTATTCTCATTCATTATGCTTACTAATCGATCGGGTAAGTTTTCAAATTTAGATTTAGCACAAGAAGACATTGTGGTTATCAAAGACTCATATTTATTTAAAGTATTTAAGACTTCTTTCCCTGTTATTGCTTCAATTCTTCTAACACCTGAAGCAACTCCCGATTCACTGGTTATCTTAAAGTTTCCTATAAATCCAGTATTTGCAACATGGGTACCACCGCATAGTTCCATACTGTAATCGCCCATGGTAACTACTCTAACCTTATCTTTATACTTTTCTTCAAATAAAGCCATAGCACCTATTTTTTTAGCTTCTTTAATATCCATGTTCCTAGTAACTACGGGTAGAAATAAATTTATTTTCTCATTTACTTTTTTTTCTATTTGTATTAATTCATCTTCTTTAACACTTTCAAAGTGATTAAAGTCAAATCTTAAATAATTGTTAGATACTAGAGAACCAGATTGATGTACATGATCTCCTAAAACTTCCTGTAAAGCTTTATGTAACAAATGAGTGGAACTGTGGTTTCTTGAAGTATTATTTCTTACTATTTCATCAACATCAGCATTAACAACATCACCTATTTCAACTTTACCACTAATATTAGAAGCTATGTGAAGGTGTATGTTATTTTCCTTTATTACATCTACTATTTCACAGTTGAAATTTTCATTATATAATATACCAGTATCATCCAGCTGCCCTCCACTTGTTGCATAAAATGGAGTCTTATCCAATATTATTAATATTCTATCATCTTCTATTATTTTAGTGTATAAGACCTTAGCTTTTATTTTTAACTCATTATAACCAACAAAGACTGTCTTAGGCAGATTTCTGTAGTCACTGGAATCTTTCCATGCTTCTTCATCAGCAGATTTTCTTCCGCTTCTAGCCATTTCTCTTTGCATTTGCATGTTTTTCTTAAATCCAGTAACGTCAATAGCCTTATTATGTTCAGTCAATATTTCTTCAGTTAATTCAATAGGAAAACCGTAAGTATCATACAATTTAAACGCTAATTCCCCATCCAAACTATGGCTTTTTTCTTCATTCATTTCATCAATATATGTTTTTAATTTAGCCATCCCTTGATCCAATGTTTTAGTAAATTTATTTTCTTCTACTAATATGATTTTTTTTATAAATTCTTTTTTTTCTAAAAGTTCTGGATATGCATCTTTAGATGTATTGATTACCAAATCTGCAAGATCATTTAAGAATGTATGCTTGATTCCTAATAATCTTCCGTGTCTAGCTGCTCTTCTAATTATCCTTCGAAGCACATAGCCTCTTCCTTCATTACCAGGAAGAATTCCATCACTTATCATAAATACCATGGATCTTAAGTGATCCGTGATAATTCTTACACTCAAATCAGTTTCTGCTTTCCCATCCATGTATTCAACATCAGCAATTTTAGTAACACCTTCAAGTACGTATTTAATTGTATCAACATCGAAGATAGAATCCACATCTTGCATGATGCATGCTATTCTTTCCAACCCCATACCTGTATCTATATTAGGATTAGCTAAATCTTCATAAGTGCCATCTTCTTGCCTTGAATACTGAGTAAATACATGATTCCAAAATTCAATAAACCTATCACAATCACAACCAGGCTTACAATCTTCTTTGCCGCAACCAAATTCCTCACCTCTATCATAATATATTTCAGAACATGGTCCGCATGGCCCAATACCTATTTCCCAAAAATTATCATCTTTTCCAAGTCTAACAATTCTTTCTTCAGGCATACCTAACTCTTTCCATATGTTATATGCTTCTTCATCATCCATATAAACGGTTGCCCATAGTTTATCTATAGGCATATTAAGATAATCGTTTATAAATTCCCATCCCCAACTAAGAGATTGATGTTTGAAATAATCTCCAAAGCTAAAATTACCAAGCATTTCAAAAAAAGTAGCATGTCTAGATGTTACACCTACATTTTCTATATCACCTGTTCTTATGCATTTCTGACATGTTGTCATTCTCTTTGCAGGTGGTGTTAAAGCCCCTGAAAAGTATGGTTTAAGTGGTGCCATACCTGAGTTTATTATTAAAAGGCTATTATCATCTCTAGGTATTAAAGATGCACTTTTAGATACGTAATGGCCTTTGCTTTCAAAAAAATCTATAAATAACTTTCTAATTTCGTTTAATCCTAATTTGTACATATTATGCATTCCCCTCGTAATTATATACTATTAATTATATCATAATTCTTTATTAGTGTCATCTGATATTTCTCCAACACCCATTAGCAAATCATCTTTATATATTACCAAAAATTGACCTGGAGTTACTGCCCTTACTGGTTCATTAAATTCAATTTCCATTATATCCTTTTCTTTGTCAAAATTTATTATATGACCTTTGGTTGTATTATTTGAAAATCTGACTTTTATATCAAAATCACCTTGGTTAACAATAACTTTATTATGTATGGTAATAGCTCTTTTAGCAAATAATTCTTCATTTTTGCCTAAAGTAACTTTATTTTCTTTAGGATCTATTTTGTTAACAAAAGCCCTTTCTCCCAGTGCAATATTTAAGCCTTTTCTTTGACCTACTGTATAGCATTGGTAGCCTTTGCTATTACCTAGTATATTTCCATTATTATCCACAAATATTCCAGGCTTGATGTTTACACCTTTTTTAATCAAATAATCTACATGGGTCATTTCAGGCTTAACAAAGCATAATTCTTGACTGTCCTTTTTTGCCGATATTTCTTTATCAATTGTTTTAGATTTATTTCTAACTGCTTCTTTACTTTCAAACTCTTCTAACGGTAATATTATTCTCTCTATCACATCATTGGATAAATATGCAAGCATATATGATTGATCTTTCGCTCTATTATTGGAAATTCCAATGTATTTTTTGCCATCTTTTTCTGAAATTTTAGCATAATGACCAGTAGCAATATATTTAGCTCCTATTTTGTTAGCTTCCATTATTAAATGTTTAAATTTAACATCTCTATTGCATACTAGGCAAGGAGATGGTGTCATCCCTTTATTATATCTATCTATGAAATAGTTTATAACTTTATCTTCAAACTCTTTGGTCACATCGATGATATTTATATTGATTCCTAACTTATCAGCCAATTCCTTGGCTTTTATGTGTTCCTTGTCATCGGGTTTGACTATTAAATAAAGACCATGTACATCATAGCCTTTCTTCAATAATATTAAAGCAGCGGTTGCACTATCCACACCGCCACTTAATCCTATTACAACTTTATTCTCATTCATTTTCATTATCTTTCCTACCACAAATACATTTATGCTCATCTTCAGCCATTTCGTAAGGATCAAAATCTTTTAAAGCATCGTATTTTTTTCCGTTATTTATAGCATAATCATATATCGCTTTTTTAATAGCTTTATCAGCTAGTACAGAACAATGGACTTTGGCTTCAGGAAGTCCTTCCAATTTTTCTACAATTTCACCATTGGTTAGATTTAGTGCTTCTTCTAAAGTTAATCCAACGATTAATGTGGTAGCCATACTAGATGATGCTATTGCTGAACCGCAGCCAAATGCTTTAAATTTTGCATCTATTATTACATCATCTTTAACTTTAATATGTATCTGCATCAAGTCTCCACACGTTGGACTTCCATATATTCCAATACCATCAGGGTTTTCCATTTCCCCAACATTTCTTGGATTTAAAAAATGATCCATTACTATATCATTATACATATTGTCATTCATAATACTATCCTTTATATAACGGTGATAATTCAAGTAACTTGTCCGTTATTGTTTTTAATGAGCTTACAACATAGTCTATATCTTCTTTTGTGGTAAAATCTCCTATGGAAAACCTTACAGTTCCATGAATTAAGCTATCATCAACTCCTATAGCTTTTAAAACATGAGAAGGTTCACCTTCACCGGAAGAGCATGCCGAGCCAGTTGAAACTGATATTCCAAGCTGATTAAGCATTAATAGGATGGATTCCCCTTCTATATATGAAAAAGAAATATTTAAATTTCCAGGAAGCCTTTTTAGCATGGAACCGTTTACTTTAGAATGGAATATGTTACTATATATTTCATCTGCTAAATAGTTTCTTAACTCTAAACAATGGGCAATATGGTTTTCCATGTTTGATTTAGCTAATTGTGCAGCTTTACCAAAGCCTACTATTCCAGCAACATTTTCTGTGCCCGCTCTTTTGCCCATTTCTTGGTTTCCGCCAAAAACAAAATTATCTATTTCAATACCCTTCTTAATGTACAAAGCGCCTATTCCTTTAGGTCCATGAAGTTTATGAGCCGAAAATGCCATCATATCAACATCTAACTTTTTAACATCTATGGGAATATTACTTAGTGCTTGAACACCGTCACAATGGAAAAAAGTACCATTTTCATGGGCTATTTTCGCCAATTTTTCAATTGGCTGTATAGTTCCTATTTCGTTATTTGCTAACATTATACTGACCAAAACTGTATCTTTTCTCAAAGCATTTTTAAAGTCATCCGGATTTAAAATTCCATCCCTTCTGACATCCAAATATGTTACTTCATATCCTTTGGTTTCAAGATGTTTAAGGGTATTTAATATAGCGTGGTGCTCGATTTTACTGGCTACTATATGTTTACCCTTTTCTTCATGGGCATTTAAGATGCCTATTATTGCCCAGTTATCGGCTTCACTACCGCTTCCAGTAAAGTATATCTCATTTTCATTAGCATTTATTAAATCGCATATTTTCCCTCTGGATTCACTTATTGCTTTTTTAGTCTTTATACCCAAAGAGTATATATTAGAAGGATTACCATATTCTTCTTTTAAATATGGCATCATAGCTTCTAATACCTCTTCTTTTATTGGTGTTGTCGCTGAATAATCCAAATATACCTGTTTCATATTAATCCACTATTTCAATGTTATCAAGCTGATCTTTTAAATTTTTTCTAATGCTTAATAAATACTCTTCTCTTAGCACTGCTTGCTCCCTGAGTTCACATTCGGTAAGACCTGTTTCTTTCTTTTTCTTAGCTAATTCATTTATTCTTTTTATTTTATTATCGTCCATTTTTACTCCTTTTAAACATAATTTACCAAATTCATTATACACAATATCCGCTATTTTTCAACATCTTTCACAAAATCTATATTATTTTACGTTTAAATAAGATATAATATGGGTAGATATTTACGGAGGTAATTATGAGTGAAGAAATGAAATTAACAAAATTAACTACAAGCGGCGGCTGAGCAGCAAAAGTAGGACCGGGGGTTCTATCAGATTTGTTATGCGGTATTCCTAAAGGTTATGACCCTAACCTATTGGTTGGTTATGGTAATAGTGATGATGCCGCAGTATATAAAATAGATGAAAATAAAGTTATGGTTCAAACTGTAGACGTATTCCCTCCAATGGTGGATGATCCATTCATATTTGGAGAAATAGCTGCATGTAATTCCCTAAGTGATGTATATGCCATGGGAGCTGAGCCTAATCTTTGTATGAACATTTTGGCGTATCCAAAGAATATGGAACTTCAGTACGTTAAAAATATACTTGAAGGTGGATACAGTAAAGTAAATGAGGCCAATGCTGTAATAGCTGGAGGCCATACTTTAAATGATGATGAGCCAAAATATGGGTTAAGTGTTACTGGTATAACAGATATAAATAAAGTACTTAGAAACGATACAGCTAAAGAAGGCGACTTGCTTATTCTAACTAAACCCTTGGGTAACGGTATAATTAATAACGCATATAAAGCTGGCAAAGTTGAGTTTAAATATATGGAAAATGCCATTAAGTTTATGAGAATGCTTAACAAATATGCCTATGATGTTATGAAAAAATACAAGGTTAACAGTTGCACTGATATAACTGGGTTTGGACTGCTTGGCCATTCATATGAAATGGCCAGTGGAAGTAACAAATCCATAGAGATATTCTCCAAAGAGGTACCTCTATTAAACGGAGTTTTAGATGCAGCAGTAAAAGAAAATTTGCCAGGAGGAACTTTTAGAAACATTAAATATGTGGGAGAAGATATTTCCATATCCCCTACTGTTTCTGAAAATTTGATAAACGTACTATTTAATCCTGAAACCTCAGGCGGCTTGTTAATATCACTTCCAGAAAAAAACGCATTGGAGTTACAAAAGAACTTAAAGGATTCTGTGGAATACGCTGAAATAGTTGGACAAGTTAAAGAAAAAAACGATAAAGCAATAAACATTTATTAATTTGGGAGCAGATGGGTGCTGGTGTGCCCTCCAGTCTTCAAAACTGGCATGGGGAGTTAAGAGCTTCTTAGGTGGGTTCAATTCCCACATGCTCTCGCCATTTAATTAATTGGGGGTTTATATGAAAAACAAAAATGAATTACTTAGGACTTTACCTAAAATAGACGAGGTGTTGCAAGAGCAATGCCTTGAATCATATTTAGATGAAATGCCAAGGTCAATAATTGTAGATGTGATAAGAGAAAGTATTGATAAAATAAGGAATGATATTATTTCAAATGATTCTATGTTTGTTTATAAAGATTTACTAGATGAAATTGTTAATAAGCTTAATTCAAATAAAGAAAAAAATATAAAACGGTTAATAAATGGGACAGGTACAGTAATACATACCAATTTAGGAAGATCAATGTTATCCTTTGATGCTGCTAAATCTGCATTTAACGCAGCTACTAACTATACCAATCTTGAATATGATATTGGAAAAGGTAAAAGAGGTTTAAGACATGATCACATAGAAAAGGTTTTAAAGAAAGTAACTGGAGCTGAAGCTGCCATGGTGGTAAATAACAACGCTGCTGCAACTATGCTCACCCTCTCTGCTTTAGGATATTCTAAAGAGGTAATAGTTTCTAGAGGTGAATTGGTAGAAATAGGAGGTTCATTTAGAATTCCTGATATTATGAATCAAAGTGGAGCAACTTTAATTGAAGTTGGCACCACAAATAAAACAAAATTGAGCGACTATAAATATGCCATAAATGAAAACACAGCTGCCCTTCTTAAGGTGCATACTAGTAATTATGAAATTGTTGGTTTCACGGAAGACGTTAATCTAAATGATTTAGTTAAGCTTGGTCAAGAAGAAAACTTACCTGTAATTTATGATTTAGGTAGTGGTTTAATATATGATCTTAATGAATATGGAATACATGAACCATCTCTAATCGGTTCTCTCAAAACAGGGATAGATATAGCATTGTTTAGTGGTGATAAGCTTCTAGGAGGACCACAGTGCGGGATTATTGTAGGCAATGCTAAATATATCGATATGTTCAAGAAACACCCGCTAGCGAGGGTTTTAAGGGTAGATAAGATGACACTTTCTGCTCTTGAGGTAACTTTGATGCCATATTTAGATAAGGATTATGCATTAAATACTATTCCCACACTAAAGATGGTTACAGAGGATAAAAAGTCTCTTTTTAAAAGAGCTAATCTTTTGAATGAATATTTGCCTGATTGTGTATCTGAAATCGTTCCAATAAAGGATCAGATTGGTGGAGGTGCTGCACCTACAACTTATTTAGATGGTTATGGGGTTTCAATATCTCATGAAAAATATAGTATAGTAAAATTAGAGCGAATGATGAGAAAAAACTCCCCTCCTATTATAGCTAGATTAAATAAGGATAAATTAATTGTATCATTAAGAACTATTAGTGATGAAGATGTTTTGGATATTTCAAATTTTTTCAAAGGTATAGAAAATGAATAATGTTATTATAGGTACTTCAGGCCATGTTGACCATGGTAAAACTAAATTAATAAAAGCATTAACAGGAACAGATACCGACAGACTTTCCGAAGAAAAACAGCGCGGTATAACCATAGATTTAGGGTTTGCCAATTTGGAAAATGATAAGAATTTGGATATAGGTATAATAGACGTTCCTGGTCACGAAAAATTCATTAAAAACATGCTATCTGGCATAGGTGGTATAGATATAGTTCTACTTGTAATTGCTGCCGATGAAAGCGTTATGCCGCAAACCATAGAGCATTTTAATATAATAAAAGGGTTGGGCATTAAGTCAGGAGTTATAGCCATAACAAAATCAGATTTAGTTGATAAAGAAACCATTGAACTTGTAAAATTAGAAATTATGGACCTTGTATCAGGAAGCTTTCTTGAAAATGCAGAGATTATTACCACTTCCGTTGAAAAAAAAGAAAATATTCAATGGCTTAAAAGTAGTTTAATCAAAATAGCTAACAACTTGAATGATAGGGAAATATATGATAATAGTTTTAGAATGCCCATAGACAGGATATTTACAATTAAAGGCTTCGGGACAGTTGTTACAGGAACTGCCATAAGCGGCAAAATATCCTTAAAAGAGGATATGACAATATACCCTTCCCTTTTACCGTGCAAAGTAAGAGGCTTGCAAGTCCATAATTGGCAAACTAATTATGCATATATTGGACAAAGAATAGCTATTAATATTTCGAATATAGAAAAAGATAAAATACTTCGAGGAGATGTTATAGCTACTAAGAATTCTCTTGAAAATACTATGTTATTAGATGTTAGCCTCGAATTATTTCAAAATACTAAAAGAAAATTGAAAAATAACGATCGAGTTCATTTATATATTGGAGCTAAGGAACTTTTGGCAAAAGTAATTATTTATGGTAGTGAAGCAATTAATAAAGGCGAATCTTGTTATGCCCAATTGAGATTGGAAGAGCAAATTGCAGTTAAAAGAGACGATCGGTTTATAATAAGGTTTTATTCCCCACTGGAAACCTTTGGTTTTGGTATAATACTAAATGAAAATCCTAAAAAATTAAAAAAATTAAAAGAATATAACAATGAATATTTCAAACTGTTAGACAGCAATTATAAAGATTACTTATATGCCAAAATTAAATATGGCAAAAATAGATACCCTAAACAAATAACAGATGATGACAGAGTTGTAAGCCTAATTAATGAATATGTTGTAGATAAAGATAGATTTTTAAATTATATCGAATATAGCAAATCAATTCTAACAGATTTTTATGATAAAAATAAATCAGAATTAGGAATGAAAAAAGACGAATTCATTAATAAGCTTGACATGAATAAGGAATTTTCTTTGGCAATATTAGACAAATTAGTTAAAAATGAAACTGTAATTAATAAAAACGGAATTATATGTTTAAAAAATCATGAGATTAATTTAACGGAAAAAGATAAAATACTAATTAGCCAAATATTAACTGTTTTTAAAGATCAAGGTTTTACAATAGCAAAATTAAATCAATTAGATTTGCCGAATAATAGTGATGTTTTAATAAAATATCTTGTTAATACTGGAGAATTGATAATTTTAGCAGATAATTATTACATTCATAAAGAAAACTATAATAAATCTCTAGAAATAATAAAATCTCATAAAAGTGGTATTAGTTTATCAGAATTTAGAGACAAATTAAATACATCTAGAAAAAGTGCCCTATTAATTTTGGACTATATGGATTCAAAGGGCATAACTTATAAAGTTGAAGATTTAAGATTTATAAATATGTGATAAAGTCACTTACAAATCATGTATATATATATATAATTAATACAATAAAAGCAAGGAGGTAGTATTATGAACGTAAAATTAAACCAAAATGTAAAAGATTATATGATTGAAAAAGAAATTCAACATATTGTGGTTACTGCTGCCACATCCAATGGCTGAGGGGGCCCTGTAGCAAATGTTCTTGCAAGGTTTGCAAGCAAAGATGAAGAGTCCTTCTTAAAAGGCCAAGGATTTAAAGTGGTAGAATCAGAACTGGGCAAAGTATATTTAGATAGAAAGATTTATGCATATGATGATACAATAACATTTAATCTAAGTAAGTTCTTCTGGAGCACTACTCTATTTGTAGATGGTGTTGGAGTTGAAGGAGGCCTAAGAAGTAGTTGTAGATAATCAAATAGAGGACTGAATTCTATTAAACAGAACTCAGTCCTTTTTAATTATTAACTAATTGACATTTTAAAAATATTTATCATGTCTTCCCTTTCAAGTACTTTAAAACCACCAAGATTTTTACTACCATTTTTACTGGCCATATCTGCCATAGTATTTATTTCTTCTTCTGTTAATGATCTATTTAATAGTTCAGTAGTACTTGTTGGCATTTCAATTGATTTAAAATAATCAAGTACAGTATTTATAACAATTTCTACTGCTTTTTCATCGTCCATTTGATCTAATTTAAGATTAAAAACTTTTTCTCCCATGCGTACAAATCTTTTAGAATCTTCTTTGTATACGTATCTGGCCCAAGCTCCCCAAATTGCAGCTAATCCTGCACCATGGGCTACGTCAAACATACCACTTAATTCATGTTCCAATCTGTGGCATGCCCAATCTCCCATTCTTCCAAGACCAGTTAAATTTATATGGGACAAACTTCCAGCCCAAAATACTTCACTTCTAGCATCATAGTTGCACGGATCTTCCATTGCGATTTTACCATATTTTATAGTATTTCTAAGAACGGCTTCTGCAATTTCATCTGTCATTTCATTAAGACCGCCTGGTGAAAAATACCTTTCAAAAGTATGCATCATTATATCAACTATACCGCATGCTGTTTGGTATTTAGGCAATGTATAGGTTAATTCAGGATTCATTAATGTAAATTCAGGTCTACCAAAATCAGTACCTACCCCTATCTTTTCTCCAGTATCTTCATTAGTTATAACTGAACTAGCACTGGTTTCGCTTCCAGTTGCAGCTAAAGTTATAATATTACCATGGGCCAATGCACCATTTACTCTAGCTTTTCCAATGTAAAAATCCCAAACGTCACCTTCATACACAGCACCATATGCTATAGCTTTAGCGGAGTCTAATACAGAACCACCTCCAACTGCTAATATAAAGTCTACATTTTTTTCTTTACAAATGTCAATTCCTTCGTAAACCTTTGAAAGCCTAGGATTAGGTACTACTCCTCCAAGCATTATATATTCTATTTTTGCTTCTTCAATTGAAGCTATAACCTTATCCATTAATCCGCTTTCTATAACGCTACCACTTCCATAGTGTATTAGTACCTTAGTTGCGTCAGATTTTATTAATTCTTTTCCGACTTTTTCTTCTACATTTTTACCAAAAATTATCTCCGTTGGTGCGTAATATTTAAATTTATTCATACTATTCCCCTTTCTCTAGTAAACCTTATAAAATTGTATCATATATAGTTGAAATATGTAATCAAAAAATAAAAATATTGGGGAGAAAAAATCTACCCCAACATTTATTATCTTTATTTATGGTTTTCCATATATTCCATCATACCAGCTGCTGCTTTTTTACCAGCACCCATGGCAAGTATAACAGTTGCAGCACCTGTTACAGCATCTCCACCTGCAAATACTGCGGGATTAGTAGTAACGCCATTTTCTTCAGTTGCACCTATACCACCTTTTTTATTTGGCTCTAAATTTTCAGTAGTTTCCAATATAAGCTTATTTAAACTAGTACCAATTGAAACTATTACAGCGTCTACTTCCAGTACGAAGTTAGAACCTTTCTTTTCAATAGGACGTCTTCTACCTGAATCGTCAGGTTCACCAAGTTCCATTTCAACACATTCCAGTCCAGTTACGTATCGTTTTTCATCACCAATTACTTTTACTGGATTATTAAGAAGTTTGAAATTTATTCCTTCTTCAATGGCATGTTCTATTTCTTCTTTACGAGCAGGAATTTCATCCATGGAACGACGGTAAACAATATAAACATTTTCAGCTCCCATACGTTTAGCACATCTAGCAGCGTCCATGGCCACATTGCCGCCACCAATTACAGCAACATTTTTATTGCTTTTAATTGGTGTGTCATATTCATTCTTATATGCTTTCATAAGATTAATTCTAGTAAGATATTCGTTTGCGGAATATACTCCTAATAAATTTTCGCCAGGCATGTCCATGAATCTAGGAAGCCCTGCACCAGTTCCTATGAAAACTGTTTCATAACCTTCATCAAGAAGTTCATCAACAGACATCAATTTACCTACTACGGCATTTTTTATGAATTTAACGCCTTTTTCAGCAAGTTTATCAACTTCAGCTTGAACTATATCTTTTGGAAGTCTGAATTCTGGAATTCCGTATGCAAGTACTCCACCTTCTTTATGAAGGCTTTCATATACTGTCACATCGTATCCTTTAGATATTAAATCCCCAGCGCATGCAAGTCCTGCAGGTCCCGAACCAACTACTGCAGCTTTATGGTTATTACTTTTTACAGTTTCTAACTTTTCATCACCATAGTGTTCTCTATGCCAATCAGCTACAAATCTTTCTAATCTTCCTATTGCAACTGGGTCTCCGTCTTTACCTCTAACGCATTTACCTTCACATTGACTTTCTTGGGGGCAAACACGTCCACATATAGCAGGTAATGAACTAGTTGTATTAATAATCTTAAATGCTTCTTCAAATTCACCACGTGCAACACAATTAACGAATTTTGGGATATCAATCAATACTGGACATCCGTCAGTACAAGGATGATCTCTGCACTGCAGGCATCTCATAGCTTCATTTATAGCCATTTCCTTTGTATATCCACTGGTAACCTCTACGAAATTCTTATTACGAATTTCAGGATCCTGTGAAGGCATTGGGTTTTTGTTTTCTACAAAATTAATCATATTGACGAACACCTCCAGTTATTTTGCAGACATGTTGTCTTGCATCTTCTTCTTCCTTGAAATAGAATGCATTTCTAGCAATGATGCCATCCCAGTCAACATCTTGACCATCAAATTCCGGACCATCAACACATACGTATTTGTTTTCTCCGCCGACTGTAATACGACAACCTCCACACATACCTGTACCATCAATCATTAATGCTGTCAACGAAACTACTGTTTTAATATCATATTCTTTAGTAACTGCACAAATAAATTTCATCATAATAGGTGGGCCTACTGCAATTACCTCATCGTATTTATTACCGTCTTCTATAAGTTGTTTTAATTTATCAGTTGTAAATCCTTTTTCGCCATAACTACCATCATCAGTAGTAATATATAGGTTATCAACACCTGCTCTAAATTCATCTTCTAAAAAAACTAAATCCTTATTTTTAAAGCCCATTACCATATCCACTTCTATACCAGCATCATGCATACCAGTAGCTATAGGATAAGCTAAAGCGTTACCTGTTCCACCACCTACTACGCAGACTCTTTTAATTCCTTCAGTTTCAGTTGGTTTACCAAGTGGCCCTACTACATCTTCAAAAGCATCGCCTTCTTCAAGCTGAGCCATTAACATTGTTGATTGACCTACTGCTTGAAATACTATAGTTATAGTTCCCTTTTTTTCATCATGACCAGCCATAGTAAGGGGAATTCTCTCTGCGTACTCATCAGTACGAAGTATTACGAATTGACCTGGCTGTGCCTTTTTAGCAATAAGGGGAGCCTCAATGTCAAACCATACCATGTCATGACTTAATTGTCTTTTATTTACAATTTTATACATAACTAATCTCCTTCCTATTTAGGTTCAAAACTCTGTTGTTGCCTTACTAAAGCATCATATCTATCCATAGCAGCCTGTTCAGACTCTTCAAATAGTTTTTTTGCTCTATCAGGGAATTTCAGAGATAATGAATTGTATCTAACTTCACCCATTATGAAATCTTTATAAGAGTCTGTAGGAGCTTGGCTATCAAGACTCAATGGATTTTTCTTCTCTGATACAAGTAATGGATTATATCTCATTAAATTCCAATATCCAGATCTAACAGCTCTCTTCATTTCTAACATAGATTTATCCATTCCTATAGTTAATCCATGGTTAATACAAGGTGCATATGCAATAATTAATGAAGGACCGTCATAAGCTTCTGCTTCTCTTAAAGCCTGTAAAGTTTGGTTAGGGTTAGTGCCCATAGCAATTTGTGCCACATATACATATCCATATGTCATGGCCATTTGTGCTAGGTTCTTTTTATTTATCGGTTTACCATTTGCAGCAAATTTAGCAACTGCTCCGATAGGCGTTGCTTTAGAAGCCTGTCCACCTGTATTTGAGTATACTTCAGTATCAAATACCATAATGTTTATATTTTCACCAGAAGCAAGAGCGTGGTCAACACCGCCGTAACCTATATCATAAGCCCAGCCGTCTCCACCAAATATCCATACAGAAGGCTTTGGTAAAAGATCAGTATTTTCCAAAACATATTTAGCATCCGCGTTATTTTTATCTGCCTTGCATAATTCAATTAAAGCTTTTCCTGATTCTTCTGCTTCATTGACAACTTCCATGCCTTCTAACCATCTATTGGCAATTTCCTTATATCTTACGTCAGCAGCTAATCTTTCTACCACTGATTTCATTTCTTCTCTACGGGTTTTCATTGATATAGCCATACCAAGTCCGAATTCTGCATTATCTTCAAATAGAGAATTTGCCCAAGCAGGACCTCTACCTTCTTTGTTTACTGTATAAGGTGTTGAAGGTGCCGAACATCCCCAAATTGATGAACAACCAGTAGCATTAGCTATAAACATTCTATCACCAAACAACTGAGTTATTAGCTTAGCATAAGGAGTTTCTCCGCATCCAGGGCAAGCTCCAGAGAATTCAAGTAAAGGTTTTTTGAATTGTGCACCTTTAACTGTAGACTCATCAAATGGTAATTCTTTGTCTTTAACATTTTTAACTGCATAATCAAATTTAGGTTGTAGTGATTCTGCAACTTCTCCAATCGGCTTAGGTTCTAGAGCTTTCTTTCTTGATGGACATACATCAATACAAGAACCACATCCAGTACAATCCATGGCAGAAACTGTAATTATGAATTTCTTAGTTTTATCTCCTTTAAGTGGAACAGTATCTGCTCCCATTTCATCTGCTTCTTTGTCGTCAAGAGCAAAAGGTCTGATGGCTGCATGAGGACAAACTGTTGAACACCAATTACATTGTATACAATTATCAGGAATCCAATTAGGAACTTCTATTGCAACCCCACGTTTTTCAAATGCTGCTGTACCAGGTGGCAATAAACCGTCAGGGGTATCCATAAATGAAGATACAGGAACACTATCACCATTCATTGAATTTGTTGGGTTCATAACTTCCTTTATATATTTTTCTTGTAAGTCATTTAAATATTCAACTTGATCTTCTTTAACATTATCTATTGCATTAGCCCATTCTTTAGGAATTTCTACCTTATGTATATTATTAATACCTGCATCAACTGCTGCACAGTTCATATTAACAATTTTATCGCCTTTTCTACCATAGGTCTTCTTAATGGCTTCTTTCATGTATTCTGCGGCTTTTTCAATAGGTATTATTTTAGCTAAGGTAAAGAATGCTGCCTGAAGTACTGTATTAGTTCTTCTTGCTCCTAAGCCTATTTCAACAGCATGTTTTACAGCATCACATGTATAAAATTTAATATCATTTTCAGCAATATACTTCTTTGCGGCTGCAGGTAAATGATTACCAATTTCTTCATCATTCCAAATGCAATTAAGTAAGAATATTCCACCAGGGTTAACATCTTGAACTATATCAAATTTCTTCATATATGCCGGATTATGACATGCAATGAAGTCTGCATTATTAACATAATATGTTGATTTGATCGGTTTGTCTCCAAATCTTAAATGGGATACAGTTACACCACCAGACTTTTTAGAGTCATACTGGAAATATGCCTGTACAAATTTTTCTGTATAGTCACCAATAATCTTAACGCTATTTTTATTAGCTCCAACCGTACCATCTGCTCCAAGCCCCCAAAACTTACATGCAACTGTTCCTTTAGGTGAAACCACAGGGTTTTCTGTAACAGGTAATGATAAATTTGTAACATCATCAATTATGGATAATGTAAATTCTTTTTTTGAGTCTTCTTTCCATAAATTTTCAAAGGCAGCAATTATATCACCGGGTTGTGTATCTTTAGAGCCTAGACCATAACGTCCACCGGCTACAAATGCATCATTAAACTCAGTTCCTCTTAGAGCATTAACCACATCTAAATATAGAGGTTCACCCAAAGAACCCGGTTCTTTAGTTCTATCAAGTACTGCAACTTTTTTAACAGTTTTAGGCAATACATTTATTAAATATTTTACTGAAAAAGGTCTGAATAATCTAACTTTGATTAAACCTACTTTTTTACCCTTGGATAATAAATAATCTATTACTTCCTCAGCACAATCATTTACTGATCCCATTGCAACTATTACATCAGTGGCATCTTCTGCACCGTAATAATTAAATGGTTTATAGTCAGTACCGATTTTTTCGTTTACCTTTTCCATATATTCGTTAACTACATCGGGTACTACATCATACAGTGAATTCACAGCTTCAGAATGTTGAAAAAATGTTTCAGGTTGCTCTGCCGACCCCATAGAATGCGGGTGACAAGGATTGTTAGCATGTTCTTTGAATGCTTTAATTTTATCCCAATCAACCATGTCGTTTAAATCTTCATAATCCCAAATTTCTATCTTTTGATTTTCATGGGAAGTTCTGAAACCATCAAAAAAATGTAAAAATGGAATAGAAGATTTAATAGAAGCTAAATGAGCCACTGCAGCCAAATCCATTACTTCCTGAACACCACCTGCTGAAAGCATAGCAAAACCAGTAGCACGAGTACCCATAACATCTGAATGATCTCCAAATATAGAAAGCGCATGGGTCGCAATTGCTCTTGCAGCTACATGAAATACACCTGGTAATTGCTCACCAGCTATTTTATACATATTAGGAATCATAAGTAAAAGGCCTTGTGAAGCGGTAAATGTACTAGTTAAGGAACCAGCATTTAATGCCCCGTGTACTGCACCTGATGCGCCAGCCTCCGATTGCATTTCCACAACTTTAACTCTTTCTCCAAAAATATTTCTTCTGTCATCCGCAGCCCAAGCATCAATGTTTTCAGCCATAGGTGAAGAAGGCGTAATAGGATAAATACACGATACTTCGGAAAAGGCGTATGCAACATGTGCTGCTGCAGTATTTCCGTCCATTGTTTTTAGTTTTCTCATATCCTACTCCTTTCCTAGTTCCATCGCTGCTTTTTGCAAGTAATTATATTCAGGAACCCACTGTTCTCTTATAACATCTCTTGTGCAGACATATAAGCAAATTCCACAATTCTCGCAAATCTCAGGGTCTATAACGGCTAATGAACCATCAAGGCTTATTGCACCATTAGGGCAATTATCTATACAATCTCCGCAACCTACACAACAGAAATCACATACTGATCTCTTGAAAGTAGCATCGAATGTATTGGAGCAAGCAACTTGTTTTGCTCCCATATATGGAGCTTCAATTATTAAGTCATTTGGGCATTCGTGTACACAATCAAAACATCCTACACATTTATCCGGATCCACCTTAGCAGTTCCGTCAACTATATTTATAGCATCAAATCTGCATACATCTACACAATTTCCACAGCCAACGCATCCTACTTGGCATAATTCAGGAAATTCTATTCTTTTTTCAGATGCTTCTTTGCAATCCTTGATACCTAATTCTTCAAACTTAGCGTGAGCTTTTGAGCCACCAGAGCATTTAACAAACGCAACCTGATTTTTCACCTCAGTCAAATCGTGGATTTCATCAATTATTATTTTCTTTTTGCAAGCTACAGTACAAGCTACGCAACCTACACATTTCTCATAATCTATAACTGCACAGTTATCTATTACTTTTACCGCACCTTCAGGGCAAACTTCTTCACATTCACCACAACCAATACAGCCAAATCCGCATATTTCTCTAGTTTTCTCTTCTTCGTCTTTGTTTGCACATGGTATAAAATTAGTAGCGTTTCTTGGAACTAGTGTTATAATCTTTTGTACACAAGCATCTAAACAGTCACCGCAACCATCACATTTCTCATTATCGATAATTACTTTACCATCTACTAGTTTCATGGCATCACGGTCACATTTTTCGATACATGAACCTAAACCAAGACATCCATACTGACATTCGCTGTCCAAAAAGCCTTTTTCTTTTGCTTCATCGCAAGTTTTAAGGCCTAATTTAGCAAATCTCTCTTTGCCAGCAGCATCGCCACTACATCGAATAAAAGCAACTAAATCTTCTGTTGCTTTTTGAAGATCGTTCTTGTTACAATCTTCCTTTTGAGTGTTCCCCATTTGCATTACCTCCTCTTTTATCTGTTCAAAACTGAATGCAAGTTTTGAGGTTAATTGCACTTTCAATTAACTAATTAATTCTATCATCAACAAATTGATAATTCAAGGAATTGAAGTGTTTTTTTGCACGTACAAATTGTTTAAATTTGTGTACACAGTTATATAATTTTTGCTATTTTATAGATAAATTGACAATTGGTGTATTTCATGTCCATGAAACCCTTGGAATATGAAATTTTAAGTGCATGTCTAATTGCATGTTCAACACAACTGTTGTTTGTATCATACTTTTTTGCGACCAAAGGATAAACCTGCTTTGTTATTGCGTTTGCACTAAACGAATTTTCCTTAACTGTAATAATGGATTCTTTTAAATATTCATAACCACAATAATTGCTTTGAATACCATATTCGTCCAATAGCATGCTTATTCTAACATCTAGAATTTTTCTATTAATAATTTCGTTAATATACTCTTCTTTTAAATAATCTAAACTATCTTCGCTAAATAATAAATAAACTTCATTTAAATTCATACTGTAATTTCTTTCTTAATTTTATTATAGGTCGCAGTACCAATACCATTGATTTTTAATATATCTTCTATTGAATCAAAACCATTATTTTCATTTCTATAATTAATTATCATCTGTGCAGTAACAGGGCCTATACCCGTTAATTCCTCTAATTTATTAGCATCTGCAAGATTTAAATTTATTAATCCATTTTCAGTATAACTTTCCCCAATTTTAGGTATTATAATTTTTTCTCCATCTTTAACTTCCTTTGCGCGATTTATATTAGTTACATTTCCATCGGAAGTTGCACCTCCAGCCATTTCTATTATCTCATACAATCTAGTTCCATGCTCAACTTTATAAACTCCTGGGCTAGCAACACAACCGTCTATATCCACATATATTTCATTTGTAACTACTTCTGAAACATTATCTTTTTCTCCTTGGTCAGTTATAACGTACCCTTCATTTTCTTTATTCCCATTTATAATACAAAAAAAGATAGCTAATAACACCACAAATATGGTAATTGCTATCTTTTTTATTATAGGGTTTGATAAATAATCTCTTAATTTATCTAAATTCATACCAATCATTTAAAACTCCTTCCTTCGCACACTTTTAATAATATATTATTACTAAAGTTAGCCAAAATCAAGGTTTTTTCATTTATTGGCATATAAGTGTTAAAAGGATGCTATATTTATTTTAATAAGCTTTCGCTCTCATCGTTAAAATAATCGATTTCGTCATTTAGGAATTCTTTTAATCTAAAACCCGAACTATTATCCCCCACAAATAAGATTTCATCTTTTTCCTTAAATGTCTCATATGGTCCTGGTGATATCTGTATGCTGTTATTTCTTTTAACTGCTACTATAGTAACACCTGTATTTTGCCATACCATTAATTCTTTAAAACATTTGCCTATTACCCAAGAGTCTTCAGGAACTGATTCTTGGTAAATAGGAATATGTTCATTGTTTTTAAACCTAACCGAATATTCAATTATTGTGTTAGTCGCATCATATAATTCTTGGTCTAAAGATTCTCTTTCATTTATTATCTGATTAATCCTATTTCTCAAATCTTTAATGTTTTCTTTGGTTTTATAGTTGTCTATAAATTTACTTGCTTGTTCTTTTGAATTAACATAAATTCCTTTTCCATGCTTTACTTCTACAATGTCCATATCTGAAAGTAATGTATTTGCTTTTCTAATTGTTTCCGGGGATACATTATATTCGCTAGCTAAAGTTGATCTTCCACTAATCTTAGTACCAACTTTAATTTCACTTTTAGATATTTTACTAGCCATATCTATGGCTATCTTCATGTATATAGGTAAACTACTAATTTTTTTCATTAAATACACCTCGTTAGTTTTTATAACGCTATTCTAATATATCTGTTAACATTTATCAATAGTTTAAGATAAAGCTTTTACAACATCCTCATAATTTATAACTCCTCTTATGCGATTTCGCTTATCTGTTACAGCAACGTCGTAATCACTTTCTTCTAATCTGCTCCAAATTTTTGACAAGAAAGAACTTCTATTTATTTTCTGATAGTCTTCATATATTAGCTTATCAATTACTAAATTATTTGATTTTTCTAGGCATTCTAAATCCACATAACCTAATAATTTATTATCATAATCAACGACATAACAAAATTCTAATTCATTGTTTTTAAAATGCTCTAATACATTTTCTCTCAACTCACCTATCTTTGCAATACAATTCGGCTCCCTCATTATATTCCTTACCCTCATTATTCTTGATTTATCAACATCTTCAATGAAATTTTCCACATATTCATTTGCAGGATTTTTGAAAAACTCATTTGGCTTACCCATTTGAACTATTTCACCATCTTTCATAAGTGCTACTCTGTCGCCTAATCTAAAAGCTTCGTTCATATCATGGGTTATAAATATTACAGTTTTATCCATATAGTCTTCAATACTTAATAGATCATTTTGCATTTCTTTTCTAATAAGAGGGTCCAGTGCTGAAAAAGGCTCATCCATTAATAATATTTCTGAATCATTGGCTAAAGCTCTAGCCAAACCAACTCTTTGTTTCATACCTCCACTAAGTTGTCTAGGAAAATATTTTTCCCAACCTTTAAGACCAACAAGTTCAATTGCATTTAATGCTTTTTCGCTTATTTCTTTTTCATCCAGTCTTTTTACTTCCAATCCATATTCAACATTTTTTATTACATTTCTATGATTAAGTAATCCAAAATGTTGAAAAACCATAGAAATCTTATTTCTTCTTAAATTAATTAATTGCTCTTTATTATACTCACAAATATCTTCACCATCTATTAATACTTGACCTCTAGTTGGTATGTTTAGCTTGTTTAAACATCTTATTAATGACGATTTACCACTACCGGATAACCCAACTATTACGAACATTTCCCCTTCTTCTATTTCTAAGCTAATATTGTTTACCCCTACAGCTAAACCAGTTTTCTCACGAACCTCTTTTATACTCAAGCCATCATCTAACATTGATAAAGCCTTTTCACTTTTTTTCCCAAATATTAAGGTGAGATCCTTAACTTTGATTTTATTACTCAACTTAATCACTCCGTTTCCTTTAGTTTTTTTGCCACGCCTTGCAACACTCTATCAAGAACTATTGCTAAAAATACTATTGAGAGTCCAGATTGAAACCCATTACCTACTTCCATTCTTCTAATAGATATTAAAACCTGTTCACCAATACCTTCAGCACCTATCATAGAAGATATAACTACCATGGCCATAGCCATCATTGTAGTTTGATTAATGCCTGTCATGATAGTTGACAAAGCCTGTGGAAATTCGATTTTTAATAGCATTTGTTTGCTAGTTGAACCAAATGATTTACCTGCTTCAAGAATTTCTTTATTAACATTGGATATACCTAAATATGTTAATCTAATCAACGGCGGAATGGCGTAAGTTGTAGTTGCTATAACTGCGGGCACTTTCCCAAACCCAAAAAACATAACTGCTGGTATTAGATATACAAAACTAGGCATAGTTTGCATTGCGTCTAAAATCGGCAAATTTATTTTTTTAATTATTTCAAACTTAGCCATTAATATGCCAATTGGAATGCCCAAAACTATAGATACTAGAACCGATATTACTACAATAACTAACGTATATATCATAAGATCCCATAGCCCAAATAAACCTATGAGAAACATCATAATGGAAAAGGTTATAGCAGTTTTTAAACTATATAACTTATAGCTAACAAAAAACA
>Ga0209931_1000413_pt1 | contig 25862 bp, 23 predicted proteins | sample SalPonR1_B_D1_MG_FD_185697 | JGI IMG/M metagenome (GOLD analysis project Ga0209931, IMG submission 185697) | Salt pond soil microbial communities from South San Francisco under conditions of wetland restoration - Salt Pond MetaG R1_B_D1_MG... ...
CTCGCGCCATTGGACAGGCGCTCCCTCTCCTTGGCTGAATAGGTGTAGCGATTCGATCGCTCCAACGAACCTAGGCGTGATTGTGCTGCGTATCCAAATTGCATATTAAAGGGCTGTTGCTATTCGTCAGACTCAATCGAGTAGCGGCTGCTGTAGAAATGAAGAAAGGCGTTGGTGCCAAGCTCTGCACTAGCAAAAAGCTTCTGGATGACTTCTTCTATATCAGCAAATATCCTCTGTGCTGTCCCTAACGTGCACATGGACATCCATTCACTTTCGGCAAAATAAGCAGGGTCGGTAATTGAGGGATTGATAGCTGTCGCGAATTCATTCTTCTCTGTGCGGCCATGCGCAATAGTATCTCTAAACGTAAATGCGTCTATAACTGAACAATACGGGCGAGTTTTAAAGTTTGGAGAGATATGCAAAAACTTTGTGAGCTTTTCTAATTTTTTAAACTTGGATAAGCGTCGCTCTCTTTTTATCCAATCCTCAAAAACCTTCGCACCAGCATGGTTAAGAAATGCTTCCATCGCGAAAGCAGAAAATACCAGCACGTTCATGGCCTCAAAGAATTGCCCCTCTTGTGAAGATTGTGCATTTGTTAATGCGTGCTTCGCGCTTTTCCACATCCATGCATAAGTAACTACTGTTCCGCTTCCCGAAGCATATTTGGTCATTTTTTCGGACCTTAGATGTATTTCCGTACTATTGTGCCAAACTAGAATGAATTGGACAGGCAGCGGGAAAAAAGAACAAATTGGAAAAACAAATCAGACAAATTGGACAGGAATTTTCTGAAGAGGTCGTCCAGGATAAAAAATTGGACAGGCACTTCTTGAAGATATCGCCCGGGGCAGATTCGGTCCAAGAAATCTTCGCCGGTCGCGCCGTTCAGGATTAGCTTCCGGGTTCGGGTTTGCTTCAGGACAATTTGCCTCCTGGTCTGTGCCTGTCCCGACTCTGGTCGAACCGGCCTCTCTTGAGGCGCATCTGTTCACCGCGGTCCGGAAATGCAAGCAGGCCCATACCGCGCAACAACAAGGACCATAAGCCGGCCGTATTCATCACCCTTCGTTCGCGAGGCGGCCACACATCGCTGTCTCGGAATCTGTAGACTCCACTGGAACCAAAGAAACAAGAACTGCCTCCACAACTTGCAATCAGGTACCGCCGATTCTTCGTCGCGGTCGGGAAAGGCGTGCCTCCAGGGCCGGTTTTCGCGACTGCCCTGCTGAATTGGCCGAGACGGTGGGGCGTTGAAAACCCTAAAGTCACCAGTACGCTGCGGGCACATGGTCAAGCGCAGCGAAAGGAGTCTTCGTAATGCATCTGCTCAAATTTTCCAGGAAACGCCACAGCCGTTTTTCACCCTGGTCTGCCGTCGGAAGCGCCGGGATCCTGGTCATGCTGCTTAGCGCACTCGTCGCTTCAGGCCTGCAGGCCGCGATCCCGGCATCCGAACGGCAGGTGCTCATGAACATTTACAATGCGACCGACGGCCCGAACTGGGTCGACAACACCGGCTGGGGCGGCGCGGCCGGCACTGAGTGCAGCTGGTTCGGCGTTACATGCACCGGCTCGGAGACGAACGTGCTGCGCATCGAGCTGGACTTCAATGGTCTTGTCGGCGGACCTCTTCCCTCGCTGACGGGCCTTACGGGACTGGAAGTGTTCGATGTGGACGCCAACGGCATTACCGGTCCAGTGCCGGCGCTGCCGGCCAATATCATCCGCTTCGCGGCTGGCCGCAACCCGATTACCGGGACGATTCCGGATTTGCAGGCCCTCCCCGGGCTCACGCAGTTCATCGTCAACTCTGCCCGACTCACGGGCCCGCTTCCGGAAAGAAGCGGCATGAGCAATCTTTCAATTCTCAATGTTTCGGGCAACCAGCTGACCGGCCCGCTACCGGAACTGTCGGGTCTGCAGTCGCTGACTTCCTTCATCGTTTCCGATAATCAGCTCGAAGGTACTATCCCGGCGCTGATCGACATGCCCCGCCTTGAATCCTTCTTCGTCGAAAACAACGGATTCAGTGGAAGTCTTCCCGAGCTGAGCGGCGTCCCGGGGCTGAGGTTCTTCGCTGCCGGCGGCGGTCCTCTGACTGGCAATATCCCCGATTTGTCGGGGCTTTCCGATCTGGTGCTTTTCGAAGTGCTCGACAGCCAGGTGACCGGCGAGATACCGTCGCTGGCGGGGCTGTCCTCGCTCGTCAACTTTGACGTTTCCAACAATCGGCTGACCGGCGCGCTCCCCGAGCTCGGCGAAGCGCCGGCGCTTTTCCGGTTCGCGGCCGAAGGCAACGCACTCGTCGGTTCGATACCTTCGCTGGTCGGCATGAGCCAACTCGAATCGATACGGCTTGCCGACAACGCTCTTGACGGACCCGTGCCGCCGATCGGCGACGTGAACCTCGCGCTTGGCGAATCCAGCCTGTGCGGCAATCAGCTTGTCAGCAGCGAAGATCCTGCACTGGACGAGGCCTGGGAAACAGCCACCGGCAGCGACTGGATCGCCTGCCAGGATATTTTTCGACCGATACCGGTCGACTCGACCTGGGCGCTTGTCCTGCTCGGCATCCTCATGGCAGTGCTGGGCGGGCCGTTCGTTGCGCCAATGCGTCGGCAATAACGATTCATCTGACTGTGCCTGTACCGCCTCGGCTCAATGACGACCAGGCCTTTCCGTCGAGTCAATCGAAGCGAACGTCGAGCGCCAGCCCCGGACCCTGCAGGCTCATGTCGAGATCGAGCCGTCGTGCCGAGTGCTTCAGATCGACACGGCGGAAGCCGATCATCAGTGCCGTACGCGGCGAGATCGTGTAACCCAGGGCAACCATGGCATCGCTGCTCAGATCAGTGCTTCCGCCTGCACCGCCCATGGCCCAGGCGGTCAGGAACATCGGGCCGTCGAACGACCAGGTGCCCTTGACGCCGACCTGGAAAACTGTGGTCGAGCGCGAGTCGCGTGCGCGCGTTGGAAACGGGAACGGGGTGCCGGGCGGCAGTTCCAGGTTGGCTTCGGTATCGATCGACCAGTAGCGCAGGCCGGTAATCAGGTCGAGGTAGCCGCGGTCCGAATCGCTCAGACGATAGGTGCCGGCCAGCAATGCGCCCTGCAGTTCGGTCGAGATGCGTCCGGGTGTGCCAAGCCCGGGTATTCGGCCGCGCTCCGACAGGTTCACGGCCTGCACGTCGATCAGCAGACCCCAGCGGTCCTTGCGAGCTTCGTAGACGGCCATCGCGGCAAAGTCCAGCGACGATAGCGTGTCGGAAAACCCGCGGCTGACTGAAATGTCCGGCAGCGGGGCGACGCCGATGTCGCCGTCGAGGCTGCTGCCCCACCCATAGAGCGTGATGCGCTGGTTCCAGTCCGAACCCTGCGCGTGCATCGGCGTGGCCGACATGATCATGACAGCGCCGATCAGGCGCGCAGCGGGCTTGACGGGTGATCGCATCGTCGGGTTTCCAGTTTGGTTGTTTCTCGAGTCAGTCGGCCTCGGAATTCGACATCCGGTCTTTCACCAGACGCCCGTCCTTCATGATGACGACGAAGTTGCGTTCCGGATCGCCGATCAGGTCCAGGTTCTCCAGAGGGTTGCCGCGTACCAGCAGCAGATCGGCCAGGGCGTCTTCCTCGACGACGCCCAGCTTGCCCTGGTAGGGGCTGCGCAGGCCGGACAGGGCCAGCAGCTGCGCGTTGTCGTGGGTGACCAGCCTGAGGATTTCGGCCGGGCTGAACCACTCTTCGAGCAACAGGATGTATTGGTTCTGCTCGGCATTTATGTCCGGCTCGAACAGGAAGTCCGTGCCCCAGGCCAGTTTGACCCCGAGATCGCGGGCCGAGGCCCACACTGCCGGCTGATTTTCGATGATGGGCTGGCGCTTGGCGCGGCGCTGCGGGTCCATGTCGGGGGTGCTTGCGCGCAATACCTGCAGGGACAGCCACACATCGCGCTCGGCCATCAGTTGAAGGGTGTCCCGGTCCAGCAATTGGCCGTGATCGACCACTCGGACGCCGGCTTCGATGGCGCGACGGACCGCGCGCGGCGTATAGGCATGCACGGTCACGTAAGTGCCCCAGTCCTCGGCGGCTTCGACCGCGGCGCGCATCTCGTCGAACGTGTACTGGGTGACATCGATCGGATCGTATGCCGATGCCGTACCGCCGCCGGCCATCAGCTTGATCTGGCTGGCGCCGAAACGCAGGTTTTCGCGTACCGCGGTCAGGACTTCGGCGCGTCCATCGGCGATAAAGGTCGCACCGAGCAATTCGGCGCGCGACGGTTGGCCGAAGAAACGGCGCGACCGTTCCTGCGGCATCCGGAAGTCGCCGTGCCCGGCGGTCTGGCTGACCGTGGCGCCGGACGGCCAGACACGCGGACCGGTGTAGCGCCCGGCATCGATCCCGGCCTTGAGGCCCCAGATCGGTCCGCCCAGGTCGCGAACAGCCGTGAAGCCGCGCAACAGCATCGCCTCGGCCTCGCGAGCAGCGGCCTGCTCGGCCATCGCTGGCGTGAGGTCCGGCGACATCAGCTCGGCCATGGACAGCGCACTGAAGGTCAGGTGTACGTGGACGTCGATCAGGCCCGGCATCAATGTATGGCCGGCCGCCTCGATCACGCGGGCACCGTCATCGGCCTCGGCCCCGCTGCCGATTGCGACAATGCGGTTACCGCGAACGAGTACCCGGGTTGGGGCGCTGAGCTCGCTGGAACGGCCGTCGAACACCTGTACCTGGTCGAAAAGAATGTCCCGGCTGGCCGGCGTTTCGGCCAGAAGCAGTGCCGGCAACACAAGCAGCAAAAGCCCGATCAAGCCACGGGCGCGGTGAATCTGGAACGGTCGGGCTGAAAGCATGGAAGTCCTGAAGCAGTCTTCTGGGAAACGAATATTACTTCAGTTTGTTTCTCGCGAATTCACGCAGCTCGCCGCCGAGGCTCTCCAAAACGCCGTTCCATGATGCCAAGCAATATTCGGTGCCTGTCCTCACTACTCGCTGTCCCGGTCATTCGCCGTTAATCAGGTGATTCAGGGGGAATCTCAGGCATTTCCTTGCGTATTCGAACGAAACGCGCAAAACGCGGCAAGCCGGTGGAGGTATACCCATTGTAGTGATAGGTGACCCAACTGCCGATCGGCGGTGGCGATGCTCTTTCCCTGTCAGTCAAACCGCTGCCCAGTCGGAAGCGCCTACCATCTTCGCGTTCTACCACCAGGGCGCCCACCTGGCCGGTGTACTTTCCCTTGCCTTCGGTGTAGCCCACTACCCGCGCCTCGGCATCATCGTGCAGTTTGTATTTCAACAAATCCTGGCTGCGCCCGGAACGATACAGCGCATCCTCATGATGCAGCATCAAGCCTTCGCCGCCGGCAGCAACCAGCGCCTCGAGGCGCGCTTCCAGTTCTGCCGCATCACCCACGCGGTACTGTGGAACGGGCTGCAGCCACGGAATCCCGTAGTCATCAATCCCCTTCATCGCCTCGACTCGCTGGCTGAAGACGCCGCCATGACCGGGCAGATCAAAGATCATGAATTTCACCCGTTGCCATTCCTCATCATCCGCCCGGGTGCTACGAACGATTCCACTGACCGCATCGAACGACTCATGGGCAATCCAGAGCTCCCCGTCCATGGCCATGCCCGGCCAGCCTTCGGTGAACCATTCCGGCGATGAAATACGATGGCCGCCGCGGCTCCAGAGCGCCTTCCCGTCCCAATGTCCGCGTACGCCGTCCAGCTTTTCACTGACCCAGTACTCGTGGATTTCCGTTTCCTCCGAATATACGCTCGCCAGCATTGCCCGGTGGCTGGCGCCCTGCGCGGAAGCGAATGAGGATATGAACAGCAGCAGGGCAAAAGAAAAAAGATAGATATGGCGCATCGTGATCTCCTTGTCGCCTGGAAGGTGCGGGCAAGATGCTCGTCGCGGCTCTACCTTCGCGGCGGCTTTGGCATGCATGGCGGCCGTGATTATGGTGGTCGCAACACGGAAGTCCGGGGTCGTCCGCAGTCCCCCGGGCCCACTCACCGGGTTATTTCGATAAGCTCGGTTTGGCGATGGATGTGCAATCAGCGTAGCGCGCAACTCCGAGCAAGGAAATAGGAAATCTGCCCGGATTCGGGTAGGAAATTTCCTATTTTTCGCCTGCCTTGGCTCCGCCTTCCGACTTATCCGCCGAGTGAGAACAGGGGGCACAACAAGTTGGACATGCAGAGCGCCCGGGCCGGCCCGGACCGCCATTTCACGGCCTCCGGGGTATCGGGAGCAGGTCGGATTGTCACCAACATGCGACATGAATTGTGGTATCAAGATGCGTCCAGGAATGAGGAGATTGGAATGATGAACCGAGGAAAGTCCTTCGTGGCGTGCGTGCTGCTGGCCTGTGCCGGCGCCGCCTTCGCCGAACTGAACCAGGAGCAGGCCGAGCGCTCGGTCGAAACGCGCCAGTCGCTGCTGCACCTGCTGGGCTGGAACATCTCTCCGTTGGGCGCCATGGCGCGCGACCGCATCGAGTTCGACGCCGCGCGGGTCGAAACAAACGCCGTGCGGTTGCAGGCGCTGACCAGGATGCTGTCGGACGCGTTTGCCCTGGACACGCGCGGCAACGATGTCGAGACCGAGGCCCTGGACAACATCTGGGAACAGCCCGACGCGTTCACCGATAAGATCGAAGCCAACATGGAAGCCGCCGACAATCTAGTCGCCGCGGCGCAGACCGGCGACGAAGAAGCCATGCGGGAGGCCATCGGCCGACTGGGCAGCACTTGCGGCAGCTGCCACGACGACTTCCGCGTCGACGACTGAGCCGTGCCGGAGCAACAAGCCGGACGGCTGGTCTGGGACTGGCCGCTCCGGCTCTGGCATTGGCTGTTCGCGATCGCGGTGGCCGGCGCCTGGATCACCGGCCAGTGGGGCGGCTACGACTGGCGCCAGTGGCATTTCTGGCTCGGTCAGGCCGCCGTCGGCCTGCTGATCTTCAGATTCGCGTGGGGCTTCGTCGGCACCCGCCACGCCCGCTTCGCCCGCTTCCTGCCCGGCCCCAAGCGGCTGCTGGCCTACCTGAAGACCCTGCCCCGGCGCGATGCGCCCGGAACCCCCGGCCACAACCCGCTCGGCGCCCTCGCCGTCTTCGCCACCCTGGCGGTCGTCGCCGCACAGGCCGGCTCCGGCCTGTTCATCAGCGACGACATCCTCTACGAAGGTCCCTGGTACGTCGCCGTGAGCTCGGACACGGCCGACTTCGCCAGCAGCATTCACCACCGGCTGGCCTTGCCGGTGGGCGTGCTCCTGGGCCTGCATCTGCTCGCAATTGCCTTCTACCGCGTGTACAAGCGCCAGCGCCTGACGCGCGCGATGATTACCGGGCGGAAGCCGATCGAGCGGGTCTCGGAATCGGAATCAATCGCACGTTCGCGCACCGTGCTGGCGCTGGTGCTGATCGTGCTCGTCGCGGCTTTTACCTGGTGGCTGCTGGCCGTCGCGCCACCGGAGCCGCCGCCCGGAGGCGATTACTGGTACTGATCAATCACCCGCCAAGCCTGATCGTTTCATCGCGGCTCCCCGAATCCGTCGGATAACAGCACGTCGTTCGAACCGGGTCTGTGCCTGTCCCAGCTCTTCTGTTCCTGCGTCCAGCCCAAAAGGTCTCTTGATATTGATCATGCTGCTTTTGGCTGGAGCCGCATTGATGCATCACCGGGATGTCCTTGCACGCTGATGAAGCATAAGGAAATCGACAGAACAACGGAGACACCCATATCCTGAGAAGTCCTGCAATTTCAATGGTAGACCCGATGCTTTCTTTCAAAAGATCAAAAAAATCGGACTCCAACCGGCTTTTCCTGGCTACGGTCGGTCAAACCCGATAGGCTTCCGCCCGCCATTGCCGAAGCGAGAGCGGGACCGCGTCCGGTCGACTCATTGCTTGACAATCGAGGGTGGGGGCAGGCAGATTGGATGAACTCGCTGGTGCGGACAGTCGAGCCTGGTTGGCGTTGGAATTCGGGAAATGCAAGAAACAGGATCTGAGTCCAAGACTTTCGCGGGGGAATGCGAGAAACAAGCCCCGTCCCCAAGATCACCTGGCGCAGTGGGAGGCGCGGGGGCGGCGCTCATCGTCGGCACGTATTTTTTCTTATTGTTATTTGCCGGGATGCTGGTCACGCTCGGCGGGGCGGTCTTTGGCGGCGCCGTGCCCAAAGTGGCCTTTTTAAGCATAACTCTCCTGGTAGCCAACGTGGGGACAACCGCCGTAGCCGTGTGGGGGAGCCGCCGGCCCGTCCATCGCATGCTGCCGATGCGAGGCATCACGCCCATGCTGGCCGGCGCGCTCGTCGTCGTACTGGTGGGACTCTGGCCCTTCATCTTCGCCGGGGCCAGTTTGCTGACGCGGGTGTGGCCCATTAGCGACGTCATGATGGCCGCTTTCGCCCCGTTCCAGGAGGCACCCTGGATCGGGCTGCTGGTCATCGGCTTTCTGGTGCCCATTGCCGAGGAGGCGCTCTTTCGGGGGGCGCTTCTGGGCGTGCTTCTCGAGCGCTATTCGGCCCGATGGGCCGTGCCGGTGAGCGCGCTTATCTTCGGTCTCGTCCATCTCTCGCAGCAGTTCGTAGGGGCTCTTGCCCTGGGCCTCGTCATGGGGTGGCTACGCGTGCGTACGCGTTCGCTGTGGCCGGGGCTCGTGCTCCACATGCTCAACAACACGGCGGTGGCCGTGCTCTTCTTTCTCGACGAGGCGACTCTTGCTGCCTGGGGGCTCGATCCAATGGCCGCCGTCGTGCCCATGCCGCCGGTGTGGAGCCTCCTGGCCGGAGGCGTCCTCCTGGTCAGCGGCCTCGTCGCCGCGCACCGCCTCACGCGTTAGCAGGAGCACATTGGACGTATATGGAAGCCTCCCGCCGAGTCGGGCGTGTTTTAAAGCTTTTCCGGTTTGTCCGGGGCAAACGCGGCCACCCGACAGTCTTGCCCGGCTACCCGTCCGGATCCGGCCTGATTCGGGCAACCAGGAAATCGGTGCTCGTGTCGATGGCCCACCGCGACGGGCGGGCAATGCATTGGCCGGCGAAGCGCAGGTTGTCGGTGGTGATTGCAGTCACCGCACGGGCCAGGCTGATCGGGCCGCGCACGCCCAGCAGGCGCCTGGCATTGCGCCGTGTCAGGTCGAGACCTTCGTGCATCAGACCGCCGTATAGATCGGTCAGGGCCAGTACGTTATTGTGCATTGCGCTGGCGGTTCCGTCGGCGGCCTGGCTTGCGCCCAGGTGGCGGGTCGGAAGATCGAAGTGCGCCGCCAGGCCGGGATACTCATCGGCGAGTACATCCATATCGGCCAGCGGATCCTGCAGGCCGTCATTGTCGATGATGTCGGCCCAGTCCGATTTGTCCAGAACCTGCTCGGCGCGGGCGTAGAACACCGCTTCTTCATCGCGCATGTGCACCCGGGCATGCCGGACATAGTCCTGGATTCGCCCGGCCAGGCGATCGCCCTTCTTGCCGCGCAGTTGCTCGGGCGTGGCGGCGGCCAGATCTTGGGCCAGCTCGCCGGTTTCGTGCTCGCCGGTCTCGTGTTCTCCGGTCAGCTTCGTCAGGGTATCCGCCAGCGCAGGCCGCCTGGCCCTGATCTTTTCGAACAGCCGGTCTTCGCGCGGATGGTGGTAGCCGTGCTGGTAGCCGAGCAGATATCCGAACGCCTCGACCAGGACCGGTTGCACCGCCTCGGGCTCGGTGGCCAGGCGATCGACCATGCTGTCGATGGCGCGCAGCATGCGCGACAGGCCGGCGTGATCGCGTCTGAGTCGCTGCATGAACGCGGCGGGCGACGCCTGGTTGCCGGTGGGTGGCGTCATGGGCATTGCTCGCGGATGAAATCGGCCAGCCGGTTTATGGCGCGGCCGGATTCGGGGGTAAATGACAGGGCCTGCCAGCCGTGCGGCATGCGATCCCAGATTTCGATTTCGGCCGCGACCCCGGCCGCCCGGGCGCGCTCGACGCAGATCTGGCTGTCGTCGAGCAGGATCTCGGTGTTGCTTGCCTGGAAAAAAAGCGGCGGCAGGCCGGTGAAGTCGCCCAGCACCGGCGAGACGTAAGGCTGATCGGTCAGCTCGGTGCGTCCACCCAGGTAAAGGCGGCGAATCTCGTCGCCCTGTTCCAGGCTGAGCAAGGCATCGCGACCGGCATTGTCGACGCGGGAACCCCCTTCGGCATGCTCGGTGAAGTCGGCCGCCGGCGACATCAACAAGGCGCCGGCCGGCATCGGCATCCCCTGGTCGCGCAGCGAAAGCAGCGTGGCCAGGGCCAGGCAGCCGCCCGCCGACATGCCGCTGATGAAGATATGTTCCGGCGCGATGTCCAGGTCGAGAAGCTGGCGGTAGGCGTCCAGGCAATCTTCCAGTCCGGCCGGGTAGGGGTTTTCGGGGGCCAGACGATAGAACACCAGCCGCCCGCGGGCATGCGCGGCGCGGCACAGGCGCGCCAGAAAAACGCGTTCGGCGCGCTTGAAGCGGGTCATGAATGCACCGCCGGGCAGGTGCAGGACGACGCGTTCGGTGGGCCCCGAGACGGGCGTCAACCACTCGGCATCGCAGTGTTCCAGCCCGGGTTCCAGGTCGATGCGCACATCGTCGGGCACGTCGGGAAAGAAACGCTCCATTCTCTTGATCTGGTCGCGCATGTCGGTGACCGACAGGTCGCGCTTGAGTGCCTGGCGAATGGTCAGGCGACCGAGCAGCTTGGCGGTTCGTGTCTGCCAGCTGACCACGTTATCGGTTACGTGCCTGAATGTTCAATTAGGAGCCCCTGAGTTTCATTGGCAGTGATTCATCAGCAGTCAATAATAATCCAATCGGCCGGCCGTGTTTTTCAGTCTTCTGCGGCGCAGTCACAGGTCAGTTTTCCGGCGTCGCCTGTTCCAGTTCGCGCCACGCCCGGGCCACGTGATCGGCCAGGGCCGGCAGGTCGTGCAGGCTGGCGCCGTTGCCGACAAAACCGAAGTCCATGTTTCCATTGCAAGAAATGACGGTGGCGTTCAGGCCCACCCCGGCCGCAATTGCCGATACTGGATAGACGCCGGCCAGCGGCGCACCGTTGAGGTAGAGCTGGCGGTCCCACCCGGGAATGTTCGAAATGACCAGATTGGCCGAGGGGCGAGTGACCCGGTCGGCGTGAGTGACCGCACCGAGGCCGGCGATGGCCATCATGCCGGCGGCGTAACCCAGCGCGGTTTCCCTTGACATGCCGCGCACTTCTTCCTTGGTCTCGTTCATCGATTCGGCCACCTGCACCAGCCGCTCGGTGATGCCGGCGTCGGGCTTGCCCATGCGCACGAATACCGCAGAGACCTTGGTGCCGCCCGACGCATCGTTCTTTTGTCGCAGCGAGACCGGGCACATGGCCACAAGCCGGTGCTCGAAGGGCTGGTTCTGCTCCGACAGGTAGCGATGCACGCCGGCGTCGATCACGGCCATGGCCACGTCGTTCAGCGTGGCGCCGTAATGCTTGCCGACCCGGCGCATGGCCTCGAGCGGCAGCGACAGCGTGGCCACGCTGCGGGCGTTCAGAACCGGTTCGTTCATCGGTCCGCGATGCGCCGCGAACGGCACGCTGCCCGGCGTCGACAGTCCGATCCGGTTCCACAGACCTTTCCGCAGGCTGCCGAGCAGCGCCATGTACTGACTGGTCGCGTTGGTGCTCAGACCCAGCAGCCGCCTGACCAGCGCCTTGGGCGGGCGTGGCTTGCGCACCGGCACGTCGACCGCGAACAACGGTTTGGGCACGCCCTGGTGCCGGGTCGGACGCAGACTGGCATTCACCCGGCGCGCCGCGCTGACGCCGTCGATGATGGCGTGGTGCATCTTGACGAACAGCGCGAATCGCCGGCCCGGTACCTGGTCGATGATCCAGACCCGGAACAGCGGGCGCCCGCGATCGAGCATGGTTTCGTGAAGATCACCTGCCAGGTAAAGCAGATCCTCGTAGCGTGCGCCGGCCGGCATGGCGATGTGCTGGACGTGATAGCGCGGGTCGTAGTTGTGGGGCTGCTGCCAGCGCGGCGCGTGCCTGCCGGACAACTCGGGTACGCCGTCGAACGGCGGTGTCGGATGGGCGGCGCGATAGGCCTCGACGACTTCCTTTACCAGCCCGCGCCGACCCCTGGGCTTTTCGAACAGCATCAGGCCGCAGACATGCATCGGATTGGCCTGTGTTTCGGCCAGCAGCATCATCAGGTCCATCAGCGGAATCTGCTTCGACAAGACGTCTCCCGAACCCTGCAAAAGAGCGCCTAGTGTACCCCGCGCCAAATCCTGTGCGATTCAGTCGCACGCCCTTCGGCCGGGCTGGAGAGCGCCCCGGTTACGGGTCTTTGGCCGCTTCCGTCCCGAATCTGAACGGTTCGCCTTCGGCATCCTGGAGCTGTTGATCGAACGCCGCCTGGAGGCCGGTATCGTGCTCTTCGACGTCCTCTTCCGGCTCCTGCTCGATGTTGCGCGGGTACAGCGGCGACAGAATCGCCACCGTTATGCCGATCGCCGAAAGCAAGGCAAACGCATCGGCATAGCCGAATTCGGCCACCAGCGCCCCGACCACGGGCGAGCCGGCCGCCTGCCCGAGCGCACAAGCCATGAACGGCAGTACCGGCCCCATCGAAAGCCGGCCCGGCAACAGGCGGATGCCGGTCATCAGGTAAAGGCCCGTCAGGCTCATGTAGGCCAGGCCGAAGACCAGCGCGGAAAACGCTGCGAGCAGCAGCTGACCGGGGCTGGCGGCGAGCAGCGCCAGGCTTGCCGAAAGCATCATCAGCATGAACGCGTGGGTAATGGGCGGGTTGTTGCGATCGGCCAGGTCGGCCACCACGGCCCCGCCGAGGCCGGCGATACCGACCGCCAGCCACAGCCAACCGGTCGCGCCGGGCGGCAGCGCGCCCAGGGTAACGACCAGGTCGGGGGCGAAGATCCAGTAGGCCGACGAGATGAAGCCCATCGCGAATGCGAACAGGGAGAGGCCGAACAGGCGCGACCACTGCAGCCTGCTGATCGGCGGCGGCGGCGCGGCGTTCGCCGGCACGATCGGCGACACCGAGGGGATGAAGAACCACGCAGCCACCATGCCGATTGCGGCCAGCACGGCAAAAGACGCGTATGCAAAGCGCCAGGCGCCGGACATCAACAGCACCGTCGGCACGGCGACGGCCACGCCGACGCTGGTACCGGCGTTCATGACCGCGCTGACGCGTCCATGCAGCGTGCGTGTGACCAGCGCCTGCATCGCAGCCGTGAGGGCGGGCATCATCAGGCCGGTGCAGATGCCGCAGGCGAACACACCCGCGCCGAGCGATACGGCGCCCGAGGCCAGGCTGATCAAAGCGAGGCCGCCGACGCCGAACAGGCCCGACAGCACCGAGGTGTAGCGGGCCCCGAGGCGATCGGCCGCGAGCGGCGCAACCAGCGTGGCCAGCAGGAAACTGATCAGCGGCAGGGCGCCGATGACGCCGATGACGTACGGCGTCAGTTCCAGTTCGGCGCGAATGGGTGGTACGAAGAGCCCGAAGGCGAAGCGCGCCAGCCCGTAACTGATCGCGACCAGCGCCGCGCCGAACAGCGCAAAGCCGGTTGGCGAACGGGGCTTCAAGACAGGCACCTGCGGCGCGTCTTGGAGACGCCAGCCAGGGCCGGCAGAGAGCTCGGAGCGGCGAGCTCGAACTTGATCAGGACCGCCTTGACCACCATGTTTCTCCATGGACCTTCGGAAACAACAGTAACAGGACCGGGGGATCGACGAATCGACGATTCGTGCCGGAGTCGCCACCGGCTTTTTCGAACGGGCTTCGACTGAAGGGGAATCCGAAGGGAAGCATTCGAAGGGGAATTTGTCTTCGAAGGAGAAAGCCATGTTTGTGGAAAAGATCAAGAGCGAGGGGCTCGCGCACTTATCCTGGGTGATCGGCAGCGACGGCAAGGCGGCGGTGATCGATCCGCGCCGCGACTGCGAGGTCTACGCCGAGATCGCGGCAAGAAACGGTTGCCGAATCACCCACATCTTCGAGACCCACCGCAACGAGGACCTGCTTTCGGGCGCGGCCGTGCTGGCCGAGCGGACCGGGGCCGCGGTGTTGCACGGGCCGAACGCGGCCGGCGATGTGGTTTACGCCGACACCGCCCGGGACGGCGACGAGTTCGAAATCGGCAGCGCCCTTGTGCGCGTGCTGGAAACACCCGGTCATACCGACGACAGCCTGTCGTTCGCCTTTTACGATCCGGCCTTCGGTGAGGATGCCGTCGGCGTCTTTACCGGCGATGCGCTGTTCGTCGGCGACGTCGGCCGCACCGACTTCTATCCCGACCGCGCCCGCGAGGTTGCGGGTCTGCTCTACGACAGCCTGCAAAAACTCTGCGCCCTGGGCGACCAGGCCGTGATCTACCCGGCGCATGGCGCGGGTTCGGTGTGCGGCAACGCGATGGCCGATCGCGAGGTCTCGACGATTGGTTATGAACGGCGCCACAATTCCCGCCTTCGGATCACCGACCGCGACGAGTTTATCGAAGCGAAGATCGCCGAACACCATCGCCAGCCGCCGTACTTCCGCTACATGGAAGCGGGCAACCTGGAAGGCGCTTCTGCAGCAGGCGCATCGCTTCGGCCCGCCGCACTGAATACCGCGGACTTCCTGGAAGCGGCCGGCCGGGCCACGGTGCTCGACGTTCGCAGCGCGTCGGCTTTTCTGGGTGCGCACCTGCCCGGCAGCATCGCGATCCCGGAGCACATGATCGCCAGTTTCGCCGGGTGGTTCCTGTCGCCGGAGGATGACCTGGCGCTGGTTGCCGAGGGCCCCGAGCAGGCCGGTCGTGCGGCCACGGCACTGGCGCGCATAGGCTACGACCGCATCCGCGGTTTCCTGGCCCCGTCGCTTGCCGGCTGGGCTTCAGCCGGGCAGGCGTTCGGAAGCTTGCGTGTCGTCGATACCGATGAAGTGAAGCGGCGTGTCGAGTCCGATGCCGATGACTGGACGCTGCTGGATGTGCGCGACGACGACGAAGTGGAAGAGGGCAGCGTGCCCGGCGCGCGTCACGCTTACGTGGGCGAACTGCCCGAAGCGCTGAAGGAACTCGACAATGGTCGCCGCTACACTGTCATGTGCGGCAGCGGCAGCCGCGCCACCATCGCGGCGAGTCTGTTGCTTCGCGATGGATTCGAGCACGTCGATCTCTACCTGGGCTCCTTCTCGGCCTGGTCCGACAAGGGCCTTGAGCTTGAAACCTGAACTCGATAAAGGAGGAACAGCGATGCAAACGATCCGAATTCCTGGAACCGATCTCGAGGTCTCGCGCATTGCGCTGGGTACCTGGGCCATCGGCGGCTGGATGTGGGGCGGCACCGAAGAGCGTCGATCGATAGACACGATCCATGCGGCAATCGACAAGGGCGTGACGCTGATCGATACCGCGCCGGTCTACGGCTTCGGGACGTCCGAAAAAATTGTCGGCAAGGCGCTCGCCGAGCATGACGGCGGCGATCAGATACATGTATCGACCAAGGTCGGCCTGGAATGGGACGACGACGGCGGTGTCTACCGGAACGGCTCGTCGGACCGTATCGAACGCGAGATCGAAGACTCGCTGGAGCGCCTGGGCCGCGATCGAATCGACATCTACCATGTTCACTGGCCGGATCCGACCCGTCCCGTCGAAGAAACCGCGCGCGCGATGCGCCGCCTGCTCGACCAGGATCTGATCGGCAACGTCGGCGTGAGCAACTTCACCTGCGATCAGATGGAGCGTTTTCGGGCCGAGTGCCCGATAAATGTATGCCAGCCGCCGTACAACATATTCGAGCGCGGCATCGAGTCGTCGATCAAGCCGTACTGCGACCGCAATCAAGTCGCGCTGATGACCTACGGTGCGCTCTGCCGCGGCCTGCTGACCGGAAAGATGACCCTCGATACATCTTTCGAGGGCGACGACCTGCGCAACAACGACCCCAAGTTCGCCGAGCCCCGCTATGGCCAGTATCTGCGCGCCGTCGAAAGCCTTCAGAAATATGCCAGCGATCGCTTCGGCCGTTCGCTGCTCGACTTCAGCATCCGCTGGATACTCGAAATGGGTGTGCCCATCGCGATCTGGGGCGGGCGAAAACCCGATCAGATGGATCCGCTGGACCGGCTTTTTGACTGGTCGCTGGACGGCGCAGCGCTGAGCGCGGTCGATTCGATACTGGCCGAAGCGGTCAAGGACCCGGTCGGGCCGGAATTCATGGCGCCGCCCACGGGACTCGCCTGACCGGTTGTGCCGGAGCCGGGTTGCCATAGCGCGTTGAATCTGCCTGACCCGAGCGGGACCGCGATTCAACCTATCGGCGCGTTTCCGGTGCCGCGGTAATGGATCTCGCCGGGCCGGGCATTGCGCGCGCCGTAAAGATTGCCTGGATGACCCTGGCGGGCCTGCTGGTGCTTTGGCTCCTCGCCTGGTGGCTGGCCAAACCGCCGGTGCCCGGAGATTTCTACGCGTTCGATCTGTCGCCCGGGACGGGTCCCGGCGAGCTGTTGCGGGTCGAAGCGTTCGCGCAAGACATTCCCGACCATGCGCGCGGCTGGCGCATTCTCTACACGACGACGGGACTGGACGGCGACGTCCGACTGGCCAGCGGTATTGTCGTGGCATCGACAAAGGCCCCGGCCGGACCGCAGCCGGTGATTGCATGGGCCCACGGGACTACCGGCATCGCGCGCGGTTGCGCCCCGTCGCTGCTGAAAAACACGTTCGCATTCGTGCCCGCCTGGCCCCAGGTGCTGGAACAGGGCTGGATCTGGGTTGCGACCGATTATTCAGGGCTTGGAACCGCCGGTCCTCATCCCTACCTGGTCGGCCGGTCGGAGGCTTACGCGATGCTCGATGCGGCGCGGGCGGCCCGCGCCATCGATAGCCTCGAGGTATCGCCGCTCGCTGTTGCCTGGGGTCATTCGCAGGGCGGTCACGCGGCGTTGTGGGCCGGAATCGTCGCGCCGGATTATGCGCCGGATGTCGGGTTGGCCGGGGTGGCCGCGGTTGCGCCGGCCAGCGACCTGGTGGAACTTGTTTCGGCCGTGCACGATGCGTTCATAGGGCGGATGCTGTCGGCGCTGCTGGTGCACGCCTATTCGGAAGTCTATACGGATGTCGAGGCCGACGAACTTTTGCGCCCGTGGGCGCGTCCGCTGGCCCGCGACATGGCCGGTCGCTGCATGGCCGGGCTCGAGATCGCGGTTTCGGCGTTGCCGGCATTGCTGGGCCGCCCGACGCTTTTTCGCCGCAATCCACCGAACGGCACGTTCCGCCAACGCCTGTCCGAAAATACGCCGGTAGACCGGATCGATGCGCCGCTGCTCATTGCGCAGGGCGGCGAGGATTCCACGGTGCCGCCGGGCATCCAGGGTGGCTATGTGGCACGCCGCTGCCTGGACGGCCAGCCTATCGACTATCGCGGTTTTCCGGCCCAGGATCATTTATCCATCGTCGGTGAAGACTCGCCCGTTCCCGACCTGTTGATCGACTGGAGTCGCGCCCGATTCGCGGCTGAAGCGAGCGCCGACAGGTGCGTGATTTCGCAGCACCCACAGCAATGAAACGGACGGGGCATTGCCCGGCGAGGGTCTTGGGAAAAGTCGGGCCCGGTCGGGCACAGTGCGCTGCTGCGCGGTACCCGCCCCGGCTCTGCCGTCTTTCTCGGCGCGCTCGACCGGGGTAATATATTTTTCGATCCGGCCTCGAGGGTATCCGTCATGAAGGGTAGGCAATTCTTTGCGCTGTTCGGTCTGCTGCTCGCCAAGGTGTTCATTGCGCAGTTCGCATGGGCTGATCAGGAAGAGAACAAGCGACTCGCTCGCGAGTTCTACGAAAATCTCTGGTTCAACGAGAACACCGAGCGTTACGACGAGTTCCTGGCCGATGAATACACCATTCACGATATCGGCGACGACAAGAATCTCACCGAACCGGCAATCCGCCAAAAGGAAGCTGCGGACTTCTTCTGGTCGCTCGGCAAGATGAGCGGAGAAATCGATTATCAGGTTGCCGAGGGCGACCTGGTGGTCACACGCTGGCAGTGGCATTTTCTGCCCGCCACCATGGCCGGGCACTTGATGATGGGCGACACTCACATTCCCGTCATCGACGTCTTCCGTTTCGAGGACGGCAGGATCGTCGAGATCTGGAACCATCGCCACGACATCGACACGGGCATGACGCGAACCCATTTTGCGAGAGGCCTGGGGCTTGGTTTGCTGGTCGCTCTGGTGCTGGCAATTTACGTCTGGCGGCTTAGACGGAAGCTCGAGCGCGCCGCGTGAAAATCGCCTGCGAATCCCGGGCGCTGCAGGCCGCATCAAAGACGCCGGACCCGAAAAGCTGAGGATAGAAACTATCTTGGGCGCTTCTTGTCTTCAGTCCTTCGAGGTTTTCGCAGCACCCGTCGACGGCGGCTGAAGGCGCTTGCGCACCAGGACGCCGCCAGCAACCAGTGCTTCGATGTCCAGCGAGCCTTCGAATATTTCGGCACCGCCGGCGCGGCGCTCGAACCCGGTCCAGCCATTGCGGCCGGAGTCCTTGATCTCGTAGAGGGCGGCGTCGGCGATCTTGAGCGCCAGGTCGAATTCGGCCTGTGGATTTTCGACGCCGAGGTCGACGCGGGTAAAGCCCATCGAGCAGGTGATCGCAAGCCGCCGACCGGCGACTTCGAACGCCGTGGTACGTAGCCGTTCGGCCAGCGCGCGGCAACAGTCTGCCGCCTCCGCAATCCCGGCATTGGCCACCAGCCACACGAATTCCTCGCCACCCCAGCGGGCCAGCACGTCGTCAGGGCCCGCAACCGCTCGCAGCACGTCGGCGAATTCGGCCAGTACGCGATCGCCGGCGGCGTGTCCGAACTGGTCGTTGATGCCCTTGAACCGGTCGAGGTCGATCAGCACCAGCAGCGCCGGAGATTCCCCAAGCGCCTGGGGAATTTCCGATTCCAGCAGGTGGCGCAGCGACCGCCGATTGCCCAGCCCGGTGAGTTCGTCCTCGATGCTTTGCCGGTGCAGCAGCGCGTTGGTCTCGCCCAGCGCCTTGTGCTGCAAGTCGATTTCGGCGTTCTTCTCGGCCAGAAGGTGATTGGCTTTAGTGCGCAAACGCAGCGAACGCAACATCAAGACCATGAACAGGCCGAGCACGATTACGCCCGCCAGGAGCAGGGCTCCCACCAGCCGCTCGCGAGATTGCTCGGCCTGCAGCGCGGCCACTTCGGCCTCACGGGCCAACCGTTCGCGCTCGGATTCGAGCAGCTCGCGCTCCTTGCGCTCCAGGTCGAAAGCGGTCTGCAGTTCGGCGACCCGCGCCTGGACATCGGCCGAGGCGAGTTCTTCGGTCAATTCCCGGTACTCGCGCATCATCGCCAGCGCTTCCGGGAATTGTTCCAACTGCTCGAGGTTGTCGACCAGTACCGGATAGAGTTCCAGCCGCTTGGGCTTGATGTCGGCCTCGCGATAGGCGGCCATCGACTGTTGCAGGGCGGCGTCGGCATCCTGCCGGCGGTCCAGCGCGATCAGCGTTTCGCCGATGTTCTTCAGCGAGATTCCCAGAGAGCCGGCGTCGCTTTCGGCGCGGTTGATCTCGGCGGCACGCTCGAACTGTGCCAGCGCATCGGCCGGGCGGCCCAGTTCGCGCAGCACGTAGCCCAGGTTGCTGATGACCGACGCGCTCGGCCGGCCGTGTGCCTCGCCGATCGCCATGCCGCGCTCCAGTGCTTCCAGCGCAGCCTCGAGCCTGCCCTGTTCGATCAGGGCGGCCGCCTGGTTTGAATAAATGCCGGCGGTTTCCGGATTGTCCGGACCTAGCTTCTCGATCGCCAGCTGCGAAAAACTTACCGCCTGTTCCCAGTCTTCCAGGTAAATCGAAAGACCGCCGATGTTGCGCAGCAGACCGGCCGACGGCCCGGCCTCGGTCTGCTCGAAAAGCCGATACGCTTGCAGCATCTGGTCAAGTGCGTCGTCCAGCCGCCCTTGCTGGGCGAGGGCAACGCCGAGCGAGGTTCTCAGATTGGCGCGCTCGCCGGTGTCGCGGTTCTCGCCGTCGCCCAGGGCCAGGCGATACAGCGATTCGGCGGTTTCGAACTGGCCGCGCGAGACGTTGAGGTTGGCGTACGTCTGGTGCAGTAGCGAACGCTCGGACCCGGTGGGCAGACGATCGACCAATTCCCGATAGACCGGTCCGGCATCGGTATCGAACGCCAGTTTGGCCGCAGCGCGCGCCGCTTCGATTGCCAGCCGCAGCAGCTGCGAGCGGGTTTCGGTCGGCAGCGCGGGATCGCGAACCCAGGCCGCGAGGGTGGGGCGGGCCTGGTCGAAGTCGCGCGCGAGCCATTCGCCCATGCTCTCGAGCGCTGCATCGCGCTCGGCGTCGGAAGCGTTCGCGCGCAGTTGTGTCCGCAGTTCTACGATATCGGGCACGGTCCCGGATGGCTGTGCTTGGGCGTACGCCGGCGCATTCAGGGTCGGCGCCAGTGCAATCAGCACAGCGGCGACGGGCAGTAAATTCATCATCAAAGATCCCCTTTTTCTGTCCGTCCGGCAGGTCGCCTCGACGCTGCCGATCCCCGGTTCCGAACAACCATTGGAGCGCGGTGCCGGAGAGCATAAATGATAAACCGGCGCATTGGTACTGGGAGGTCAGTCTGGCAGAAAATTGTCGATGTTCTTGAAACCCGAAGATCCAGCGGGCCAATCGGGCAGGTGCTCCCGGGTCCGGTTCCGGGCAGGGATGATTCCTGCCTTCGAGTCAGTGACCGGGCAGCCACCGCATGGGTGATATATTCGATGTAGCGGAGAGGTTCGACGACAAAGGATAACGACATGGCCGGAAACGAGATCAAGCTCAACATCAAGAGAGATCAGACCTTCGATTACCAGCCGTCGAATCCGGCCGGTTACTACTACCTGTTCACCGGCGGCTACGCGTTTTCCAGCGGCATGATCACAGAGGAGCCGGTGGGCGACGATGATGGCGCTGCCGGCGAGGTCAAGCAGGCCGAAGAAAGCGATCGCTGGACGATCGAAATCGAGGACGACACCGACGAGCATTTCAGGATCGTCCAGTGGCAGCTGTGCGGCGGCGATGATATCTCCGGCGCGAAATTCGATCCGCCGCCCGATACCGAGCTGGAGCCTACCGACAAGCTGACGATCGACGCCTCCGACGTCCCGGCAGGTTCCGACCACACCTACCAAGGCTATACCTTGACCCTGGAAAACCAGGATGGCGAGCGGATCACGGTCGACCCCCGGCGCTTTGAGGAGAACGGCTAGCCTCTCGCAAAGCGTAGATGAAGACGAAAACTCCTTATAAAAAAACAAAGGCGCATTGCCAGGACAGGCAAGATCCGGGGCTTGTTTGGATACCACGGAATGGAGCAAGACTGAGACGGCGCACGGTGCGGCGTGACGGCACCGGCACCGGCTTGAATTCCTGATATGGTTTAGCCAGGCTTCAAGCGGTTCAGGCAGTCCCGTGAGGTAGCGAATCGGCTGCGGTTTTCGCGGCGCTTCGCCGGATGGCCGACCCGCTTGCGAACCCCTGAACAGGAGGTACGGCACTCGTGGACCCGGCACAACATGTGAACGGTTTCTGGCCCCTGGGCGCCTATGCGTTCGGCGCCGTCGCACTGATCGCGCTGCTGCTGGGCGTTTCCTGGTTGCTGGGCGCGCGCTCGGACCGACCCGCGCGGCCGGGCCGCGGGCGCGACGAGCCGTTCGAATCGGGTATCGTCTCGCTCGGCTTCGGCCGCTTCCGGATTTCGGCGCATTTCTACGTCGTCGCCATGCTGTTCGTGCTGTTCGATCTCGAGGTGGTCTACCTGATCGCCTGGGCCGTGGCCTGGGATGAACTCGGCTGGCACGGTTACTGGGGCGTCGTGGTGTTCGTCGGCATCCTGGCCGCCGGGCTGGCCTACGAGTGGCGGGTCGGCGCACTGGACTGGGCGCCGCGCGGCCGGGCCGTGCCGCCCATCCGGCGCCCCGTCACGTTGCGACAAGGGGGTAGCGACGAATGAAATGGCACCTGTCGAAGCCCGGCGAAGCCTCGGCCGGCGGCGCCAATTCCAATCTGGATTCCACCTCCGATTTCGAAGAGGCGGTGCGCCGCAACGTGGTCACGGCCAACCTCGAGCGCGTGGTTTCATGGTGCCGCAAGTATTCGTTGTGGCCGTTCAACTTCGGCCTGTCGTGCTGCTATGTCGAAATGACCACTGCGTTCACCTCGCCGCACGACATCGCGCGCTTCGGCGCCGAGGTCCTGCGCGCCTCGCCCCGGCAGGCCGACGTGATGGTGATCTCCGGCACCGTGTTCAAGAAGATGGCGCCGGTCATCCAGCGACTCTACGACCAGATGCTGGAGCCGAAGTGGGTCATCTCGATGGGATCGTGCGCCAACTCCGGCGGCATGTACGACATCTACAGCGTGGTTCAGGGCGTCGACAAGTTCCTGCCGGTCGACGTCTACGTGTCCGGTTGCCCGCCGCGGCCCGAGGCGCTGCTGCAGGGGCTGACGATGCTGCAGCGCCAGGTCGGTACCGAGCGCCGGCCGCTGAGCTGGACTATCGACGGCGCCGGCGTACATGCGGGCGAGCGGCCCGCCAACCGGGGCGACAAGCGCCGGCAGAACGCCGCAATCGATCGCCTGCGCACGCCTGACGGCGTATAAGGACGGGTTCGTGGGCGAGACTTTTGATCCGGTCAGCGCCGCCGTCGCAGAGTTCGGCCCGGGTGCGATCGTGCACCAGGAAACGGCCGACGGCATTCCCACGCTCTGGACCGATGCGGTAAAGCTCGCCGGGCTGCTCCGGTTCTTCCGCGACGACGTCGAGCGGCCGTACCGGATGTTGTTCGACCTGACCGCGATCGACGAGCGCCTGCGCCGGAACCGGCGCGGTCAGCCCGACAGCGAATGCACCGTGGTCTACCACCTGCTGTCGCTGGAGCGCGACGCCGAGCTGCGGCTCAAGGTCGCGCTGACCGGCGCCTGGCGCCTGCCTTCGATCGCCGGGATCTTCGCCAACGCCGACTGGTACGAGCGCGAGGTCTGGGACATGTTCGGCGTCCAGTTCGACGGCCACCCGCACCTGGAGCGCATCCTGATGCCGCTGACCTGGGACGGCCACCCCCTGCGCAAGGAACACCCGGCACGGGCCACCGAGATGGGCCACTACGCGCTGCCCGACGACCGGCTGGAGGCCGAGCAGGAGGCGATGCGCTTCCGCCCCGAAGACTGGGGTATGGCCCGGCAGCGCGACGGCGCCGAGATCATGTTCCTGAACCTCGGCCCCAACCACCCCAGCGTGCACGGCGTGTTCCGCATCGTGCTGCAGCTCGACGGCGAGGAAATCCTCGACGCGGTGCCGGAAATCGGCTTCCATCATCGTGGCGCCGAGAAGATGGGCGAGCGCCAGACCTGGCATTCCTATATTCCCTATACCGACCGCGTCGACTATGTCGGCGGGGTCATGAACAACTTTCCCTACGTGCTGGCGGTCGAGAAGCTGGCCGGCATCGAGGTGCCCGAGCGTGCCCAGGTGGTCCGCATCATGCTCGCCGAACTGTTCCGGATCAACAGCCACCTGCTGTTTCTCGGCACCTTCCTGCAGGATGTCGGCCAGATGTCGCCGGTGTTCTTCACGTTTACCGACCGGCAGAAGATATACGACATCATCGAGGCGGTCTGCGGCTTCAGGATGCACCCGGCCTGGTTCCGCATCGGCGGTGTGGCCGACGACCTGCCTGAAGGATGGCAGGGACTGGTCCGCGCGCTGCTCGACTGGCTGCCGAAGCGGCTACGCGAATACGAGAAGATGGGCCTGAACAATCGTATTGTTCGAAAGCGTACCCGCGGCATCGGCGCCTACAACTACGAGGAGGCGATGGACTGGGGCGTGACCGGCCCGGGCCTGCGCGCGACCGGGCTGGCATGGGACTGGCGCAAGCAGCGCCCGTACTCGGGTTACGATCAGTTCGACTTCGACGTGCCGATCGCCGAGCACGGCGATTCCTACGATCGCGCCGTTGTGCGTCTGGAGGAAATGCGCCAGAGCCTGCGCATCGTGAAGCAGTGCCTGGACAACATGCCCGAGGGTGACTACAAGTCCCGGCACAAGCTGACCACGCCGCCGATCAAGGACCGCACGATGCACGACATCGAGACGCTGATCCATCACTTCCTGTCGGTCAGCTGGGGGCCGGTCATCCCGGCCGGCGAGGCGTCGGTGATGGTCGAGGCGACCAAGGGGCTGAACGGCTACTACCTGGTCAGCGACGGCGGCACGACCTCGTACCGCACGCGCATTCGCACCCCGTCGTTTCCGCACCTTCAGATGATTCCGCTGCTGGCGCGCGGGATGATGATTCCGGACCTGGTCGCCATCCTCGGCTCCATCGACTTCGTCATGGCGGACGTGGACCGATGAGGCGGGGCCGATGAAAGATCAAGCGAGAAGTACCGATCCGCATCGCACCACGCTGGCCGATTGGGAGCGGGCCGCGATCGATGAGGAACTCGAAAAGTACGAGGACGCCGGCGCGGTCGGCGTCGAGGCATTGCGCGCGGTGCAGGCCGAGCGCGGCTGGGTCAGCGACGAGGCCCTGCGGGCGGTGGCCGACTACACCGGCATTCCGGCGGCCCGGCTTGAGGGTGTCGCGACCTTCCACAACCTGGTGTTCCGGCAGCCGGTGGGGCGCCACGTGGTGCTTGTCTGCGACAGCGTGAGCTGCTGGATCTGCGGCTACGACGAGCTGCGCGAACGCCTCGTTCGTCGTCTTGGCATCGGGTATGGTGAAACCGATGACGATAGCCGGTTCACGCTGCTGCCCAGCGTCTGCCTCGGCAACTGCAACAAAGCCCCGGCGCTGATGATCGACGGTGATCATTACGGCAACCCGGGCGACGACGAGCTCGAATCGATTCTCGAAAAGTACCCGTGACCGGAACGAGACCGACGATGCCTGAACGAGACGACATGCAGACACCGCTGACCCGGAACATCAAGCCTGGACGCGAGCCGCTGGACCTGGCCGGCTACCGCGACGCCGGTGGTTACAGGGCGGTGGAGCGCGCGCTCGAGGCCAAGCCGGAGGCCATCACCGAACTCGTCAAGCATTCCAGGCTGCGCGGCCGCGGCGGCGCCGGCTTCCCCACGGGTCTGAAATGGAGCTTCATCCCGATGGGCGACGACGCGCCGGCGCTCAAGTACCTGGTCTGCAACGCCGATGAGATGGAACCCGGCACTTTCAAGGACCGGTTGCTGCTCGAAGGCGATCCGCACCAGATGATCGAGGCCATGATCGTCTCGGCCTGGGCGGTTCAGGCCAGGATCGGCTATATCTTTCTGCGCAGCGAATACACGCTGGCCGAACGCCGCCTGCGGCGCGCCATCGAGGAAGCTACCGAGGCCGGCTATCTGGGCGATCATGTGATGGGCAGCGATTTCTCGTTTCGGATCCATCTTCATGCCAGCGCCGGGCGCTACATCTGCGGCGAGGAAACCGCGATGCTTTCGGCGCTGCAGGGCCAGCGGGCGATTCCTCGCGACAAGCCGCCGTTTCCCCAGGCGGTCGGCCTGTTCGGCCGCCCCACCGCGATCAACAACGTCGAGACGCTGTGCAACGTGCCGCACATCGTCAACCACGGCGCCAACTGGTTTCGCGATCTCAGTCTCGGCGACGACGGCGGCACCAAGCTCTACGCGGCCAGCGGCCGGGTGCGCAACCCTGGCGTCTACGAACTGCCGATGGGCACGCCGCTGCGCGAGATTCTCGAAGAGCACGCCGGCGGGATGCAAGAAGGCTACCGGTTCAAGGCGGTGCTGCCCG
>Ga0209931_1000415_pt1 | contig 25828 bp, 28 predicted proteins | sample SalPonR1_B_D1_MG_FD_185697 | JGI IMG/M metagenome (GOLD analysis project Ga0209931, IMG submission 185697) | Salt pond soil microbial communities from South San Francisco under conditions of wetland restoration - Salt Pond MetaG R1_B_D1_MG... ...
CTGCCATGGGCGGCCTGACAGTAATTATCCAGGATGCGCACGAATTGAGTCTCGACGGCCTGACCGCTGATCTCGATTGGCTGCCGGAATGGCTGCCTCAGGGCGTGGCTGTTCTGATTTCGACGCCGCCCGGCCCGGCGGCCGAGCAATTCCGTGAACGCGCCGCGGCCGTGTTCCAGCTTCCCGAAAGCAAGCCGCCCGCGATTTCGAACTGGCAATTGCCGGCGCAACTACTGGAGTCGGATGCGGCGGCAAACGCCCTCGAATTGTTGTGGGCCTCGCGCGCAGGTCTGGACGCCAACGACCTGGAGGCCTTGACGCAATCGCCACTGGGCGAGCTCGACCCGAAATTACCGGGACTTCTTTTTGATGGAAGGCGCATCGCGCTGGCGTCTGGCAAGGCGCGCGATGCGGTGGCGCGGCGCCGGCTGGGCGACCATGGCCGCCGCCAGATGCTGCATATCAAGCTGGCAGAATATTTCGGCGAAATGACCGGGGTCGATGCGCTCGAGCTGGCTTGCTGGCACTGGGCGACAGCCGGCCGCCTTGATCGGGTCGAGGAAATCCTGACCGACAGCATTTTCCTCGAAGCCATGAGCGAACCCGTTCACGCCTTCGAGGCGCTTCGTTATTGGCGCGCACTGGGGGGCAGCGGCCCGATGCTCGAATCGCTCGAGCTCGCCTGCGAGATTCCGAACCCGTCCAGCCGCGCCATTGTGGGCGCGGCGAATATCTATGGCATCGGAACGGGGAAAGATGCGCCGGTGCAGTGGCTGCATCGGGCTGTCGAGCGCGCGGAGGCCGAAAGCGACTCCCCTACCCTGATCCAGGCATTGCAGCGGCTTGCCACGCACGCTGATACAGCTCCCGCTGCCGCCGTCGAGCTACTCCAACGCGCGCTGGCACTGACCGATGGGAATCGCGATAGTGAGGAAGCCCGGGCTTCGCTGCACCATCGCCTTGCCTGCCTGCACGAAACGGAAGGCCACGACGATCAAGCCAGACGTGAATACGAGCTGGGCCTGGCGTGCATGGAAGCCATTACGGGCGCGGACTCTCCGCGACTGATTCCGTGGTTGAGCAACCTGGCTGGCGCGCACAAGGGCGCCGGCGATCTGCGCGCCGCCGATCAGGTCTTGCGCAGAGCGCTGAGCCTGTCGCGTGGCCAACTGGGATCACGCCACCCGACTACCGCGGTGTGCTGCGACCAGCTTGGCGGAATCGCCTACATGAATGGCCAATACGAGGTCGCCGAGCCACTGTACCGGGAGGCGCTGGAGATCACCGAAGCCGCGTTTGGCCCCCAGCACCCGGCCAGCGCGGCCTGCCTGGGCAATCTCGGTACCGTGCTCGACGCATGTCAGAAATTTGCCGAGGCCGAGAAGTGTCATCGCCGTTCGCTGGGCCTGCTCATGGCCCTGCATGGCGAGAAGCACGAAGACACGGCCAGCTGTATGCACAACCTGGCCGTCGTGCTTGAATCGATGAGCAAATCCGCCGAGGCAGAGCACTTTTACCGGCGGGCGCTGGAAACATGGAACGAGGTCACTGGAGAAAAAAGCCCGGCATTCGCGACCACCCTGCTGAATCTCGCCGGCGTGCTGCGCGAGCGTGGTGCCTGGGGCGAGGCCGAAGCGTTATACCGTTCCGATATCGAACTCTGGCGCGAGCTTGTGGGCGCCGACCATCCCCACACCCTGGGCGCCCTGATCGAGCTCGCCCGCCTGTATGTCGATGGCGGCAAACCCCAGATGGCCGAGCCGCTGCTGTTGCACCTGAAAGACAAGACGGCGCAGCAGTCTTCGAAGTCGAGCAATGCTTATCTCGAAGTCGTCGCGTTGCTGGCCCGCATTTACCTGCAATTCGACCAGCATAGCGAGGGACGCGCGCTGATCGAAGACGCGCTTGCAGCCAGCGAAGGAACGCTGAATATGCTCTCCGCGCCCATACAACGGCTGCGCAAGCTCCTTGAGGCCATACAACAAGACCCCGCCGACCGAGTCAACTGATGTCGAATAGAAAAGGCCGCATACCGGATTTACCGCCGCTGTTCGAACCGATCTGGATCGAGCATGCACAAAACGTCGCAAAAGAGGCCCTCGCCCGCGCGCGCGCCAACGCGCCCGAGGGCACGCTGGTCTGGAGCGATAATCAAGCGATGGGGCTTGGACGGTCCGGGCGCCGCTGGGAATCCCCCGCCCGGGGTTTGTACGCCTCCCTGATCCTGCGACCGGAGTTCGATTGGCACGATACCGGGCAGATCGCGCTGGTGGGCCTTGTCTCGCTCGGTGCCGCGGTTGCCTCTATGGTCGAACCCATGACGGAACTTCGCTATCGCTGGCCCAATGCGCTTCTGGTCGGCGGCACACGTATTGCGGGGTTATGGCTCGAGGAGGACCGAGCGGCGGGCTGGTTGGCGCTGACATTGAACTGCAACGTCGAGGAAAGTCCGCGTGAAATCTTTGACGGTGGATGCCTGCTCGAAGAAGGCGGGAATCCGGATATGACGCCGGAACTGCTGCTGGAACAGTTTTCGCGACAATTCCTCGCCTGGTTGAATCTGTGGGCCGAAGAAGGAATGTCGCCTGTTTTGCGAGAATTCTCGGGCCGAAGCGATCAGCCCGGTACACCTATGGCGCTAGTGATCGGAAAGGATCAGAAAATCGCCGGAACGGCGGCCGGGGTCGATTCACGAGGTCGACTACAGCTAGAAGTGAATGAAAAACGCCGGACCATTTCGATCCGGCGCTTTCTAGGTCTGCAGGAATTCAGCAGCGAGGACGCGTAAGCTTTTTAAAGTATCAGGCCGTGCTGCCCGATCCAGCCGACGCTCCCCGGTTCCGCCCGGTTTCAGCTTCCTCGCCGACAAATTCCTGACCTTCCTTCTTGACCTCGTCGTACCACAGGTCGTGGTGCTGTTCGGCCCACTCCGAACTGACGTGCCCCTTGGTCATCGCATCCAGCGCACCCCGGGCACCAACAGTTCCCATGTACATGTGAACAAAGCTTCCACCGATATAAAGCAACGCAAGGGCCGCATGCACGATCAAGGCAATCTGCATCGTTGACCGGGCTTCAAATATATTCGGCAGGATCAGCACCATTCCGGTGATTGCAACTACGATTCCGCCGGTTCCGTTGAACCAGAACCAGAGTTTCTCACCGGCATTGAGCTTGCCGGTGGGCACATGCTTGCCGGCGTAACCGCCTTTGAGGAACCAGTCGACGTCGACTTTCGAAGGCATGTTGTCGCGCGCCAGCGCCAATACCAGCAGCACCAATGAAACGAAGAAAACCGGACCGCTATAATTGTGAATATATTTGGCGGCAATGGCCCAGGCGGAGAACCCTTCAGCGCCTAACAACGGTATCAGAACTGCACGCCCGAACAACAGGCTCAACCCCGTTATGGCGAGCAGCAGAAAAGTGACTGTCATGACCCAGTGAGCAGCACGGACGTAGCCGGTCCACCGCGGCACGCGTTTCCCCGACAGGGGCTTTTCGACTTTCTGCCCGCCACCGCTCAGCACGAACATGCCGGCAATACCGAGCAGCATGACCGCAAATACCCAAGGGCCAATCGTGGCAATGGGTCCATTCCGGACCTGGCGGAAGTTTTGGCCGCCATTGTCGATCAGAACATTTGCCTCGGGCCCCTTGACTGCACTGTAGCCCTCATTTCCCAGCCGGGCTTCGCGCCAATATTCCGAACGCGGATTGGTTTCCTGCCAGTTAGCGGAAGACTCGATCTGCGGTTGTGCCACAGCAACGTAAACGTATCCGGTGAGCGGGACAATCATTGCCGCAATCAGGACAAGGACCGAACCAATCAGAATGCGTTTTGTCTTGCGGCGCGTCGCGGTGCCTTTGCTCATTTTCCTGATCTCCATTTCATCGATCACTCTGACCCGTGGCCAGACGGTCGCGAAGTTTTTCAGCCAATTCCGAATCGCGATCCAGTTCTCCTTCAACCAGTTCACGCTGTTCCGGATTTACCCAGGGCTCATCGATGTGCTCCATGGAGCAGGCCCCGATCAGGGCTGCCGCCAGAAGCAAGCAAGGCAGTTTCAACACGGCACGATTCCCGGAACGCATGATCAGCGATCCCGTTGGCCGTCGAAACGTCGATTCAACTGTTCGCGCAGGTCGCCGCCATTTTCAAGCTTTTTCACGAGCGGATCTGCCTGGCCCTTGTAAACGCCCGGCTCATGACGAGTCACGTCGACTGACTCGTAGCACGCCGAAAGCAGCAAAGCGCCGGCGATGAGCAACACAACGTGTGGAATTCTGCTTTTCATGCGAATCAACCCTCGCCGTAGGCTTTGGACCAGCCCCAGGTCTGCGGGCGACCGCCTCGTCGCATCACCCGCTCACGATAGATATCGGCGACCATATCGCTGTCTCCGGCGAGCAACGCTTTGGTCGCGCACATTTCGGCGCAAGCCGGCAGCTTGCCTTCGGCGATTCTGTTCGCGCCATACTTGGTGAACTCCTCCTCGCTACCGTCATCACCGGGGCCTCCGGCACAGAAGGTGCACTTGTCCATCTTTCCGCGCACGCCGAATGCCTCGGTTTTCGGAAACTGCGGGGCGCCGAACGGGCAGGCATAGAAGCAGTAGCCGCAGCCAATGCAAAGATCCTTGTCGTGCAGGACGATGCCGTCGTCGGTCGTGTAAAAACAGTCCACCGGGCAAACGGCCGCACAGGGGGCATCGGTACAGTGCATGCAGGCAACCGAAATTGATTTCTCTCCGGGCAAGCCATCGTTGAGCGTTACCACCCGACGACGGTTGACTCCCCAGGGAACTTCATTGGTGTTCTTGCAAGCTGTAACGCAACCGTTACATTCGATGCAACGATCGGCGTCACAGAGAAATTTCATACGTGCCATTGCGGTTCCTCCCGTCTCAGGCGGCTTTGATCTGGCAAAGAGTCGATTTGGTTTCCTGCATCAAGGTCACCGGATCGTAGCCATAAGTCGTCGCGGTGTTGCAGGCTTCGCCACGAACATAGGGTTCCGAGCCCTTGGGATAACGATCCAGCAGGTCCTTGCCCTGGAACCACCCCCCAAAATGGTAGGGCGTCCAGACTACCCCGCGTCCCACACGGTCCGTGAGCATCGCCTTGATCTTGATGTGCCCGCCTTCCGGACCTTCCAGCCAGACCCATTGGTTGTCCTTGATGCCACGGTCATTGGCGTCGGCTGGATTGATCTCGACAAACATGTCCTGTTGCAGTTCTGCCAGCCACTTCATCGAACGGGTTTCTTCACCCCCGCCTTCATACTCGACCAATCGACCGCTCGTAAATACCAGCGGGTAATCACCGGAGTGATCGGTATCCTGTATCGAGGCATAGCGCGTCGGAACCCGCCAGATGGAACCCCGGTCCTCGAAAGTGGGATATTTGGATACCAGGTCGTAGCGAGCGGTATACAGCGGCTCGCGATGAAGCGGTACCTGGTCGGGGAACGTCCATACGATTGCGCGCGCCTTGGCATTGCCGAACGGCGCACACTCGTGGCCTATGGCAACCCGCTGGATGCCCCCGCTTAGATCGGTCTTCCAGTTGACCGCGTCGAGCGCGTCGGATTCCAGATCGCGGAATTCAGCAACATCTTCTTCGCTGGCAGATCCAGCCGGTTTCTCTCGAAGCCCGGCTACCCAGGCGATCGTGGCCAGTTCATCGGCCGAAAGCTCCTGGTGCCAGCCCAGGCGTCGCAAAAGGCCATAGGAAAACTCGGGATAACCGTCCTCGATATCGGAATTCTTGCTGTAGGCACCTTCGGCAAGAATATTGTTGCCTTCATGTTCGGTGCCGAATCGGGCCCGAAATGTCAGGCCGCCTTCGGAGACCGGCTTGCTGTTGTCGTACAGGACATGGGTGCCGGGATGCTTCATCTCCGGCGTGCCCCAGCAAGGCCACGGAAGCCCGTAGGTTTCACCATCGCAAGGGCCACCGCGTGCAACCAGGGTCGTCGTGTCGAACGTATGCCGATTTTCGGCATGCAGCTTCAGGCGTTCAGGGCTCTGACCGGTATATCCAATCGTCCAGTGTCCCCGATTGATTTCGCGCAATGTGTCTTCCGGGCTCGGCAGTCCGGATTCATCAATCGAAATATGCTTGAACATTTCATCGGCAAAACCGAACTTACGGCTGAACAGATGCAGAATTGCCGCATCGGGCTTGGATTCGTACATTGGATCCAGTACTTTCTCGCGCCACTGAATCGAACGATTGGAAGCGGTCACCGACCCGGACTGTTCGAACTGCGTGCTGGTCGGCAACAGATAGACGCCGTTCTTGCGCTCGGACATGACCGCGAGATGGGTCGGATAAGGATCGGAAATCACGACAAGGTCGAGCTTTTCCACCGCCTTTTTCATTTCCGGGCCACGCGTCTGACTATTGACGGCATGTCCCTGGAAGAAAACGGCCCGAACGTTGTTTCGCTGGGACAGGCTTTCGGCGTCTTCCAGAATGCCGTCGATCCAGCGCGAAACCGGAATGCCGGGAATGTTCATGGGATGCGCAAGCGTTCCGTCGCCGGCATCGTATTCGCCTTCGCTGTCGAAACGACCTTTCAGCCAGTCGTAGTCGATATCCCACACACGCGCCCAGTGCTTCCAGGCGCCGTCGGAAAGTCCGTAGTAACCCGGCAGCGTCTGGCAATTGGGCCCAAGATCGGTCGCGCCCTGTACGTTGTCGTGACCGCGGAAAATGTTTGCGCCGCCGCCCGATTTTCCGATGTTGCCCAGAGCGAGCTGGAGCACGCAATAAGCGCGGGTATTGTTGTTGCCGATATGGTGCTGAGTACCGCCCATGCACCAGACGATGGTGCCGGGACGGTTTTCGGCAAGCGTCTGCGCCGCCTGTCGCATCTCCTCTTCGGGCACTCCGGTGACTTCGGTGCACGTGGCGGGATCCCAATTGGCAACCTCTTCGCGAATCTTGTCCAGGCCGTAAACGCGCTGGCTGATGTATTCGGTATCTTCCCATCCGTTTTCGAAGATATGCCACAACAAGCCCCAGATGAACGCCACGTCGGAACCCGGGCGAAGCCGGAGATATTGATCGGCGTGCGCCGCGGTGCGCGTCAGGCGAGGATCGACGACGATCATCTTTGCGCCGTTTTCCTTGCCGCGCAAGATGTGGTGCATTGCGACCGGGTGTGCTTCAGCAGCGTTCGAGCCGATAAACAGCATCGCCTTGCAATTGTGCATATCGTTATAGGAATTGGTCATCGCACCGTAACCCCAGGTATTGGCAACCCCGGCGACTGTGGTGGAGTGACAGATGCGCGCCTGATGATCGATATTGTTCGTTCCCCAGAACGCGGCAAACTTTCTCTGAAGATAAGCACCTTCGTTATTGGCTTTGGAAGATCCGCACCACCAGACCGAATCGGGTCCGGATTCTTCGCGGATCTTCAAGAACTGATCTCCGATTTCTTCGACGGCCTGTTCCCAGCTCAGCCGTTTCCATTGTCCATCGACAAGCTTCATCGGATAGCGCACCCGCTTGTCGCTCAGGCCGTGATAGCGCAATGCCGCACCCTTGGCGCAATGCGCGCCCATATTCAACGGTGAGTCGAAGTCCGGTTCCTGTTTGACCCAAACGCCGTTCTGAACATGCGCGATGGCGCCGCAGCCAACCGAACAGTGACTGCAAACCGTGCGCTTGACTTCAACGTCGCCACCGGCAGGACTCGAATCGGTCTGCGCTTCGGCACTGCGGCGCATCATGCCGAGCGGAATGCTGCCTGCGACGGCAGCGCCACTGGCAGTGATGCCAGAGCGCTTGAGAAAGGTTCGGCGGTCGAATGCGCTGCTGCGCGTCACCGAGTTCGAGGAAGGTGTGGCTTGCTTTCGGATCAATTTCATGAGGCGAATCTCCGGCCTTAATTCACGATGCCGCGATTACAGTCGCGTGCTTTTGTAATATTGACGAATATGGTCAGTCTCGTGATAGTTGCGCGGGCGAGTCACTTTTGCCGCGGAACTTTCCGCCGCCGCATTGCCCGTAACCGACAACAAACCGAGTCCGGCGGCGGTCCCCACGCCCATCGCGCTACCCAGTATTCTTCGGCGCCCGAGGTCCGGCGCTTGCACCACTTTCTGACGGCGGCTTTTCATATCAGTTTTCTCCATTTTCTATTGCGGCAATGACAGCCAGCGTTCTTCGAATTCAAAAAACTTGTGACCCAATTTCGCGACGTGGCGATAGAAGCCCGCGCTCTGTGCCGCCGCGACGTCGCCCAGAAATTGGGAAACCCAGGGCTGCAGATGCTGATCAAAGAATTGCTTTTGGCCGGTGTAGTCGATGCCGGCCTCCGTATCAACGAGCAACGCCATTGTTTCGCAGACGGCGGCGACATGATCCTCGGGCTCCGAGGTATTCTTCGTGCGCTCGATGCCAAGCGCGTTCAGATCGGCGCGCAGGCGAGCAAGCGGCCTGTCGAGCAGGAATCCCGACAAGTACCAGCTCGCATAAGGCAGGACTTCGCCACGACCAAGCCCGATAAAGAGACTATGAAATTCGTCGTCCAGGGTAGTCGGATCCGCCTGTTGGCAGGCTTCGGCCAGTCCATTCCATGCACGTTCCAACTCTGAATCCGAATGCTCGGGATGACTGCAATCGGCAAGAAGATCGATCAGAGCTTGATCAGGGGGGGCACGGAACAGACGGGAGAGCATTCTGTAGGTATCTGCGCGGGACCGATCCGCTTCGTTGAACGCCGCCTGGTCCGGCTGGTTGTCCGGAGCTTCACACTGCTGCCGCGATGAATCCGGAAAGGATCCGTTTGGCAGTGTGTTTAAGTCCGATTCGGGCGGCATGTCATCCAGATTGAAGCTGAGGCCTGTTCGGGAATGTACCCTTGAGTAAGTTCTCAGTCAAGGCATTAACAAAGAAAGAAGCAGAACTGTTGGCTGAGACCTCGTATTTTTTGATCAGCATCAACTCTGACCGCTATGATGCGAATAATTCCCATTATAATTAGAGACTAACGCGCCCTGCAGCGACAATCGATTTTCAGGGTTGCCCATTGCTTCAGCTTAAATTCGAAGCGGCCTAAGGGTCCGTTCAGGAAGGCTTGTCGCGATGTGTTTCTATGGTGCCCTCATCGTCCCACATCTTCTTGATCCGACAGTCCTCACAGAGCAACAGGCGATTCCGGGCGCTTTCATCCTGATACATCCAGTGCCCGGTGAGCTTGCCAAGCATGCTTTCGATCATCTGTTCGGTCGCGAACGCCTTGCCGCAACCCGGACAATGGTGCATGGCCGCTTCGTTGAGCAGGCTTGAATGCGGCTGCAGATGTGCCTGGAAGTTCATTCGTGGCTGAAGCGTTATCGCGTCCTCGGGACACGCCTGTTCGCACAACCCGCATTGCACGCAATGATCCTCACGAAACTCGAGCCTGGGTTGATCACCACCCCCCTGCACGGCCGATGCGGGACAAACGGACACACAACCCATGCACAGCGTACAGGCATCCTGATCGACCTGTATCGCGCCGAACGGCGATTGTTGAGGAAGCGCGGCAATCTCCTGCGGTGCTTCGGCCTGCCCATACAGGGTCTTCAGTGCACGGCGGACGAGTTCACGCTTGTTGCCCAGACCACTGAAGCGAGCCGGCTCCTTGACGAGCGGCGGAATCCGATCATGCGAGGCGACATCATCTGCTTCGCCCAGCCACACGACGCGATCGGCAAAATTCCGGTCGCCAAGCCCTTCGAGAAGCTTGCCAAGAACCTTGAGCATGGACCGGCTCGCCTGAACCTTGCTTGGCGCGGGCGAAGATCCCGGCAGCAAAAAGACGCGCGCAGCTCCGAAGGCCAGCAAGGACAAGGCCGCATCCATTCCAACCGAACCTACGTCCTCTACCGCCAGCGGCAATACATGTTCAGGCAATGCCGCGGCATGCGCGAGCAGTTCCGGCTGCGCCGACTCGTCGCTGTAGAGCAGCATTTCCGGGGCCGGCGCATCGCCCGCATGGTCGTGGAATGTGTTCAGCATGCGCCGCGACGAGTCGATCAAATCGACGACCGTAGGGGCCTGATACTGCATCGCCCCTGAAGGACAAACCGTTGCGCAACTGCCGCACCCCTGGCACAGGTATGGGTTGACTTCGATCTTGTCGCCGATCGATACAATCGCGTCGGTTGCGCAGGCAAGTAGGCAGTTACTGCAACCGGTCATGCCGCTGGCGCCGTGCGCACAGATCTCGGGGTCATACGAAAAATAACGTGACTTCTGGAAGTCCCCGACCATCTGCGGCAATTCCTCCAGCGCTTTTTCCCGCCCGGCCGGATCGGTGGCCAGGAAATAGCCGGGCGGCGGTTCATCCATGCGCAGGCCGCCCGATCCGTCCAGGTCAAGCACAAGATCGAATGTCCCCGACTCGATGCCGAAAGCCGCACCGGCGCCCAACACGCGGCCCCGGTCCACCTCGATATCCAGCGTGAATTGGCCCAGATAGCCCGTCAGATTGCATGGCCGACCATCGAGATAGCGCACAGGCGGCGCGGTGTCCGGCGGCTCGGCGGGCGGACGGGTTGCCAACAGCACGCAGCTCAGGTGCTCATCCAGCACTTTGGCCAGCGGCAATGCATCATCGGCCGGACCGATGATCAGCAATCGGCCGAAAGACTTGTATTCCACCCACGCCTCGGGCTGCGGCATCGGCTCGAGCGCTTCGAGCGCGATCGCCCGGGCACGCCCCGCCGGCGTCGACGCCGGCCATTGAATCTCGGTGCCGGGGTCAGTCAATGTTTCGGTCATGCTCGGAATGCTCCTGATCGTCGTTTTTCTCAGTATCTGACACGGATTCTTTGGCACCTGGCAAAGATTCCTCAGCACGTGACAAGGAATCGTCCACGTCGTTCGATTCCGTTGTGCCGGTCACGATCGGCTGTGGCCCTGCAGCCGATGCAGAGTCGTCGGTTGTCAATTGCTCTTTTGCGCGCCTGGCCAGGCGCTGCCGGGCGACTTCGAGCCGATGGCGCATCTCGTTGGTCACGAGATCGCCAAGCTTGGTGAATTTCGTATAGTCGCCGGCATAATCGTCGAGATCGTCGACCACCGGCAACGTGCTCTGGGCAAACAGCCGACGAAGCGCCGCACGCCTGAGGCCCTGACTCACCCGCGGAGAAAAGAAATCGGCCACGCCGCCCCCTTCGTCGATGCTGTCCAGCGAAGGCATGTCTTCATCACCCTTGCCTTCATCAACCCTAGTCTCATCCAGTTCCCCGGTCTCGGCCGGACGCTCCGTTTGACTCCCACCGGTCTCGACATCTGCCGAGACCGGCGCCTCATTTTCCGGCGCCTCATTTTCCGGCGCTGCGCGTTCGCCGTGCCCGGGCTTTGCTCCGGCATCGGCCTTGCGCCGCGTCCAGCGACGAAGAAACGGTTCGGCATCCTCGGTATCTTCGGGCGTTGTTTCGTGCTGCTCGCGTTTTTTCATGGTCAATGCTTCATGAGCCTTTCTCCCGCTGCCGGCCGTCGCCGCCCTTGCCCTTGCGCTTGTGCTTGCGCGGACCCGGTTCCCAGTGCGCCTCGACGTACTGCCGTATCCAGTCGATGATGGGTCTGGGCATCGGGGCCTGAAACACGACTTCGTCGACTTCCACCGCTGCCACGCAGTCGTCCTGGTCGGCCGTGACACGCAGCGGAATCGGCTGGCCCTTTTCGCCGGTCTTGCAGATCACGAAAAGCATCGGCCCGGGGCTGGTGAGGTTGTAGATATAGTCGTCGCCCTGATCCGGTTGCAGACGAAGCGGCAAACCCTGCCATTGGTAAATTTTCGAATCACCGCCGTCGCGCACCAGCCGGCAGTGCGCTGCGCTTTCCGGCGGCCCGGCTTCCGGGAAGAGACCGATGAGCTGCCAGCCGTCAGCATCGTGCTGCACCATCAGCGTTATGCCAGTCACCGGCCTGCGTTCGATTCTCGTTTCCACCATCTCAAATCCATATTCGCAAACTCGGGATCGATTATGCACGAGCACTGGCTGAAGCATCGCAACGGCGCGCTTACCGGATGACGATCTTTGGCATCTGGTGCGTGAAGTCGGTCGCCTGAAGCGCAAGCTTGGCTGTCATGCGCAGCGCGATTTCCATGAAGTTGCGAGCGATATCACTGTCGGGCTCGGCCACCACACTTGGACAACCGCTGTCGGCATCCTTGCCTATCGTGGTATCCAGCGGCAGCGAACCCAGTAACGGCACACCGTATTCCCTGGCGATGCGCTCGCCGCCACCGGCACCGAAAATATGCTCCTGATGGCCGCATTTGCTGCAGATGTGCAAGCTCATGTTTTCGACGATGCCCAGCACGGGCACGTTGACCTTGCGGAACATCTGCAGGCCCTTGCGCGCATCCAGCGTCGCGATGTCCTGCGGCGTGGTCACGATTACGGCGCCGGCCACGGGCACGTGCTGCGAAAGCGTCAGCTGGATGTCGCCGGTGCCCGGCGGCATATCGACGATCAGATAATCCAGGTCGCTCCAGCGGGTATCGCCCAGCAACTGCTGCATGGCACGGGTCACCATCGGCCCGCGCCAGATCATGGGTTCGTCGTCGTCGATCAGGTAGCCCACCGATATCGACTCGATGTCGTAGCTTTTCATCGGTTCGATCGCATTGCCGTCGAGCGAATCCGGCCGACCACTGACGCCCAGCATTCGCGGCTGACTGGGGCCGTAGATATCGGCATCCAGCATCCCCACCGAAGCCCCTTCTGCAACCAGCGCCAGCGCAAGATTGCAGGCGACCGTCGACTTGCCGACACCACCCTTGGCCGAGGACACGGCAATGATGTTCTTGACCGACTTCAGCCGCTCCACATTCGGCTGTGTCTGGTGGGGCGCAACGCGGGTACTTGTGCGCACCTCGGCCCGATCGATGGCGTCGTCGGCCGCCAGCCGTCGCTCGAGTTCACGAGCCAGCCGACGGCCGTAGCGACGCGACGGGAATCCCAGCGTCAGCGAGACAGTGACACCACCGCCCTCGACCGAAATCTCCGGCTCGCCCAGTGCACCCTTGAGATCCGGCCCCAGCACCGGATCCTGGAATTCATCGAATATCGCTCTGGCGCGTGCTTTCGTTTCTGCGCTCATATCTCAACCCTTGGCTATACTGATTCGGCACAGACCGCATCCTATCCGAAATCATCCAACGCTGAGTCCATCATGAGTCAACCAGAAGTCGCGATTCTCATCGGCACGCGCAAGGGACTGTTCATTGCCCGCAGCGATGCATCGCGCCGGCAATTCGAGATCGAGGGCCCACACCTGGCCGGATACGAAATCCAGCGCGCCTTCCTCGATCCTCGCGACGGCGGCCGAACCGGTTACGCGGCCGCCCATCATCCGATCTGGGGCATACACATCTATCGCAGCGAGAATGCCGGGCGCGACTGGCAGCCGCTGGCCGATGTCCCCCGACACGGTGACGACGACGGGCCTGAAAGCCTGAAGGTCATCTGGAGCCTGGCGCCCGGGCCTGCCGCGCAGCCGGATACGATTTATGCGGGCATCGAGCCACCCGGGATGTTTGTCTCTCACGACCGCGGCCGGCACTGGAAATGCCTGGATGCGTTTCATCAACATCCCAGCGCGAGGCACTGGCATCCGGCCAAGGGCGGGTGTGCGGTGCATTCGCTTGCCGCCTGCAACGATCGCTTGTACGCGGCGCTGGCCGCCGGCGGCGTTTATCGCTCCGACGATGGCGGCACAAGCTTCCGACCCTGCAACCGCGGCGTGCGTGCGCCCTACCTGCCGCAGGCCGAACCCGAGGCCGGACACAACGATCACACCTTGCGGGTGCACCCGGCCGATCCCGACCGCCTGTATCGGCAAAGCCACACCGGAACATGGCGCTCGGACGACGCCGGCGAAAGCTGGGTCGAAATCACCTCGGGATTGCCCAGCGATTTCGGCTATGCCCTTGGCCTGGACCCGAAAGATCCGGACGTGCTGTTCACGATTCCCGAGGATTCGTCCCAGTTCCGCTCCACCGTGGACGGAAAGCTGCGGGTCTATCGCACCGAAAACGCCGGATCCGACTGGGTCGCGCTCACCAATGGCCTGCCGCAGCGCAATTGCTACGTCACTGTTCTGCGCGACGGGCTGGATACCGACGATCTCGATCCGCTGGGGGTGTATTTCGGCACCTCCAATGGACAGCTGTATGCCAGTCGCAACCGTGGCGAACGCTTTGACGCGCTGCCAGCATTCCTGCCGCCGATTCTCAGCATCCAGGCCGGGCGCGTCGAATGACCGCCCTGCTCCAGGCGCTGGGAATAACGCGAGGGATCGTCGCGGCCATCGGCGCAGGCGGCAAGAAGAGCCTGCTGTACGCGATTGCAGCCGAAGCCCCGGGTCGGGTGGCATGGACTGCAACCGTGCATACCCCGAGGCCGCCGCGCTGGGCCGACATGGAAATCAACGTCGAGTCGGCCGAAGCACTGATCCGGCAAGCGGGATCGGAAACCGGCGCCCGGGTTCGCGCCTTCCTGCAACCGTCTGCCAAGACCGGTCGCGTCGCGGGCCTTGGGCCGGAGGAGGTCGAAGCGCTGCATGACGCTGGGGATTTCGACCTCACGCTGGTCAAGGCCGACGGCGCGCGCATGCGCGGCATCAAGGCGCCCAAACCCGGCGAACCGGTGCTGCCGAAGTCCACCGCGAAGGTTCTGGTCGTCGTCTCCGCGGCCGTACTGGGCCAGTCGCTGGACGAGCGAATCGCGCATCGGCCTGATCGCATCGCCGAAATCACGGGACTCGAAATCGGGCAGCCGATCGGCCCCGAGCACTTTGCGCGCCTTTTCAGCGCCGACAACGGACTGCTCCAGGGCACGCGGCCATTTGACGTCTGCGCGGTCATCAACCAGGTCGACGACGACCGGCGTCAACGCGCGGCTGAAGCAGCGGCATCTGCCATGCTCGCCGCCAGCCCGGTGCTGGACCGGGTGGTATTGACCCGCCTTGGGCCCGCTTGCGAAGCAGATCCCGTGGTGGGAATCGTTCCTCGAGCGGACGCGTGATAGCATCGCAGTTCCTCGCGCGCGACCAACCATTTCAGGACCCGAAAGCAAAATCAAGATGATCAAGATCGAACTCCCCGATGCACTGCGCTCGCTGACCGGCGGCGCGCAGGAAATTGCAGTCGAAGCGGCCAGCGTGGCCGAGGCGCTGGACCAGCTGGGACGCCTCCATCCGGAGGCGCGCCTGCGCATCCTGACCCGCGGCGGCCGGGTGCGGCCACACGTGAACCTGTTCGTGCGCGAGCGCGACATACGCTCCGGCGACGGGCTCGACACCGTGCTCGAGGACGGGGATTCGCTGCTGGTCGTGCCATCCGTGGCCGGAGGCTGAACGCGATGGTGCTCGACAGGCGCCTGGCCGAATTACGCGCCCGGATTCAGCAGCTTACCCCGAGCGAGGCCCGCGAACGTCTGGCTGTCGGCGAAGTCATGATCGATGTGCGCGATCCCGGCGAGCTGGCCGGGGGTTTGCCCGAAGGTGCCCGGGCGCTGTCGCGCGGCGAACTTGAAACCCGGATCACCGAACTGGCAACGCCCGATTCGCCGGTCATGCTGATCTGCGCCAGCGGCCCCAGGTCGCTGCTCGCGGCCGACGATCTTGTGCGACTGGGCTACGAGCGGGTCGCCGTGGTCGCCGGCGGCGTGGATCGATGGAAGCACGAAGGGCTGCCTTGCGTGCGCCCCCGGGGCATCGATGCCGATGGTGCGGAACGCTACGCGCGTCAGATGAACCTGCCCGAATTCGGCATGCAAGGTCAGGCGAAACTGGCCGACGCGCGCGTGTTGCTGGTCGGCGCCGGCGGCCTGGGTTCCCCGGCGGCCCTTTATCTCGCGGCGGCCGGAATAGGTACGCTGGGACTGGTAGACGACGACCGGGTGGAACGAAGCAACCTGCACCGGCAGGTGCTGCATCGCGACGACCGGATCGGCTCGCCCAAGACCGATTCTGCGCGCGCCACGCTCGAGGCCCTCAACCCGAAAATCAAAGTCCGCACCCACCAGGTCCGGCTGGATTCGAGCAATGTCGAAGACGTATTCTCCGACTACCAAATTATTGTCGACGGCTCGGATAATTTTCCGACCCGCTACCTGGTCAACGACGCCTGCATCCGGCTGGGACTGCCCAACGTGTATGGCGCGGTGCAGCGCTTCGAAGGCCAGGTCTCGGTATTTGCCGCGGGCGGGCGGCCGTGCTATCGCTGCCTGTTCACCGAACCGCCCGACCCCGACATGGCGCCATCTTGCAGCGAGGCCGGCGTCCTTGGCGTGGTACCGGGCATCATCGGTTCGCTTCAGGCGCTGGAAGTCATCAAGCTGGCAACCGGCATCGGCGAACCGCTGATCGGTCGGCTGCTTTTGTTCGACGCGCGCACCACGCGCATGCGCGAGCTGGCGCTGGGCCCTGATCCGGAATGCCGCTACTGCGCCGACGAAAGCAAGTTTCCGGGCTATATCGATTACGCGGAATTCTGCAATGCCTCCAGTCTCGAGGAATCCGAAACGAATGATTGAACGCGAGCGCATCACCGGCGTGATTCTGGCAGGCGGACAAGCACGGCGCATGGGCGGGCTGGACAAGGGCCTGGTCGAGGTCGCCGGCAAGCCGATGATCGAATGGACGCTGCAGGCACTGCTGCCCCAGGTCGGATCGGTGGTCGTCAACGCCAATCGCTCGCTGGAAGCCTATCGCGATCTGGGCGTGCCGGTGGTAGAGGATCGACATGACGGGTTCCAGGGGCCGCTGGCCGGGCTGCACGCGGCGTTCGAGGCTGTCGGCACCGATTACCTGCTGTGCGTGCCCTGCGATGCGCCGCGCCTGCCTCCGGACCTGGTCGCGCGACTGGCCGGGGCGCTGACCCGCGAACGGGCCGAAATCGCTGCGGCCGAAGCCGATGGCCGGCTGCATTCGCTGCATGCGCTTTTCGATGGCCGCCTCGCGCCGGACCTGGCCGAGAGACTGATCGAGGGCGAGCGCAAGCCCGACCGCTGGTACGCCAGTCGGAAGTTTGTCCGGGTCGCGTTCGACGACGCCCCCGAGGCCTTCATGAACGTCAATACACCCGCCCAGCGCGATGCGCTGGCGGCAATACTATGCACGGAGACACCATGAACCCATCCGCACTCAAGGCCGGCGGCGGTTGCGGCCACGACGGCCCGGCGTTGCCGCTGGAGCAGGCGCGCGAACGCATCCTCGAGCAAGTCGATGCCGTCGCCGGTCGGGAACGGCTGAATCTGCGCGATGCGCTGGGTCGCGTACTGGCCGAGCCGGTCAGCGCGGCCATAGACGTGCCCAACCATACCAACTCGGCCATGGACGGCTACGCCGTGCGCGCCGCCGACCTGGCCGAGCCGGGCGGGCAGCTGCACGAAGTCGGAGAGAGTTTCGCCGGGCATCCTTTCGACGGCGAGGTGGGTTCGGGCGAGTGCGTGCGGATCATGACCGGTGCGGTGCTGCCGGCCGGCGCCGACTCGGTGGTGATGCAGGAACGCACCGAGCGCGAAGGTGATCGGGTTCGCTTCACGGAAGCCTGCAAATCCGGCGCCAACGTCCGCGCCGCCGGCGAAGACGTGGCCTGCGGCCAGACGGTCTTTGAAGCCGGGCGGCGCATCGGCAGCGCCGATCTGGGTGTTCTGGCCTCGGTCGGCGCAGCCGAGGTCGCGGTATTCTCCCGGGCACGCGTGGCGTTCTTCTCTACCGGCGATGAAATCGTTCCGGTCGGAGAGCCCCTGCCGCCGGGCAAGATCCACGACTCCAACCGTCACACCCTGTTCGGTCTGCTGTCCGAGCTCGGCGTGGAAATTCACGATCTGGGTATCGTGCCGGACGTTCCCGAAGCGCTGGACGATGCATTTCAGCGCGCCTGCGAATTCGACGCGGTATTGACGACCGGCGGTGTGTCCGTGGGCGCGGCCGACTATGTGCTCGAAGCGCTTGAAAAGGTCGGTAGCGTGGGGTTCTGGCAAGTCGCCATGAAACCGGGCCGCCCGCTGGCGTTCGGTCGCCTGGGTAAAGCGCTGTTCTTCGGCCTGCCCGGCAACCCGGTCTCGGCCATGGTTACGTTCATCCAGCTTGTACGCCCTGCGCTGGTCAAGCTGGCCGGCGCCCGCCCCGCAGCGGCGCTTGCCTTCGAAATACCGACCCGCCGGCCCATACGCAAGAAAGCCGGCCGACGCGAATTTCAGCGCGGACGGCTGGTTTCAAATGAGCACGGCCTGGCGGTCGAACCCTTCGGCCACCAGGGTTCCGGCGTACTCCGATCCATGAGCGAGGCCAATTGCCTGATCAATCTTTCGCCGGATCAGGGCAATGTCGAGGCTGGCGCACCAGTCACCGTGGAACCGTTTGCCCAGCCCGTCTGGAACGGCGACTGAACATCACGATCCCTTGTCGACGGCCCCCGCTGACGGCACGCGAGGATGCCGAACAAGCCGGCTCAGTCGGTCTCGAGATGGCCATCGATTTCATGGCTGAGGTCCAGCGCTGGGCATTCGAGCCGCACAGAAACCTCGAGACCGCCGGGCGGAAGCTTGCCCTGCTCCGCCGCCGTGCGTACGGCTTTTTCGATTTCGCGCTGTGAAGTCACGCCGACCTGCTTGAGAAACTTGCGCAGGCTGATATTCAGTTTTTCTTCGTTCATGTTGATGCTCCTGTGAGAATTGAAGTCGCAAGGCCGGGTCCGAGACGGGTCTCAACCCGGATCATCATTCAGACGCGGAATCAATGTAGCGAAATTGCAAGGCCGGGTGCGCACATCCAGCTGGTGTCGCAGGATGCGGTTCCATGCGGTACGACAGGCTCCGGTAGAGCCCGGAAGCCCGAACACCAGCGTGGCGTTGGCCACCCCGGCAAACGCCCGGGACTGGATCGTCGACGGGCCGATTTCTTCCAGCGAATATTGTCTGAACAATTCCCCGAACCCGCCGATCATGCGAATCAGCAACGGGGTGATCGCTTCCGGCGTTCCATCGCGTCCGGTAACCCCGGTGCCGCCGGTCGTCAGGATGCATTCGACTTCGGGATCGGCAATCCAGCGCGAGACGACGGCGCGAATCTGGAACACATCATCGGGTACCAGTTCACGTTCCGCCAGAACATGGCCGGCCGCTTCCAGGCCGTCGCGCAGTGCATCGCCGGAACGGTCGCTGGAAAAATCGCGGGAATCGGAAATGGTAAGCACCGCAATCCTCAGCGGTTGCGGCGTCGGGCTGTCGGGCGCGGTATGCGGCATGGGGCGTTTCCTGGCAGTGGATTTGTTTGTCGATCAATTCTAGTGGCAAAATCACACCGTGACCGAAGCCGATGGGTTCGAGCACCGGATCCTTGCCGCGACTGGCGGTGCGCCGGCGCGCCGGACAATCGGGTACTTTATACACACTCGCGTTGCAATGCCGACCTGGCGGCGTATCTGAATGGATGAGTTTCTTCAAGCTCCGGCGATTGCGCTCGATCTCCTGACTGGACTCGAGCCGGAACTGCTTGAGATCATAAGCCTTTCGCTCAAGGTCAGCCTTGCCGCGACCCTGCTGGCCGCGCTGATCGGTCTGCCCCTGGGTGCCGCGGTTGCGGTGTACCGCTTTCCGGGGCGCTCGGTTGTGGCCGCGTTGCTCAACGCCATGATGGGACTGCCGCCGGTCGTCGTGGGTCTTGCCGTCTACCTCATGCTATCGCGTGCCGGACCGCTCGGCGATCTTGGCCTGCTGTTCACGCCCCAGGCCATGGTATTTGCCCAATGCCTGCTGATTGCGCCTCTGATAGCGGCGCTCACGCGGCAGACCATTGCCGACCTGGACCAGTCGTGCCGTGAACAGCTTCAGGTGCTCAACACGAGCCAGCACGTCATGGTGGCAACGCTGTTGCGCGATGCCTGGCTCTCGCTTACAACCGCCGTATTGGCAGGTTTCGGTCGCGCCGTCGCCGAGGTCGGCGCCGTGATCATCGTCGGCGGAAACATCAAGGGCGTCACCCGTGTGATGACCACCACCATCGCATTGGAAACCAGCAAGGGCAACCTGGCGCTGGCCATGGCGCTGGGCATGGTACTGCTCATCATTGCGATTTCGATCAACATGCTCGCCGGCATGCTGCAGCACGCCGCGGCCCGACGTCATGCCTGAGCCCGCCTTCGCGTCCACATTCGATCTCCTTCCGTTGCGCGTCGAGTCACTGCGCTTTGCTCGCAACGGCAGGACGCTGCTCGAGGACGTCGGATTCCGGCTCGAAGCGGGCCGGATCACGATTCTGCTGGGCCCGAACGGCGCCGGCAAGAGTCTTTTACTGCGTCTCTTGATGGGCTTGATCCAGCCGGATTCGGGCACGATTGAATGGAACGGCGAATGGAACGGCGAATGGACCGGACACGGACCGTCCAGTCGGCACGCGGCCCTGGGGATGGTGCTGCAAAAACCGGTAATGCTCCGCAGGTCGGTGCTGGCCAACGTCGAATTCGCGCTGGCGCGCATCGGAATGGCGGCACGCACGCGGCGCGAAGTTGCACAGAGAGCCCTGGAACAGGCCGGGCTTCTGGCCCTGGCCCACCAGCCGGCAACGCGGCTTTCGGGCGGCGAAACCCGGCGCCTGGCGATCGTCAGGGCCTGGTCGCAGCAACCGCGGGTTTTGCTGCTGGACGAGCCCTGCGCCAATCTCGACCCGCACAGCACCGCCAGGGTGGAGGACTTGATACGACATATTCATTCAGGTGGTACGCGCGTTATTCTCAGCACTCACGATCTCGGTCAGGCCAGGCGGCTTGCCGATGAAATCCTGTTCATGGCCGATGGGCGCCTGCGCGAGCACGCGCCGGCCGAAATATTCTTCAACCGCCCGGCCAGCAGACAGGGCCGGGATTTTCTCGACGGGAGACTGGTTTTATGAAAACGACACGCCCGACATATCGGGGATTTGCGGCAACCCGGATTCTTGCAGTCATGCTTGCGCTATCAGCGGGCGTCCTGAGCGCCGAAGAAGAAAATTTCATCATCGTGGCCTCGACAACGTCAACCCAGAATTCGGGCTTGTTCGATCACCTGCTGCCCGAATTCCAGGCAGCCACGGGAATCGAAGCCAGGGTGGTCGCACTGGGCACCGGCGCCGCGCTGGCCTACGGCAAACGCTGCGACGCTGATGTGGTGCTGGTACACGCGCCCGGTGCCGAACGGGAATTCGTGGAACAAGGTTACGGCGTCGAGCGAATCGCCCTGATGCACAACGATTTCGTGATCGTCGGGCCGGCGAACGATCCTGCGGGCATTCGCGGGGCCGAGTCGGCATCCGGCGCGATCGGGCGCATTGGCTCTTTAGGCGCCCGTTTCGTCTCGCGCGGCGACCGCAGCGGCACCCACACCAAGGAACTTGCGCTTTGGCGCAAAACCGGCACGGACCCGTCAATCGATACCGGTGCCTGGTACCTGGAATCAGGCGCTGGAATGGGTCAGAGCCTGAACATGGCGCGCGCGATGGATGCCTATATCCTCGTCGACCGCGGCACCTGGTTGAGCTTCGGCAGTCGCGGCGACCTGGAACTGCTGGTCGAAGGCGATCCGGATCTTTTCAACCCGTATAGCGTGATCGCCGTCGATCCGGGGCATTGTCCCGATGTCCGCCACGAGGCAGCGAAGGCGTTCATCAGCTGGCTGGTTTCCGAATCCGGCCAGGAAGCGATCGGACGGTTCCGCCTCGCCGGCCAACCCCTGTTCATCCCCGACCGAGCGCAACGCTGAGTCATCGCATTTGATCGTGATCAATCCCAGTCAGCCCGGGCTATCGTTTGCAGCAAAGCGAACGACGATTTCTGTCTGAATTTCTGGCAATGCAGGGCCTGTTCAGGTTATCGTATGCGCTGGTATACACACAGCGCACTCCGAGCGCCTGCCGCCTAAAGTGATCAATGACCACGGCGCTGGCGCCGCTCGATGGAAAGCTGCGTCGAGCCGGGTGAAGACGGGAAACCTCGGCACCTACCGTGTTCGTAAAGGAGGCCACATTGACGACGCTTCAGGACGGCTTTGGCCGTCGGTTCGCATATCTCCGCCTGTCGGTCACCGACGTCTGCAACTTCCGTTGCGAATACTGTCTGCCCAATGGTTACCAGGGCAAACCGACCGGGTTCATGAGCGTGGACGAGATTCGCCGGCTGGTTGCCGGATTCGCCGAACTGGGGACCACCAAGGTGCGACTGACCGGCGGCGAACCGATGGTGCGCAAGGATTTCATGGATATCGTGCGGGTCGTGCGCGAAACCCCGGGCATAGAGAAACTGGCCATGACGACCAATGGCTACAGGCTGCGTGAGACTGCCGCAGATCTCAAGTCGGCCGGCGTCAACGCAATCAACATCAGCATAGACAGTCTGGAATCCAGCCGCTTCAAGGAGATTACCGGCGACCGACGCTTCGAGAAGGTATTCGAAAGCATCGATTCCTGCCTCGAAACGGGGTTCGGCTCGGTCAAGCTCAACACGGTATTGCTCAAGGGACTGAACGATCACGAACTGCCTGATTTTTTCGAGTACGTGCGAAATCGGCCGATTGCCTTGCGCTTCATCGAACTGATGCAGACCGGCGACAACCAGGACTATTTCGAAAAGCGACACGTCAGTGGTGACGTGGTGCGCCGGAAGCTTGAAAAAGAAGGCTGGCAGCCCGTCGATCGCGGCCCGGTAGACGGTCCGGCGGTGGAATACAGTCACCCGGAGCATGCCGGTCGCATCGGACTGATTGCGCCCTATGCACCGGGATTCTGCGACACCTGCAACCGGTTGCGCGTGACCGCGCGTGGCGGCTTGAGGCTTTGCCTGTTCGGCCAGGGCAGTCAGAATCTGAGACCGTTTCTGCAGCACGACGAGGACCGTGAACAACTCAAGGCCTGTCTTCTGACCGCGCTTCTGGGCAAGAAGGTGTCGCACTTCCTGCACCAGGGCGATTTCGGCGATACGCCGAACCTCGCCTATACCGGGGGTTGAGGTGACCGACACCGTCGAGCGGCCCAGCCATCAATACAGGATGATCGACGTCGGCGGCAAGAACGTCACCCGCCGTCGCGCGATTGCCACCGGGCGCATCCGACTGGGATCGGTGGCCTATCCGATGGTCCGTGACCGCAGCCTGCCCAAGGGCGATCCGCTGATGCTGGCCGAAACGGCCGGCATTCTCGCGGCCAAGAAGACGGCCGATCTCATCCCGCTTTGCCACCCGCTGGGGCTCGATCACGTTGTCGTGGCGTTCGAGCTCGATCCGGCTTCCGAAGCGGTCATCGTGTTTTGCCAGGCCGCGACATCGGCGCGTACCGGCGTCGAAATGGAGGCACTGGCAGGCGTCCAGATGGCATTGCTGACGATCTGGGACCTGGCCAAGCAGGTCGAAGCGGCGCTCGCCGTCGACGGCGTTCGGCTGCTACTCAAGGAAGGCGGGAAATCCGGCCGCTGGCTGCATCCTGACGGCCTGCCCGCGTTGCCGGAAGTATTTGAAGATCAGGAGTCTCCAGCATGACTATCAGGAACGCACCCGCCGACGCTGTTGAAGTGCAGTTGTTCGGCGGCTTTCGCCAATTTGTACCGAACGGCACGTTGCTCGTCGACACCGGCGACGCCAAAACGGTTGCCGATCTTCGACGCGAGGTCGAGCGCGCCTTCGGCGACGACGACAATGCACTGATGTTGCTCAAGGCCTCGGCCTTCGCCACCGATCGTCGCGTGCTGGACGACGAATCCGAGCGCTTCCCGAGCGACGAGCCTCTGTCTGTGCTGCCGCCGGTGTGCGGCGGATGAGCACTGTCAACACGCACCTGGCGGTGACTGACGAACCTCTGGATGGCAATTCGGCGCTGGAATTCTGCAGCGCACCCGGTCATGGTGCCGTAGATCTGTTCGTCGGACGCGTGCGCGACTTCAACCAGGGCAAGTCGGTACTGGGTGTGAGTTATGATCTGCACGCGGCGCTGTGTCGAAGTGTATTTGCAGAGCTCGCGGCCGAGGCGCTGGATCAATGGGGGTCCGAAACGCGCCTTTGGCTGGCCCATCGCAGCGGCCGCCTGGCGGTTGGCGAGGCCAGCGTCGTCGCGGCGGCCAGCTCGCGTCATCGGGACGAGGCGTTCAAGGCATGTCGTTATCTGATCGAGCAAATGAAACATCGCGCACCGATCTGGAAGCAGGAACACTATGTCGACGGCGACAGCGAATGGGTCAAGGGACATGCGCTGTGTGGCCACGGCTGAAATACGTCGTGGCGTGCCGGTGAACAAAGACGAAAACAACGCCCGCTATCTCAAACAGAGACTGGTGCCTGAAATCGGCCAGACCGGCCAGGCACGCCTGGCACGGTCCCGCGTGCTCTGCATCGGCGCCGGCGGACTGGGCTGCGCCAGCCTGCCCTACCTTGCCGGTGCCGGCGTCGGACAGATCACGATCATCGATGACGACCGGGTCGAGCGCAGCAACCTGCAACGCCAGGTACTGTTCGGCGAATCCGATCTCGGTCTTCCCAAGGCCCAGGCTGCGCGTCGGCGGCTGAGCGATCTCAATCCCCAGATTCAACTGCATGCGCTCGACGAGCGCCTTTCGCTCGAGAACGTCGAATCGCTTTTCCGCGATCACGACCTGGTGCTGGACGGCAGCGACAATTACGCGACCAAGTTCCTGTGCGGCGATGCTTCGGTAAAATTCGGCGTGCCGCTGATCTATGCGAGCGCGACCGGCATGGAGGCCATGGTGACGTTGTTCGATGCGGCCGACGGCCCCTGCCTGCGATGTCTGTTTCCGTCTCCCCCCACCGGCTGGGTGCCCAACTGTGCCGAGGCGGGCGTGCTCGGACCGTTGGTCGGCATGGCCGGTTGCATTCAGGCGACCGAGGCGGTGATGTGGCTGGTCACCGGACGCAGCGCCCTGAACGGCCGCCTCTGGTGGCTGGATGCGCGCGCGGCGGCCTCACGCCAGCTCGAGTTGAGAAAGCGCAGCGAATGCCGGACCTGCAGCGGGCCCCGCGACCGCATCGAGCTTGCCTCCAAGCCGCCGGAATGCCCGGAAATCGATTTCCGGCAGGCACACACATTGCAGCGCGCCCTGTTCGTCGACGTGCGCGAAATCGATGAATTCGAGCAAGGCCATCTGCCCGGTGCCGTTCATCTGCCGCTTTCCCGTCTCGACCGGGACGCCGACGTTTCGCTGGCGAATGCACGACATTACGTGTTGTATTGCCAGACCGGCCCGCGAGCGGAACGGGCTGCACAAATACTGGCCGGACGCGGCCTGCGTCTGTATGTTCTTCGCGGCGGAATGGCCAGTTGGGAAGGTGAACCTGAATGCAGCGTCGGCATGAGGCATGCGACGTGAGCCCCGGAATCGGCGCGGTCGGCATTGGCGTGCTTGGCATGGGCATGAGAAGCATCGTGGCGGCACCCCGATGGCGTTCCATGGCTGAACTGAAACGCTCATATTGCAGGTCGCCCCGGAATACCGGCCGGCTATTTCACCTATGAAAAACCCCGCCGAAAGCTCATCAATGAACGATGGCGCCCTTTACGAAGCGATGATTCAGCTACTTGCAGAATCTTGTTGAGAAGTTTAGCGAAGAAGTGGCGGGAAGTTTATAATTTACTGAATATAAAAGAAAAACTATCTATTTTTTTCAAAAAATGCTTGACACGAATTTGGGATAGGCGTATAACTACATTTAACGCGGAAGCCTCACAAGGGTGAAGCGGCATCAGAAGGCTCTTCTCCAAAGAGACTTGGCAACAGCCTCCGAGCTTGTTGTATATCAGGAGACCAGCACTGACGCTTGAATCTCAAATT
>Ga0209931_1000421_pt1 | contig 25707 bp, 19 predicted proteins | sample SalPonR1_B_D1_MG_FD_185697 | JGI IMG/M metagenome (GOLD analysis project Ga0209931, IMG submission 185697) | Salt pond soil microbial communities from South San Francisco under conditions of wetland restoration - Salt Pond MetaG R1_B_D1_MG... ...
AGAGTACATGTTTCACAACCTGTTAACCGATTTAGGTTATACAGTTTTAGATATAGATTACAGAGGCAGCGCCGGATATGGGCGAGATTGGCGAACCGCCATTTATAGACACATGGGCGGTAAAGACTTGTCAGACCAGGTGGATGGTGCTCAATACCTCGTTAAAAATTATAACATCGATCCCAATAAGATAGGTATTTACGGTGGTAGCTACGGTGGATTTATAACCCTGATGGCCATGTTTAATGAAGCCGAAACTTTTAGAGCCGGTGCCGCTTTACGCTCTGTAACAGATTGGGCGCACTATAACCATACTTACACGTCCAACATTTTAAACACACCCGAAAAAGACCCGGAAGCTTACAGGAAATCTTCACCTATATATTTTGCAGAAGGTCTACAAGGCCATTTATTGATGTGCCACGGCGTGATGGATACCAATGTTCAATTTCAGGACATTGTAAGATTATCTCAGCGCTTAATTGAATTAGGTAAAGACAATTGGGAACTGGCCATCTATCCTGTAGAAGGTCACGGCTTTACCGAACCTGAAAGCTGGACCGATGAATATAAGCGTATTTTAAAGTTGTTTGAGGAGACGATAGGGGAGTGAGATCATCTCTAAGGATCAAAATAAAGAGAAAAATCTTTAATGTCTTAAATGAATTATAATCGAAAAAAGAAGGCATAACAACTGAAGTAGACAATACAACTTGCAACAAGTATTATTATCTGATTTTTATTCAGCGAAATGATGTGTACAAAAGGATTTAAAACCGCTCATGAAATTGTTAATGCGTTATCACCGATATGCTAAACTAAAAAAAATTAAATTATATTTGTTTTGTAACAAAGATGATAATTATGGACCTGCAACTAAGAAAATATAACTTTATACAAGAATTAGTTAATGTAGAAGAAGAGAGTGTAATAGAAGCCTTAGAGCTTGTATTAAAACGAGAGAAAGAACAACACGAAGAAATATCTAATGCGCAAAGGAAGGAGTTAGATCAACGTTTACAGAGTTACAAAAATAATCCTGATGATATTCTAGACTGGGAAGCTGTAAAAAATGACTGGTAAATGAGTTATAGTATTAAGTTACTGCCAATAGCATACAAAGATCTTCACGAACTCACTTGAGAGTTCATCTTTTCTGATTTATATCTATACCAAATAAAAACACAAATAATTAAAATAACATTCAAGATGGTGTAGATATATGACTTATCAAAACTGTACGTCCCGATGTTTATAAGATTAGTTCCTGTATCATCAAATTTTATTAAAGAATAGGGATCGTTTTCACTGGCATTCAGACCCAATAAAGACATAAAAAAATTCCAACTAAAGTGAAGTGAAATGGGAAACCATAAATTTTTATTGTGAATGTAAGAAATACCAAGTAGCAACCCAGCCAGGAAGAGATTCAGGAGTTGAATATATTGGACATCAGGATTCATCGCATGCATCAAGGAAAATAAAATAGCAGAGGCAATAAGAGCAATATATTTATTAAAAGAATACATTAAATTACGTAAAATATAGCCTCGATAAACAATTTCTTCTTTAATAGCAACAAAAACAAAAAGCAAAAATGCGTAAACTAAATTATTGAATTCAAAATTGATGGCTTTAAAATTAATATTATCGATTGCAACTAAAAATAAAGTAGCCAACCCCATGATAGTAAAACCTGTTATTATACCAATGAGAATATCTGAAACTCTATGTTTTAATTTTAAGCCTATATTTAAAATAGACTCGTTATCAAGGATTTTTAATAAAATAAATATAATGGCGATAGTACCGATAAAATCAAAAAAGGTAATTATCAACAGTTGATAAACAGATGACTCATGAATTGGAATTTGAGTGTCAACACCTGCAATAAGAATTCCAATTAATTTAAAAATATTACCAAAAAAAACGGAAAATATTAATAATACTACAACTCTTATCCAGCCTTTTAGGTGTTTATTATTATATGACATGCACAAAAAAAACAATTTAATTTATAAATAAATTAAATTTTTTTTATAAAATTAATTAATTTTAACACAAACCTGGATCAACAAACTCCGTAACTGATGCATCATCACCCCCAGAAAGAGGATTATTAACAGCCTGACCGCAATTGTAATGCACCCAGCCAGCACCAGGATAAGGACCATAACAGTATATGTCAAAATAATAGTTCCAAGGTCCATCAAAACCACCATTATTGTTAATCTTTTCCTGAGCATTCAACTCAGTCACATTCAAATTTTCTAAATTCATAATTTTAAATTTTAAAGTTAAACAAAGTTTTAAATTTCAAAATAGTTTCTCGAGATTATTTTGATAATGAAAAACTATAAAAATAACGTACGCTTAACTCAACGATTAATTGAGCTTGGAAAAGACAATTGGGAATTAGCGATTTATCCGGTGGAAGGCCTCGGCTTTACCGAACCCGAAAGCTGGACCGATGAATATAAGCGTATTTTAAAGTTGTTTGAGGAGACGATAGGGAATAGATCTTAAGTTATAAACTTCGCATAGCTATGCCCTTGAAGGGAGTCGATAAATACAAATTGTAATAAAAATTCAATATTCAAAAACACTAGTCATTGGAAAGTTTAATTCAGGAAAGATTTTTGAAGTGATGATTTCATCTTTCTCTTCTAGTGTTTCGTATTCTTGATATTCATCGTTTTCTAAGTAAAAAATTTGTAAAGACCTACCCTCGGGGTTTACCAACCAATATTCCCTAACGCCATTTTCTTGATAGAGGTTAAATTTTTCGTAATAATCCTTTTTCATGGTAGAAGGTGAAAGCACTTCAATAATCAAGTCTGGTGCGCCAACACAACCTCGATCATCCAACTTATTTAAGTCACAAATCACACAAATATCGGGTTGAACCACTGTAGTAATTTTTTTATCAGATTGGCCTTTGTTTTTTATAAGTCTTACATCAAATGGAGATTGATATGTTTTACATTTAGTCTTTTTAAAATAACTACCTACTTCCAAATAAATATTTCCCTCAACTTCTTGATGCAATCTTCTTGGTGCTGGGCTCATTTTATAAATCCAGCCTTTAATTAACTCTAAACGTTCATTGAATTGCCAAGTTAAGTAGTCTGCATAAGTGTAGGTTTTACTTAAATCCAATTGCGAAATGTCTGTAATTTTCGGTTTCATTATTCAATAAATTATGAGATTACCAAAGATATAAAAAAAATCAATGGTTATTTGGGTCTTTTTCATGTACAAAGCTCTAATCTCATAGCAATGAGTATTAACGATGACAACAATCAATATTACGAAGGATTACATGTTAATAACCTGATTTCGATTATTAAAATAATGATATTCAGATAATTATATTTGCATTATAGAGTTTTGTCTCCATGAGCGTAGCCGAAGGGTGCTTTTACTATCAATAATCTCAATGTGGCTTTGACTGCGCTCAGCCTGATAAGTATAAAATATTGATATTCAATTTTTTGTAGCCAAAACATTAATCGAACTCAGGTGAATAGCTCTTCGAAGTCTAAATATATCAACAGAGTCTGTTTTCATTTTTGATGCGAAGTTTCAAACTTCGCGTAGCAGACTCGAAGATAATAATTTTTAGCATAAAAAATTTCAAGTTTTTGTTGTGAAAACTTTAAAGACTATGAGCAATAGATTAAAACTTACAATTAATAGTCAAAAGCCATTAGCCCTTCTGATAGTTAATTTTGATTTTGTAATCTCGGACTACAAGTCCGAGCGATCTCAATGCGAGTCTGAGGGATCTAAAATAATATCAAACAAAGCCTAGAATGGATATTTAATTTTGATTTTGTAATCTCAGACTACAAGTCCGAGCGATCTAATTTAAAATTTTGCAACTAAGCATTTAAATCCAGCAGTCCTTCGGGCAGCTCAAAATAAATGGCTTGTTGATCATGATCGATTTCCAGTATCCAGTCTTCGTTTAAGGGAATCAGTAACGGACCTCGTTCTGAAGTCAATTCAAATAAGGTTTGTGGAGTAGAAGTGTTGAGGCCTACAATTACACCAATTAGTTTGTCTTGATCGTCATAAGCATTGAAACCAATCAAATCTTTCAAAGAAAATTCTTCATCGATATCAATTTCACTCGTTAATACGTAGACTTCTCGTTTAACCAGTTGATCGGCATCTTCCTCTGTATTTATATCTTCAAATTTAATACGCAGATTGTTTTTTTTATGGGCTTTGGTAAACTCTATAAAAAAAGGAATCCGTTTTTGTTGAATATCAACAAAAACGGATTTTAAGTTTTTTGGAAAATAGCTTAAATCCGGATTGATTTGAAGAACAACTTCTCCTTTAAAGCTAAATTTTTTTGAAATTGTTCCGAGATAAAAATATTCATTTTTATCCATCAGCTCCAAGATTTAATCTTCTTTTTTAGTCTCTTCCTCAGGAGCTTTTTCTTCTGCATCTTCAGTTGAAGCTTCTGCTTTTGCTTCAGCAGCTTTTTTGGCTTCTTCTTCAGCAGCTTTTGCTTCTGCTTCTGCTTCAGCAGCTTTTGCTAATCTTTTTTCGTTCTTTTCTTTTTCTTTGGCTAATGCTTCTGCTTTTGCATCTGCTTTAGCTTTTTCTACAGATGTAGCTTTGTCCATAATTTTGCCTTCCTTCTCTTTCATCCACTCGTCAAACTTTTTGTCGGCTTCTTCTTGAGTTAAGGCGCCTTTTACAACGCCGCCATGAAGGTGTTTTTTATAAAGTACACCTTTATACGATAATATTCTGCGGGCAGTATCGGTAGGTTGAGCACCGTTGAGCATGTGCTTGAGTGAGTTGTCAAAGTCTAACTCAATTGTTGCTGGGTTGGTTGTTGGATCGTAAACTCCTAGTTTTTCAATAAATTTACCATCTCGTTTTGCACGGGAATCTGCAGCTACAATCCAAAAAAATGGTTTGGCTTTTCTGCCGTGTCTTTGTAATCTGATTTTTAAAGGCATAATGTTTAAATTTTGGGTTCTCGACCCGATTATTAAATTTGGTTTGCAAAAGTAATTTATTTTTTCTTTAAAAAAAATCTTTTATCGCTTATTGTTCAAAGATTTATCTCTATTTTTATTATCAAATCAAATTAAAGTGTATTGCTTAATAAAGTAGAACTAAATAAGGTATTATTCTTGGATATTGAAACTGTCCCGGAGTATAAACGTTTTGAAGATTTAAGTCCTGTAAAACAAAACTTATGGGAACAAAAGTCGGCCTATAAGAGAAAGTATGAAGCAAAGGGAAACGATGAGATTTCGGCCGAAAGCTATTACAAAAATGCAGGAATTTGGGCTGAATTCGGAAAGATAATATGCATCTCGGTTGGATATTTTAATACCTCGGTCGATGAGGATACATACGAGTTTAGGATTAAGAGTTTTTACGGCCATGATGAAAAAGATATCCTAACCGAATTTGCAGAACTTTTAATGCATTATTTCAATCGACCCAATCACCTGATTTGTGGGCATAATATAAAAGAATTTGACATCCCTTATATAGCGCGAAGACTTTTGATTAATGGTGTTCAACTCCCGAAAATCCTGCATTTATTTGGTAAAAAACCCTGGGAAGTCCCGCATTTAGATACGTTGGAATTATGGAAATTTGGGGATTATAAGCATTTTACATCTTTAAAACTCCTTACTGAAATCTTAGGTATAGCTTCTCCAAAAGATGATATCGAGGGAAGCCAGGTTCGTGAAGTGTATTACAACGAGAACGATCTCGATCGCATTGTAAAGTACTGTGAAAAAGATGTTATTGCAGTTGCGCAAGTTCTGTTGCGGCTTTCTGGCAGAGAATTGCTAAAACACCATCAAATTATTCACCAGAATTAGATATGCTGCTAAATATAGAAAACTTACAAATTGGTTTTGACGATAAGCTTGTAGTTAAGGCGTTTAATTTAAAGCTTGAACACTCTAAAATACTGGGTATAGTAGGGGAGTCGGGTTCCGGCAAATCATTATCTGTATTGTCAATATTGGGTATACTGCCTAAAAGCGCGAGTTTGCAGTATGATAAAATGCTGTTTGATGATAAAACACTACACCCAAAAGACAATAACAAGATTAAAAGCATAAGAGGTCGGGAAATTTCTATGATTTTTCAGGACCCCATGAGTTCGCTCAATCCCTCCATGACCTGTGGAGATCAAGTTGCAGAAATGTTGTTATGCCATAAGTTGGTCAACAGAAAAACTTCTCAATCAAAAGTTATAAGCCTTTTTGAAAAAGTAAAACTACCCGAGCCCAAAAAGACATACCAAAAGTACCCACATCAAATTAGCGGTGGTCAAAAACAGCGGGTTATGATTGCTATGGCTATTGCCTGTAAGCCAAAGTTGCTCATAGCCGACGAACCTACTACCGCCCTCGACGTAAGCGTACAAAAGGACATTATAGACTTGCTAAAAAGTCTTCAAGAAGACACCGAAATGAGCATTATCTTTATTTCACACGATTTGGCTTTAGTCAAAAATATTGCAGATGATATTATGGTCATGTATAAGGGTGAAATTATTGAACGCCAATCGGCTTACGGTATATTTAATTTTCCTAAACAAAATTATACAAAAGCTTTACTAGCCGCCAGACCTCAGGCGGGAATTCGTTTAAAACGACTACCGACCATTTCAGATTTTTCTAATCCAGCTTTTCATATTGAACCTGAAGACGTCAATGAGCGTCAAAAGCAGCATGAAAAACTATATACAACTCAAACCTTAATTGAAGTGAAAAATTTGAATAAAAGATTCAAAATCAACTCTTCAGTTTTAAGCCATCCTACGTATTTTAAAGCTATTGATGATGTAAGTTTAAACGTATTTGAAGGTGAAAAGCTTGGGATTGTTGGCGAGTCCGGTTGTGGAAAGACCACACTAGGGCATCTCATTACAGGACTTCTTCCGGCAGATTCAGGACAAATTTGCTATAAAGGTGATGATATTACAAGGCTATCAAAAAAACAACACTTAAAGGTGAAAAAAAATATTCAGATTATTTTTCAAGACCCTTATTCCTCATTAAATCCAAGATTGAGTATCGGTGATGCCATCGCAGAGCCCATGAAAGTCCACAAATTAATGACTACAAAACAGGGAAGGCGCCAAGAAGTTGACCGATTACTTAAAGCAGTAGGCTTGTCTTCTGAACATTATAACCGTTATCCACACGAATTTAGCGGAGGGCAGCGCCAGCGAATAGGTATTGCTCGTTGTCTGGCTTTAAAACCAAAAGTGATTATTTGTGATGAGTCCGTATCTGCTTTGGATATTTCGGTGCAGGCGCAGGTGCTGAATTTATTGGAAGATTTAAAAAAAGCATTTAAATTGACTTACATTTTTATATCTCATGATTTGTCTGTGGTAAGACAGTTTTCAGACAGAATACTGGTCATGAAAGAGGGAAAAATAGTAGAACAAGGCGAGGCCGATAGGCTTTATGAAAATCCTACCCAAGCCTACACGCAACAATTAATTGAAGCTATTCCGCATTAGAATAAGAGTCTGGAGTAACCGATATTTATGCCCCAGGACCAGTCGGTGTATTTGTTTTGAGGCCCATTAGGTTTTAAGCCTTCTACTAAGTCAGATCCAAATAGCATCCAGCTGCTTTCAAGCATAATGCCATCTCTCATACCAAGATTTAACCTAATTCCTAATCTCAAATTTAAACTAAGTACTACTCTGTTATCGAGGACCAAACCATCATCAACATCCTGCGATACGAAAGTTGGGAAAATATTGGAAGGATTGTCAAGCCCACCATCCAGACTGGATTCTGCATTTGGACTTACAAAATTTAAACCAACTGCAACGCCGGCATAGGGTGATATGGTTTCAGACAAAGAATACCATTGATTAAACGTTTGTTTACGTACGCCGAAAGGGTAATATTCTAAACCTGTACTTAAACCTATATTACTAAAAGTTCCTGTCATAGCTTCTAATAATGGTGAATCTGACCACTGCCCGTAATGTTGGAGATTCACATTTGAATAGATGAGGTCTATACGGTATTTTGTATGTTCTTTAAAATAGTTGATACGACGTCTTGATGCTCTGTTTAGATAATAAGTTAGCCCAATTGTTATTCCTTGATTACCAAAATTTGTATCGCTGTCAAACCGTTCTCCATAGTCACTTCTTAATTGATAAAAGCCGCCATTAAAACCAAATTCGTGTTCATAATAGCTTTGTGAATGTGATATGAATACCATTAAAACAAAAATTGAAAATAGAATTTGCTTAAATGATTTCATAGTTATTGATTATTGCTATTTTAATTTTAAAATTTTAATAATTCCTCCAAGTGCCAATATTAAATTAATGGATAAATATAAATTAATAATTTTATTTAAAGTTAAGTTGGCTTTACTTTTTGATAAACGTGTAATTATTTCCAGATTTCTTCATAAATGTTATTATCATAACAACCCCAATAATTAGTAAAACATATATCCAATGATCTATAGGCAGGACGTCTATACCTGTATCACCGTTTCCTGGAGGAGGTGGTGGTGTTTGAAAAAATAGTCTAAAAAAAATCACTAAACGTTTATATGTTACTTTTTAATTAATTTAAAACTTTGGTTAAAACCTTTACCAGTCAAATTTAAAAGATAATTACCACTACTAAAATTCAGGTTGTTTAAAATATTGATGCTTTCAACTTTGCTTATTTTTTTGGAAAATATTTTTTTGCCAATGATATCATAAATCGTCAATGTCGCTTCAGCCCCTATAAACTTATTACTAAAGATAATTTTTATTTCATCTTCAAACGCATTAGGATAAACTTGAATATCCTTGTCAGCATTAAAGTTGTCTGAGTTTAGATTTTGAGATTCAAAAGTAATGGCAAATCTGTTCTGATCTGTGCTCTCAGGAATCGATAAATCAAAACTTATTGGAATTATGAGACCATTGCTCAAAGGTGTATAGGTGTCATGGTATTTATCCCAAAGCAATAACCCGTTAGGCAGGTTTTCATATCCGGTCAATTCTATGCTAAAATTATAATTTTCTTTATCAATATTGTTGATGTACAGATCTATAACCTCACTCAGATCTTCTGGTGCTGCTCTCTTATCTACTGTTAAATATGCATTGTTGTACTGTATGGCAATATTTTCCTCATTGTTAAAAAATTTTTCCCCGTCTTCTATGGTTGTTGCTGTGTTATGGGTATTATTCATAAGCATGATCAAACCATCATAGGCTACATCAACAAAAGGTGTCTCTTCAGTCCCATAAAGGCCAATTCTTAGGAAGTTATTCATACTCTCACTGCTAAAAATATCTGTCAGGTTACTGTTGTCTACTTTATGAGATTCCCTATAATTTATACTCGGGTTATTGGTGTCAGCCTGAACAAAAACCGCTTGTGAGGGTTGAAGGAATTTATTGGCATTGCTCAAACCCGGTAAAGAATTAGAACCTGTACTTAATGTAATATGCGCATATTGCCCGGTAGTATTAGACTGTTGTACCCATACCCACATTTCATTGGTAAAACTATTAGAACTTGTTGTTCTGACCTCAGACATATCAACAGGGGATTGGTATGGGTTTGCGGCCACAAAAAAGTCGCCTGAAGCCAAAGTGTGCGGAACATCAAAATTTCCAATATGTAGCGAACCCGTGCTTCTTAAAACTGTAGGTGGCTCTGTGGTGAAGTCATTAATCGATAAATCCACACTTCTGTCCCCACGAACCAAAGTGTAATAGTTCTGTCCAATTTCCAAGGTTGTATTATTGGTGTTTGGTAGTGTAATCCAGCTTTGATTAGAATTATCTCTGATATATAAAGACGGATTGCCTGAGGCATTTTGATCAAAACCATTACTCGAGGCACCACCAGTAACGTGTGTACCTATGTTTGGTAAATAGCCACCATCGCCCGGATTAAGACCAGATTGTTGCCAATTATTGAAAATTGGATCATCTGTTGCTACTGGACTTGAAAGAAATCGCCAAGCCCGGTTTCCTGTAAAATAGCGTTCTACTCTAATGCTATTTACAGAACCTCCCATACTTTCAGGCACAATAGCAGTGTTAGGATATGGATTTGAAGGCTCATAATCAGGGTGACTACTTTCTGTACCGCTTACCAAAACTATGCGGTCATTAGCATTAAGAGTACCGGAATTTGAGGTAAAAGTCCCTTTAATTCTTAAAAAACCTGTGCTTGGAACATTACTTGAAACATTAAGTGTTCCAGAATTTTTATCTAATTCTACAAACTTAACAGTGTCATCTGAATTGTTGAAAGTGAGCGTATGCGTCCCATTTGCTCTTACAGTACCGCTGCCTAGTTTAAGTAAAGCATCATTAAGTGCTAATGATCCGGTTGAATTATCTAAGCCCTGATCCAGAACCAGTTCCCCATCGCTGTCATAATTAATACTGCCTTGATTGACTAAATCTATGTCAAAATATAAGGAGTGCTCGTTTATAATATGAAGTTCAGAACTGGGGGTGACATGAAACTGCGCAACGCAGATATTAAAAAAGCATCCTAGTGTAATACTAATAAAATGTTTTTTCAAAATTAATATTTTATGTAAAATTAATATTTTTTTTGTAATTAAAAAAAATTCAAAAAAGACTAAACAGTATAAGCCTAAAACTCTAACGCAAGATAAAAATGTTGATTTTGTTTTTAAAATTAAACGTCTGGTTTTTGTCGTAATGCCTTTTTTTCAGACTGTTTAGCTTTTTCTTTTAAGCGTTTTAATTTTGCTTTTTTAGGCGTTTCTGTAAGTTTTCGCTTTTTAGGTTGAGCTATGGCTGTTTCAAGTACATTTTGAAATCTTTGCACTAATATTTTCTTATTTTGATGTTGACTTCGGGTCTCACTACAACTCAATCGTAATTCATCATTACGATTTATTCTATTGTTTAGACGTCTCAATATTAGATTTTTCTCTGTCTCACCGATGTATTGGCTATCAACAACTTTCCAGCTTAAATTGACTTTAGTTTCGGTTTTGTTGACATGCTGACCACCGGCACCACTGCTAAGGCTTGTGGAAAATTCTACTTCATGTAATATGTCTTCAAAATTTGATCTCATTTTTCTTGGTGAGCGGGTTTTAATAAATCTATCACAGTTTTTACCGGATTAAAGGTGCTGGATGGCACTTCAACAAAAATGCTGTGCCAGTACTCCATGGCACCATTCCAAAGTCCCGGGCGCTCTAAAGCTTTTATAGGGTGGCCATCAACAGACTTGTTGGCAATAAAAGCCCGTTCTGCGTTGACGTAATTTAATAAGCCATAAGACTTTCCATGATGGTCTTTGATTGAACAAACTATATCAACAGGATTGAAATGCGTGGCGCTATCCAGTTTAGATTTTTGATCTTTATTATTTAAATCCATTTGTGAGGTTTCAACAATTTGCAGACTTTCTCTGCCTGTCTTGTCTTTAATCCAGAATGGACCACCACCGGGATCGCCCTGAGCTTTCACCATACCGCAAATTCTTAAAGGACGGTTTAATTGCTCAAACAAATCTTCTTGCTGCTCTGCCGGATGAGCAATATTCAAATTATCTGTCATAAAAACTTTCACCTTTTCTAGAGTCTCTTTATCGACATGTCCGCTTTCAAGGAGATGAAGATACTCATCTAATTGCGTTTTTAGCTTTAGCAAATGGCCGCCTAAGGCCTTTTTGTAGGTTGTAGTGTCTGCTTTATCCTTTTCTTTTTTAGAAATATTATCAATATTTTTAATAAAAATCACATCTGCATTGATTTGGTTTAAATTGTAAATCAAAGCCCCATGACCGCCGGGTCTGAAAAATAAATTGCCGTCGTCATCCCGAAATGGCGTATCATCTGTATTGACGGCAATGGTGTCGGTTGATGGTTTTTGATAGGAATATTCTACCTTATACTCTACATTTTTTGTAGCCTGGCGATTCAAATAATGGTTTAGTGTATCGTCAAAATTCTGATCAAAACCTTCAGAAATGGTAAAGTGCAAATTGACTTTGGCATTTTTTTCGGCATAGGCCAAGGCTTCTTCCAGATGTTCTTCAAAAGGTGTTAAGGTTTGGTCATCGTACTGATGAAATGGGATAAGTCCTTTGGGTAAATGACCCAGATTCAGACCGTCCTCTGCAATGGCATATTTTAAAATTAAAAGACCTTTTTCGTGGTCGGTGTAGCTGTCAAAATGCGCTGTTTTTGCTTTAGCTACATTTAAAGCCTGCTCATAAAAAGCCAACTGGTGTACGTTTTTAAATAAAGGCTGGAGTAATTTAAACTTTTCTTTTTTTAGGTTTTGCTGAATATCATTCTGCTTTAATTCTGTATGATCTAAAAACTGATGTAAGGCTTTAAACATTCTTGTAGCGGCGCCGCTTGCAGGCACAAACTTGATGACCTGAACATCATTTTTATGGTCATAAATTGAAATAAACTCATCAAAATCTGACTGTTCAAACCTGATAATACCATCATTTATGGTAGCAGGTCTCAGTATTTGCACATCAGGCACACCATTTATAAATCGGTCTATTTGCGACTTTAATTCTTCTGTTGAAATATTTTTTTCCTTGAGTTGATTGAGGTCTTTTTCCTTTAAGTCCATGTTTAAATTACTTTCAATGTTGTTATTACTTGCTCGGTTCTTTGTTTTAAATTGCCCTTTAAAATAGTAAATTTTTTATTTCTACGTTTTAATTCGCTTAAAAATGCATCATACATTTCTTTTCTTTCATGAGGTTTGTCTCTTAAATCGTCGGCTTCCCATGGCGTGTCAATATACGTTAAAAAATAGTGAGTATAATTTAAATCCTCATTAAGTTTATCTAACCACGAAAAATCTTTTTCAGGAAAATAAACCTTGGCATAAACATAAGTTTCTAAAGGATCGGTATCACAAAACAGGTATTGATTGGCTTGTTGTATCAATTCATTTTCAGTTTTCAGCTGTCCTTCTACGATAGGTTTAATGTCTGAAGCTTCGCAGGCTTTTCCGGTTTTGTCATATTTATCCTGTAGATATTCTCTGGCAAATTCCGGCACCCAAGTGGTTTGATAGGTTTGAGCTAAAGTCTTGGCCAGAGTGGTTTTCCCCGTTGACTCCGGGCCGTAAAAAACTACTTTTTCAAGTTGGTTTTGATTGTGTTGAGCTGTTTTTTTCATGCTTTAAAACCGTAAACTTAACCGTGTAAAATTGCAATTATAGAAAACTCAAACTATTTTTTAGGAATAAAATATCGTTTAAGCTGTTGCTATATATTCAAACGCTAAAATATACAGTTTTACAAACTAATTTAAGATGTATGGTGGATATTTTAATATTTATGAGGCTTAGAATTTATACGTGATTTTTTATGAAATTGATTAGCACAATGATTTCTGATGATTGAATACAGCCACGAATGCACGAATACTGTTGGGTTTATCATTCGTGTATTCGTGGCTGAAATTTCATGATGGCTTTACCAAAAGAAAGATGGCTTCACAGCGTTTGTCGTCGATCTTCCTGAGGATAAGCATCTCACCTTTCATTCAAACAATTTCGTTTTGATTGTGTTGAGCTGTTTTTCCATGCTTTAAAACAATAAATGGCTATCTGGTAAATAGGAGGTATTGAAACGATGAAAACACCAAGCCTTTTACCAAATATAAAAGTAATCAAATCATACCTATTTCAAAATTACCAATTTTCAATAGTACTACTTTAAAAGTAATTCTACATGACACCAACGGGGTAAAATATTAATAGGAAAAAGAATAACAACCCACATTCGACACGACTAAGTTCGGTTGAGTCCGATAATTCTAAAACTTGTATTTATCTTTTGAATTCAAGTACCTGAATTCAAGTCACAAATGCAACTATTTTATTGAACAACTTTTTTTCATTTTAGGATTCAACTAATACATGCAACTTTTAGATTTCATTTATAGTTTCTTTCTTCAAGTTTTAAAATTGTTATAAATTTACTTAACTTTTCATAAGATGAAATATAAAATAGGCCTATTACTGTTAATTTATACACTGATTTCATTTAAACTCTATGCTCAAGAAACATATAATGTCCTGCAAAACAAGGTTAAGCAACACAGAAACAACCCGGACAGCTTGGCGTTTTATGCTAATGAATTATATAATATTTCAAAGCAAAAGAATGATACCCGCGTAATTTTAAATGCCCTAATGGCTTTGGGAAGTGCTGAAACGCGCAAAGGTAAATTACAAAAAAGTAACGGTTATTATCATAAATTAATAAATGTAGCCAACAATAACGAAATGTCATCATTTGGCTATGGAGCAATGACCAATATTGCATTAAATCACAGAAGATTGCAACGCAACGACTCGGCTTTCTATTATTTTAAGAAAGTAAATAGTTTTTATTCCGACAATGATTTTAAAATATCTGCAGCACAGGCTAAGATGAATTTAGGTATTTCCTATTTTCAATATCAGGAATTAGATAGTGCTTACTATTTTTTAAGACTTTCTCAGAAGGGATTTAAAGAATTGAAAAATCAAAGACTTTTAGCTACAAACCAGAGTCTCCTGGCAGAGATCTACTACCAAAAAGAAAACTATTCAAAAGCCATAGAACAAGCAGATTCTAGTTTAATCATTTCAAAAACAATTAATTTTAAGCCAAATCTATCCAGAAATTACAGTTTGCTTTCGAGAAGTTATGAGAAACTTGGGCACTTACCAAAAGCAAGGAATTATGCCTTATTAGAAGAACAGAACATGGTAAAAAGACCAGAAAATACAGGTGTTGGTCGGCTTAATGAAAAATACGAGACAGAAGCTCGAGAAAGACGCTTTTCCAATTTAGAAAAAGTAGATAACGACAAAAAGTTCTATCAGTCTAATTTTTTTATCATTACCACAATATGTCTATTCTTTTTAGGGCTTTCATTTGTATTATTACGTAAGAATAGATTAACAAAACAGGATATTTTAGAATTACAATTGTTGGTAGATAATGATTCAGAATTACATGCAAAAGTTAGGAAAAGTGAAACTAAAAACAATATTGTGCTAAAGAGTAATTCCATAATAAATTTCAAAGAAATCCTTTACATCAAATCAGACGGTCATTATATAGATTATTTTATTGAAGACAAATCTAAGCCGGAAATAGAAAGAAATAGTCTTACAAAAGCATTGACAGAACTACCCGAAAAATTATTTATCAGAACACATCGGTCTTATGTCGTTAATGTACAGCGTATAAAAATCATTAATTCTACCCAACTCATGCTGGACACCGGCGAATGGATTCCATTATCCAGAACATACAAGTCTGGTTTAAAAGAACTTTTGAACAAAAAGTAGCCTCCTTTTATTTCTTATTCAAAAAATTGATGTCACTCATGACGTTTTTTGTGTCGTTCGTGACATTTTTTTTAACAAAACCCCATGTTTATATAGGTTTGTTTAAAATTTCTTAACCAACCTATTATGAAAAGCTTTCTGATATTATTTGTGTTTTTAATTTTTAATTTTTCGTTTACTCAAGTCGGGATTGGTACTACATCTCCTGAACCGAGTTCTGTATTAGATGTAAATGCTGATAATCTAGCTCCAGGCGCCAAAAAAGGCTTTATGCCTCCAATAATGACCCAAGCCGAACGGGATGATATCACATCGCCTGCTGTTGGGCTCATGGTGTTTAACACCACAACAAACCGACTCAACTTTTGGAGTGGTATCGAATGGCAAAATTTTAATGGCAGTTCTGCCGAAAATCTAGCTATTGGTGATAGTTACCAAGGTGGAAAAATAGGCTACATTCTCCAACCTGGCGATGTTGGCTATGTTGAAGGCGAAACGCATGGGATAATTGTCTCAGCTATAAATTCTACTAAAATATGGATTGCTGCTAACTCTAATATATCAAGATACACGAACGACACACACATAGGAAGTGGATTACAAAACTCAACTGATTTGCAAATTTTTAGTGGTGTTGGTAATACAAGTGATGCAGCAGGATATTGTCTTAATCTTAATACAGCCGGTTATAATGATTGGTATTTGCCATCTTTACAAGAATTATTGCAACTTTACTTTAATCGAGTAGCTATTGGAGGCTTTTCTAATGGTGCTGTCGCTTCATTTTCAAAAAGTAATAATATTAGAGTACGGTCTGTAAGGTCGTTTTAAAAATACCTAATAATAGGTATTGATACATATAACAATGATATATACTTTTATAAATTAAAACCAGCCTATTATGAAAAGCTATTATTATCTATTCTGTTTTGTTTTTGTATTTAACTTCATCTCTGCCCAAAGCGACCTTGAAAAAAATAAAGCCAAGCTCACAGAACTTAAAACAAATTACGAATCTGATTACGCTACTTATAAAAAAGATTCGATAAGTTTTGAAAAATTAAAAAGTGAGATAACCCTATCTGTAAATGAAAGTAAAATTCAAGAGCTGGAAGCCTTAGGTAAAAAACTTAAAGAAACACAACAAAACCTAAATGCTACGCTTAAAAAAGCAAATACTTACTTTGATTACATAGAACTAGAAATAGATAAAATTGAAAATATTGATAATGATGAGTTAAAGGCGTTAAAGAGATATTTTGATGATCAAGACAAATTAGATTATAAGGATTCAGAGAAGAATACAAAAGAATCTACAGAACCTAAAGTCATGTTGCACTTCGGAGATGATAAGGTAATTTCTGAAAAAGATGCTTTGTTCAACGATAAAACCTATGACGACATTTTCAAAGAAATTTTAAAATCTGACAGTCAAACCTATTTAGGGGATTTTGTAATTCCTCAAGATGGGCAGAAGATTTTAATTTCTATCAATGTAAAAAAAGATACTCTTAAAAAAAAGGGTCTTGTAAAAAGAATGGTATCCAAAGATTCAATGATTCTGAAAAAAACTGATACTACATTATTTAAAGAAGTGTTTTTTAAAAGTGTAAAAATACATGCCAAACACGGATTAATACAAGACGTAAAAATTTTAGTAGAAGACGAAAATGGAAACACACTTTTATTTGAAAATGATGTACCTATTACATTATTAAGATATAGTAGGGTCGCTTCTTACAATTATATGTTATACAGGCATACAATCTCAAATGCTAAAAATAATGTTATCGACACTAGCTTTGTTGGCAGCAGAATTAGACTTGCAGATGTATTAATGTATATCAACAACCCAGGTGAAAATTACGTGCCTGATGAGTTACAATTGGAATACCCAATTATAAAAGATGGCAAAAGAGATAATGCAGATAGTAGCGTTATATACGAAATAAGACAAGATAATAGTCTAGAAAATGTACTTAATTTAAGAACATATACAGATTTTCTTGGTCTTTTTGGAGATTCGCCAAATGGACTAATCCAAATAGAAGGGAAAGCGGATTTTTATATAGCTCCTTTCAATTTTAAAAATTCGCATAATTATATATTCAAAAAAATATCTCCTTATATAAATTATGCAAGAATAGATGAGAATGATAGAAATATAAAAGTAGTAGATAGCAGTTTTACTAATAATTTGGATATCCTTCAAAAGTCTTATCTAAATATGGGATTAGATTTAGATGTATTTTCTTCAAAATTTAGAAAAGAATTTCCTTTTGATATCACTTTTTATGGCACAGCAAGATACAACGTTGCTAGCTTAAAAGAAACTGACTCAACCAATGTAGATTTTAAATCTTTAGCTCTAGGTGGTGGTCTTAGAATAGATGTCAAACGTTTTAACAACTTTGGGCTGACCTTAAAATCGGAAATGACCAAACTCGACACCAACGAATTTAATGATTACAGTTTTGTCAAAAACCCGGGTGATTTTTGGGTGTTTAGAAATGAAGCTGAAATTTTTTACCATCCAACCGGTAAAGAAAACCAATCCATTTTTTTAAGATTAAATACATTTAATAATGCAACTTCAGGCAACGACCAAGCCTTTTTTCAACTGCAGTTTGGGTATCGGTTTTCTGTAGGTTTAAATAAGGTCAAATCAAAATAACGCCTCATAACAAAATAATTAATTAATACTACAACCATGAAAAAAACTACTTTGTTATATTTTATTCTGAATGCTTTTATATGCCATGCCATTATTCATGCTCAACAAACCAATACAGCTTTAGATTTTGATGGGATTGATGATTATATAAATATACCTCATGACCCTTCATTAAATCTGATTAATTTTACCATTGAAGCATGGGTAAAAACCACCCAGAATATTCCATTTGCAAGACTGGTCACAAAATCGGTCGGTGGCAACCAGAATTACAGCCTTTGCGTAAATAATGGTAAAGCACATATTCGATTTGATAATGGTTTTGATGCAAATGTCACTGAAAGTACAAATAATATTAACGATGGAAATTGGCATCATATCGCAGGTGTTAGGAATTCAGCTACCAATCGATTAGAAATATATGTAGATGGTTCATTAAGTAATGTTCAGGTCAAATCTGGAAATCCATTAACTGGCACTGAACCTATTAATATTGGTCGCTACAGCTCGTCTTTTCCAACGCCTTTATTTCATGGTCAATTGGACGAAGTACGGATCTGGAATCAAGCTCTTACGCAATCTGATATACAAAACAGAATGAACACACCTCTTGAAGGCAATGAAACAGGTTTAATAGCTTATTATCCTTTTCAAGAAGGGATTGGCAACGGAGACAATACAGCAATAACAACTATAGTTGATAATGCAAATATGAATAACGGAACTCCAAATGGTTTTACTCAAACGGGAGATTCTTCAAACTGGGTTACTGAACAAAGTTTTTTGACAAATTCTGTAAATTCAAACACTGCTCTAGATTTTGATGGGGTTGATGATTATATTCAATATACAAATCCTGCTTCAGGAACATCAAAATCAGTTTCACTCTGGGTAAACACAAGCTTGAGCACTCAAACATTAGTTTGTTCAGGATTATATATTTCAAGGTTTGCCAATGATGGTAAGGTTTATGCTTTTTTTGATGGTAGTACAGGTAATGGCGATAATATTAGTAATCAAAGTATAACAGCAGTAAATGATGGTAATTGGCATTATATTGTAGCCACTAATGATAGTAATACCACGAGGCTATATATTGATGGTATGTTAGAAGCTACTTATGCAGACGTATATTCACAATTCAATCCTGAAGAAATAGGGGGAAATATATTTGCGAATCAAGACTGGTTAAACGGACAGTTGGACGAGTATGCGTCGTGGAGTAAAGCGTTAACGCAAGATGAAATTGTGACGCAGATGAATCAGAAGCTCACAGGAAACGAATCAGGATTGGAGGTTTACTACGACTTTGAAGAAGGGATCGCAAATGGCGACAACTCGGCTACGGGCGGAGACATCACACAAGTCATGGACCAGGCGGGCAGCAACAATGGTACGGTTAACAATTTTACCCGAACGGGCTCTTCGTCCAACTGGGTAGATGGCAAAGCCTTTTGTTCCGGCAATACGGCCATGGATTTTGATGGCGTGAATGATTATGTAAATTTAGGCTCTACTGTTGCAACTGGTATTAGAACAATCGAGATGTGGTTCAAACCTAATACTAATATTGACAATTCAAATACTGGTTTCATTTCATTAATAACAAGGAATGATGCATCTCAAATTGATGAATATTACTTATACTTTAGCAGCCTTTCTCCAAACCAGGGGAAATTAACTTTTGGTCGTAATTCGTCCTCAGTTGCAGGTGCTGTAGCTATAAATTCCAATAATAATAGTTGGAATGCAGACACATGGTATCATGTTGCCGGAGTCTTTGATCCTGTTTTTGGTTTGGCTTTATATATAAATGGTATAAAACAAAACGAAACTAACCCTAACACGGGAGCTCCGGGAGCAAGACCTGAAATCACAGCTTTGGGGAGGTGGGGGGATTTAAATATTCGCCATTTCAATGGAGTAATTGATGAAGTTCGAATCTGGAATGTCGCACGAACAGAAAGCGAAATACAATGCCAATCAAATACCCCATTAACCGGAACTGAAACAGGATTGGTGGCTTATTACGATTTTGAAGAAGGTGTAGAATTTGGAAATAACACCTCTCTTACAAATGTTTTTGACAAAGCAGGAACCAATGATGGTATATTAAATGGTTTTGCTAAAACCGGTATTACATCCAATTGGGTAAATGGAACGAGTAGAATTGGTTTAGCAAATACATGGTTAGGCTTAACTTCTGATTGGAATACAGCTTCAAATTGGTCTTATGATTTAGTGCCAAATAACTGTCATGATGTACTTATTCCAGATGTTTCTATTCAACCATTAATTGGCAATACAACAACAGCAAATGCTGCTAATTTAAGTTTAATCAATAATGTTCAAATAGATATTGAAGGTGTCTTAAAAGTAACAGGTAATATTGATAATGAAGGCCTGATCACTTTCAAAAGCAACATTATTTCTACAGGCCAGTTAGATGAATTCAGCGGAACCTATTCAGGTAGCGGAACGGTAGAAGTCGAACGGTTTATCCCGGCATCAGACAACATGAACGCCACTAATCTCGGCAGGGCTTTTAGATTTTTGACCTCAACGGTTACAACATCTACCAGTATAAAAGACAATTGGCAGGAAGGCGTAAATAATGTAGGTTTAAATTTTCCTACAGACAATCTAAACCCGAACCCAGGTTATGGCATACATATTTCAGGTTCAATCACTGGAGCCAATGGTTTTGATGCCACAGGTTCGGGTAATCCTTCCATGTTTACTTTTAATAATGCCTCAACGGGAACAAATGCCCAAGATTGGGTTGCAATTCCCGGTACAGATGGCAGTAACGCCCTAAAAGCCGGTAGAGCTTACACGGTACTGATAAGAGGTGATAGAAGTATAAATGTCACCAGCAATAGTGCAACACCAACCAATACAACTTTAAGAGCTCGTGGTAATTTGCAGATCGGTCAAGTGGACTATGGAACTGATATTGACAATCTGGCAACAGCACCCGGTCATTACAGTTTAGTCACCAATCCCTATCAAGCGGTTGTTGATTATAGTGAGGTTACCAAAACTGGATTAACCGATTATATTTATGTTTGGGATGCCAGCTTTAACATTAGGGGTGTTTATAAAACTATTGATTTGAATGATCAAAGTATGAATACCCCATTTACCGCAAACGGCAATAACTTCCTCGCTCCCGGTCAAGCCTTTTTTGTACAAAACAATGCAAGTGGCAATGGATCTTTAAGCTTTAATGAAGATGATAAAGCGACCTCTCAAGCTCAAGTTACGGTATTTGATACCAACACCGATTTTAGCATTCAATCCAGTTTATATAAAACAGCAAATTTGCAAAATGGCTATGGGGTAAGCGATGGTTTGGTGCTTAAATTTAATGATAATTACACCACAATCGCCAATTACGAGGATGCAGAAAAATTTATCAATCCGGATGAAATCTATGCCATCCTCAACAATGGCTTGCGGTCTATTGATAAACAAGCACTACCAAGCATCGGTCATGAAATCGAATTATTCATAACGGCTTACAGAGACCCGAATTATAGCCTCACTTTTGATATCCAAAACAAACCAGAGGGCTTAGGTGTTTTCTTAAATGATGATTACCTCAACATACAAACCGAATTGACAAATGATGCTGTTTATAATTTTTCAGTAGATGAAAATATCCCGGGAAGTGTTGCTGAAAACCGGTTTAGTTTGAGCTTTGACAACACCACGCTTGGTGTAAATGATAACAATTTTGGGGTTAGTTTTAGTTTATATCCTAACCCTAGTCAGGATGGTCGTTTTGAAATCAAGTCCAAAGGTTTAAATGCTGATGATGTTAGCATTAAGATACACAATATATTAGGTCAGCAAGTTTTTAGCAAAAAACTTGTTGTTGGCAATAATGGAAGAGTTATGGTGAATGCAATGGGTTTATCGGCCGGGGTTTATGTGGTGGAATTAAGTCAAGAAGGGCAAAGTTTTACCAGTAAGCTCATCATTGAATAAATTCTGAACATCAAGGGGTCAATACCCCTTGAATTAGCTAATTAGCTATGAGAAGTCATAAACATTTACAAAGACACAGAGAAGCCAGTATTCTTCAAAAAAACATCAACTTTTGATGCAATTTTTGATGAGATTTTCTGCATTATAAGATTTTGACATTGGTATGGCGGTTTTATTTATATAAACCATTTCATCTTTTATTTGAGTGACAAAGTCGATATTTACAACATACCTTCGATGTATGCGATACAATACTTTAAAATGAAGCAGGTTTAAAATGGTTTCTAATTTTTCTCTTACCTCAAATCTGCCTTCTGTGGTAAAAATTTCAACGTAGTTTTTATTGGATTGCATGTAATAGATTTGCTTTGAAATGAACTTATAAATACCGACTCTGGTTTTTAAAAAGACTTCTTCAGGGTTTGTGCTATTTTGTTCCAGTCGATTTTGGGCGTCTATTGCAATTTTTATATTGCTCAGCAAAGTCGGTTTATTGTAAGGCTTCATGATGTACCCGGCCGGTTGGGTTTGCATGATTTTTTCTATAAATTCTTCACTGCCATAAGCGGTTAAATAAATAAATGGAATATACAAAAACGTATTGATTTTTACTGCCAGCCATAATCCGTTTTTAGCGCCTTTCTAATTAAAATTAATAAAAACCGAATCAAATAATGTGAATTTCATTTTTACTTATAAATATCCGCTAAAAAAATTTAATTAACATTTTCTGTACTTTCAGCTAATTTTTTCTACATAATTTTATAAAAATTTAACAATGAAGTTTTTTTTACACATTTTCTTTTTAACCTTTTTTTTATTCTTCTTTATAAGTATTTATTCACAAAATCAATCAAATTCAGGTAATTTAATGTTTGAGTTCGTAAACTCGAAAAAATCACAAAACACAAGTTTTCGAGAATTTCAAATATTTAAAGATGAAATTTCATCTGCTAGTACAAATTACGCTGATGCAGTAAATGATGGTGTTGTCGTAGAATTTGATGCAGATGGTGTTGAAGAACTTTTAAATAGTGAAGTAATAGGTATTCAGTTGGAAATTCCTATAAATATTGACGGTCAAACCGTTTTACTCGATTTGGTTGAAGAAGAAGTTTTTTCAGATGATTTTCAAGTACGTACAAGTGATGGCAGAAATATTACCAACACGGTAGATATGGGTACACACTTTAGGGGAATAATTGTGGGCGATGCCAATTCTTTGGTCTCTTTAAGTGTATTTAGAAATGAAATCATTGGCTTTATTGCAAATGAAAGCGGAAATTATGTTGTAGGTAAATTGGCAGACTCTACAACCCAACATATAATTTACAACGACAATGATCTGCTTCAGGAATTCTATATAGATTGTGAAACGCCAGATGATGATGGCTCTTATACCCCAAAACAATTAACCCCAGTAGAGAAAAGTTCACAAGCCCCAGGAAATTGTGTTGATGTATATGTTGAATCTGGTCAATCTGTATACAATGCTTTTGATGATGACCTAACCAATACCACCAATTTTTTAAATGGAAGTTTTGCTCAAAGTTATGTATTGTATGCCAATGAAGGAATTACTTTACAAACTTCAGATATGTTTATATGGACGACTTCTGATCCCTATTCAGGAAATAATACCTTCACACAATTACAGGCTTTTCAAAATAATACCAGTTCTATAAATGCGGATATAGGTCATTTAGTTGAGCTACAAAACATTGGTGGTCGGGCTGCTGGTTTTAATGGTATTTGTAATTCTGATGTTAACGAAAGCCTATGTTTTAGTGGTTATAATAATACTAATTTAAACAATGTTCCAATTTACTCATTTAATGTTTATCTAATCACTCATGAAATGGGACATTTGCTAGGCTCTAGACACACTCATGCATGTGTGTGGAATGGAAATAACACCGCAATAGATGGATGTTCAGGTTCAACTGAAGGTTCATGTGCATTACCAGGCACACCAAGCGGTGGCGGTACAATTATGAGTTATTGCAACAATGACCCTGTAAGTGTTGATTTAATGGAAGGCTTTCACCCACAACCAAGTGCAGTTATAAATAGCGTAGTCAATGACCAAAATAATTGTCTTAGCACTTGCAATGAATGTATAACAGCTGTTCCCGTAAATATACAAAGTGTTGAAATCACAAACACTTCTGCCATTATAACTTGGGACCCTACACCTCAAACACTATATGATTTACGATATAGAGAAAGTGGGAATGCAACATGGACAAATTTTTATGACCTTACTTTTTCTGCTTTTGAGTTAAGTGATTTGACTACTTTAACAGATTACGAAGTGCAAATACGAAGTAAATGTCCAGATGATTCTACATCTACTTATTCTAACTCTGTTTTCTTTACTACTTCGGGGTGTACAGCCAACTTACCAGAAAATTTCCAACCAACAGTATTCGATAATATAACAACGACATTAGGTTGGGATGAAGTTCAATTCAACTTATATGATTTACGAATCCGTGAAGTTGGTACAAGTTTGTGGTATTTAATTGAAGATATTGATGATTCATTTTATGAATTATTCGGTTTAACACCATTAACCCAGTATGAGGCACAAATACGCAGTAAATGTTCAGAAGGTATTTCAACTGATTTTTCATCATCTATTTTTTTTGAAACATTGAGGTATTGTGGTGCAACTGCAAACAATACCAACTTTACCAGAATAACAAATTTTAAATTCAATACAATCAACAATTCTCAATCTAACACTAATGAGGGCTATCAGGATTTTACAAGTTTATCAACAGAAGTATCAAAAGGTTCTGAATATACAATCGAAATATCAGCCCCTAGTTATATAGATGATCGGTTTATAGTTTGGATTGATTATAATCAGGATGGTGATTTTGATGACACCGGAGAACAAGTTTATTCTTCTTCTTCTCCAATAAGTCAAAATATTATTATACCTGATTTTGCATTATTGGGGGAAACACGAATGAGAGTAAAAGCATATAGCACTTTTTCAGATTCTTATGAATTTAGCAACTCACCATGTGGTAATTCTTCATATGGTGAAGTAGAGGATTATACCGTAATTATATCAGAATCCGTTTATTGTCCTGCTAGTGCTAATGATGCTAACTTTACTAAAATCACAAATTTCAAATTTAATACAATTGACAACTCATCAAACAACAATGATGAAGGTTATCAAGATTTTACAAATATATCAACAGAAGTAACAAAAGGTTCTGAGTATGCAATTGAAATATCAGCCCCTAATTATACAGGTGATCGGTTTATAGTTTGGATTGATTATAATCAAGATGGTGATTTTGAAGACTCAGGGGAAGAGGTTTATTATAGTGAAGAGCAGCCAACGATTCAAGATATTATTATACCAGATTCAGCTTTATTGGGTGAAACACGAATGAGAGTAAAAGTATATAATACTTCAAACGATACTTATGAATATAACAACTCAGCATGTGGAAATTCTTCATTCGGTGAAGTAGAAGATTACACTGTATTTATTACAAAACTAGAGTATTGTAATTCACAGGGTAATGATCAAAATTATGAATACATTGGTCGTGTTGAGTTTGCATCTATTGACAACACCTCAGCTGATGAAAATGGAGGTTACTCCGATTTTACTAACATTTCAACCCAAGTAATTGCTGGTGAAGATTATCCT
>Ga0209931_1000423_pt1 | contig 25678 bp, 17 predicted proteins | sample SalPonR1_B_D1_MG_FD_185697 | JGI IMG/M metagenome (GOLD analysis project Ga0209931, IMG submission 185697) | Salt pond soil microbial communities from South San Francisco under conditions of wetland restoration - Salt Pond MetaG R1_B_D1_MG... ...
TGAATTTTGAATTTTGAATTTTGAATTTGTTTTGGAAATAACTTGGAATTTTTAACCCTTCGGCTGTGCTTAGGGCAACGTTTGTAATAAGGAATCTGGAACCTGGAATCTGGAATTTTGTAACCCTTCGACTGTGCTCAGGGCAACGTTTGTAACCCTTCGGCTGTGCTCAGGGTAACGCTTGAAACCCTTCGACTGTGCTCAGGGCAGCGTCTGGAACCCTTCGGCTGTACTCAGGGCAACGCCTGGAATGAGCTTTCAGCCCCATATGAGCTGGATTTTCGCTGCGCTCAAACTTTTAGTTATTAGTCTTTAGCTATTAGCCATTAGTTTTGAATTTTAAATTTTGAATTTTGAATTTGTTTTGGAAATAACTTGAAATTTATAACCCTTCGAATGTGCTCAGGGCAACGTTTGTAACCCTTCGGCTGTGCTCAGGGCAACGTTTGAAACCCTTCGACTGTGCTCAGGGCAACGCTTGAAATCTGGAATGAGCTTTCAGCCCCATATGAGCTGGATTTTCGCTGCGCTCAAACTTTTAGTTATTAGCCTTTAGCTATTAGCTATTAGTTTTGAATTTTGAATTTTGAATTTTGAATTTGTTTTGGAAATAACTTGAAATTTATAACCCTTCGGCTGTGCTCAGGGCAACGCTTGGAACCCTTCGGCTGTGCTCAGGGTAACGTCTGGAATCGAAACACCAAACCTAAAACCTGGAACCCAACTAACCACGAGTTACCTGTGCATTACCGATTTATAGGGCTTATCGTCGATTATGATTTTTATAACGTAAAACGGTCGATTCTTTTAGAGTATTAGGTGGTTATGGCTTTACTTATTAAAAAATTCCGGAGAGTAGTTTTTATTTTTATCGTTTTGATAAAGTGTATAGCTAAAACCTTTATGAATACTAAAGGCGCCAACTTCTCCTTTTTTATTGATTGCGATATAGCCAGCCTGAAAATTTTTATAATTAGGATTTTTACGCACTATTCTATGTATTGCTTCTTCGCAGGCTTCTTGAGGCGTTTTTCCCTGCCGCATAAGTTCCACAATTAAAAAACTTCCAACAGTTTTAAGAATTTCTTCCCCTAACCCGGTTGCTGTAGCCCCTCCAATGTCATTGTCAATAAACAAACCAGAGCCTATGATAGCAGAATCCCCTACACGTCCCTGCATTTTATAACCTAAGCCACTAGTAGTACAGGCGCCTGAAATATCAGCATTTTTATCCATGGCCAGCATTCCGATAGTATCGTGATTTTCGATATTAATGATGGGTTTATATTCAGATTGTTGTTTCCAGGTTTCCCAGGCTTTTCGAGAAGACGCTGTTAATAAATTTTCTGCTTTAAACCCGCTTTCCAAGGCAAATTTTTGGGCACCTTCTCCTGCTAAAATAACATGTGGTGTATCCTCCATCACTTTTCTGGCAACAGCTACGGGATGTTTGATGTTTTCTAAACTGACCACAGCACCGTAGTTGCCATCATTGTTCATGATGCAGGCATCAAGGCTTACATTGCCTTCCCGGTCTGGTAATCCCCCTAAACCAACAGTTTGGTTGTTCTCATTTGCTTCTTCAACCATAACACCTTGTTCCACGGCATCTAAGGCAGATTTCCCGGATTGGAGCACATCCCAAGCCTTTGCAGTCGCTTTTTTAAGATTCCAAGTTGCTATTACAAGTGGTAATCTTAAAGCTTCAGTTTTAGATTCTACAGCAGGAATAGGCTTAGCATCGGGATTGCCATTTACGCAGCTTAAATAACTTGTTCCAACCGCCAATGAAAGACCAGTTAAACTGCCTTTTTGTATAAATTTCCTTCTTTTCATTTAGTGTAATTATTCTTGATTTCAATGCTGATAATAAAAAACCATGACCTACAATTGTGTTTGTAACCTAAATCCTACCTGGGAAGTACACCCGTCTATTTCAAAATTATTTATTGAACTAAAAGCTTGCTCATCACATTAATCGTTTAAAACTCTAACCATAGATTTTTTTTCAGTATAAAGTATTGTTTGTCTTTTATTGTGGCTCTAAGACGAGGGTGATTTTATTAAAATCTGCTGCACTATTAATGACCTTCCTGAATTCTTCGTACTGTTCTACCGGTATGATGTTTTTTCTATAAACCTCGTCGGCGGTAATTGTTAAAGTATTTCCATCTATTTGGTAATACGAATGAAATGCAAATACTTCTGCTCCCTCATCATTCTTATAAACATTTTGAATATTAATATCTTCTGGGTTAGAAACGGTATAGCCTTCAGGTATGTTTACGTTGATTGTTCTGTCGTAAACTCTGTTGAATTCATTCTCATAAGACAGGACACGTTTTTTATCCTGATACATTTCTACTTGAGGACCAATTAAGTTTCCAACTTTAAATAAATATTTGTTTCCTGCCTTTTCAACAAATGATGTAGAGGTGATTTTATAATGTAAAACCAAGGGTTTGACCCCAAAAAATTCTGGGGCATTGTTTTCTTCTTCTCTGTTGACCACTTCGGCGTTTTCATCAATTTGTTTGGCGAATGAGTTGAGAACTTCATCTTTTTGGTCAGGTTTAATTAGATCTAAAAAGGGCTGAATATACATGGCATAGTAGCCGTTCATCGTTCTTTTAAACTCAATAGTGTTGGTGGTTAAATCTTCTTCTTCAAAACTGACATCAATTTGCATGTTGTCAACAGATTCTTCGGCTTTTACGGGTTTAATGTATTTGATCTGTGCTACAGCAGAGGAGTAAACACCAACGTTTACCTTGTCTACAAACAGGCCGTAATTGTCAGTAAGATAAGCAGGCGGGAAACCGTAAAAGGAATCAAAATCTCCTAGGGCAAGGTATTTGTCGGTTGCGGGGAAATACATTAAAAATTCCTGTAAAAAGTTGTTGGCTTCAAAGGCGTCATCAAATTTCATATCCAGTCTATTTGTGGTCAGGACTATTTGGTGATCTATGTCCAGATGTCTAAATATTGCAATATATAACTTGACCACACCCCTTTCATTGGCAGCTTTATTTTCTAAAATGTCCTCCATATCCATCAATGACTCGTTTCCGGCTTCTGCTAAATAGATATGTTTTTTGATGTACATATCAACTTTTCTAATGACCTCATCAGCATCCATATCCTCGCTGATTCCAATATTAGAAATGAATTCATCAATATCTTTGATTGTTCTATTTTTGTATTCTTCGTAGTACACATCATACAGGTTTTTTGCAACAGAAGCATAGGAGGTAATGACCTTATTGTTATAGCTGTTTTTATGTATTTTATAAATCAGAAAAGCTTTTGAGGCATTGTAAGGAGAACCGTCTTCTTCCTGTAGACCTGGCATGTGGTCTACCCTGAGTTTCCAATGTGTAAAATTTTTATTGCTTTCTTCTTTTTCAACTTTAGGTAAGCCATTAAAACTTTTAAAAGCAAACTCTAGATTTGTTGGTGCGTATAGGTCAAACTCGAGGTTATACTTGTCGTATGTATGTTGAAAATTTACGCGTTTACCATATGCTGATGGCGATTTTTTCTGAATAAAAAAGTATTCTATAAAGCTGCCTTTTTCAACACCTTCAAAGGCAAAATACTTATAATTTCTACCTGTTTCCTCGTCTTCTGCTGTTAGGATTTTAGACTTATCTAAAAGCTGAATGTCTCCGTTTTTCTTGATGACCCGGGCTTTGTTTTCTATGAGCTTAGAGTCACTGCTTAGAGGAAGATAAACTCTATTGTACTTTTCAATAGCATCGTCTGAATTAAGCCACAATACGCGATGTTCTATAAGGTATTCCACAAAATCTTTCCCCTCAAAGACAAATTCTTCTATTATTTTCTCTTGGATTGCCACGAGTTCTTTACTCTGATCTTCTACACTGTATTCTGGATTATCGTCCCAGTTGTAATTTGAATGTATATCTTGTTGAGCATTACCTTTTGAGAGTAATAAAATAAATGCAATCAATAGCGTTTGACGTATCATATTATTTTTTCTTTAAAATGATTATTTCTTTATAGGCTTTTTCTACTTTTTCTACAATTGTATTGATTTCTTTTTGCTCTTTAAGGTCAATAAGTATTGCATCCAACTTGCCCCGTTGTTCTGTAATGACCGAATTGTCTACCTGCTTGTAGGATAATGAAAAAGAAACTAAATCATTTTTATATTCAACATTTTCAGGAAGATATTCAATTGTATAGCCCTCAGGAATATCAATTACATTAGTGTAAGTAAATTGTCTTTTATATTCATATTCTACTCCAAACTTACGGTCATCTTTGGTTTTGAGTTCAGAGAAATACCTGTTTAAGTGTGGGTTTATAAATATCTCTGAACCAATATTCTGAACGTAACTGCCAATGATAAAATCATAATCTATATAGAAATCTTTTTCGTAACTAAAGGCATGGTGTTCTTTATAATTTGAAATTAGAAAAGAGTTGTTGCCCTTTAAAAACTTGGCCTTGTAATACGATAGAACATCGCTATCCGATTTTAGTCTTTCAAGCGTGTAGTATAAATCATTTGCTGAATAACCTTTAAGATAAGTTCTGGAATTTCCTACCAAAGCTTTACCTTCTATCTTAACAAAAGTGCTGTCAACAATTTGATTTTTATGAGCCGGAACAATTGGAACTTTTTTGATCTTAAACTCATTTGGACCGTAAGAGACTAATGCTTCTTTACCCTGAATAAACGGGGAAGGATAGTCAATTTTTATATATCTTCCTGTTGCATCCAAATAGTAGGTTTTACCTTCATTTTCATACGATAAAATCATGTGGTTATCTACTGCCGGTGTTGGCACTTCTTCGTATGTGTAAGGAATTGACCTGGTTCCAATCCAGGTAAGATGGCCTTGAATACCAGCAATTTTTAACATTTCATACAAAATGCTGGAATTGTCCTTGCAGTCTCCATACTTTTTATTAAAAACATCGTTGGCTTCACGAGGAATAAAACCGCCTAAAGCATATTCAAAGGCTATGTATTTAATGTTCTTTTGTGTCCAGTAGTAAATGGCCTTTACTTTTTCAAGCTCTGTTGTTTTGCCTTTAGTGATGTCTTTTACTAAATTGACTAAATCCTGATCAGGAGGTTGTTTGTTAATCTCTTTTACAAGTGAATAATACCATTGGTAAAGGTCTTCTACGCCTTCTAGTATTTTAACTTTTCCAGTTTTGGTCTTGTAAGATTTTATAATAGGTACGATGTGGGGTACAATCGTTTTAAAAGATGGTGCATTACTTTCTATATCATACCCGGCATTGTTTTTAGAAGACCAATTATAGATTACTTTTCTTCGTTTTTCATTTTTTTTGAAGTCTATTTGGAGGGAGTCTGTTTGAAACTCTTTAAATTCTAAGTTGATATCTTTATCTGCAATGATGGTAACGCTCTTATTAACTGTGGGGTAATAATCGCCAAAAAAAAAGGAAGATAAAAATCTGGGATTTTTAATGTTGTACCTATAGCTCAAGCTGGTTTTACTGCCCTTTTTAAGGTTTGGATAAATAAAACTCACTCGTTTAGAATCATCGTAAAAGCTTTCGTCTAAATCATTTTTTTCCTTAAATTCATTTACTTTAATTTCAGAATACGAATTGTTTGAAGGTGTTAACGTCGCAGCTTCAATCTCTTCTAATTCTATAAATGTAGAATAACTAAGTGATCTTTTTCGATTAAAATTTGCACTTTCATCCAAATAAAGGCTTTCTTCAAAGATGTCTTTAGTAATTTCAATATTGTCCTTATTAATTTTTAATTCATATACAATTTCATTATTAAGGGTTACATAAGAATCGTTTGGGTAAAGTTTTTTATATTTTAAAAATTCTTCAGTATTCTGGGAAAGTGAAGACAATGCAATAAAATAAGTGAAAAGTAAAATAAATATTCTCATTGTTTAAAAAGTTTTTAAAGCTATGATATCGCCATCATAATAGTTAATTTCTTTAGACTGCTTACCATTTTTTTCGTATTCTTTTGAAATGCCTGAGGGTTTGTCGTTGATGTAATTGGTAACAGATTTTAACTGACCGTTTTCATAATAGATTTTGGTTTCACCTTGAAGTTCGCCAAACTCATAATTTCTCTCTCTTTTAATTTCACCGTTTTTGTGATATTCAATGTGCTTATCATGGTATTCGCCTTCAACAAAGTTAATGACTTCGGCAAGTTTACCATTGTAGTGATAGGTCTTTTATTCATTAACAAATTTGCCATCAAAGTATTCAAACGCCTTGGCTATATTGCCATTATCAAAATAAGTTACAACTTTTGCTTTACCATTTTTGATAGGTATCATTTCTACTTTTTCTCCATTTTGATTTAGATAACTATAACCAATAATCTTACCAAACTTGTAAAATCTTATCATCTCCAAATTTCCGTCTACATCATAAAACTTGTATTCTCCATGAAGTTCTCCATTGTTGTAATACCTATGGTTGGAAATATTTCCATTTTTGTAGTAAGTTATATCTTCGCCAGTAATGTCTCCATAATCGTATGTTTGAACCTGATTTATACTACCATCCTCGTAATATTCGGTTAATTTTCCATGTAAACTGCCGTACACATAATTGTATTCAAACTTTAGGCTGCCATTATCGTAATAGGCCTTGTAGAGCCCGTGCAATTTACCGTTTCTGTAATTGCCTTCTGATATTTTTTGACCTTCAACATTGTAATTTTTAAAAGGACCGTGAAGTACCTTGTTTACATAAGAAATTTTGGTTTTTAACTTTCCATTGGAAAACATTTCTTCTAAAACCTCTGTTTTGTCTGGACTATTATAATTGTATTCAAAGCTTTTTTGACCTTGTTCATTATAACTCATTTCTTTCATCAATTGCCCGTATTCTAATATTTTTTTGGTTTCCAGCTCTCCTTCTACACTATAACTTAAAGATTCGCCGTGCATTTCGCCATCATGAAAGAAATACTTGTCAGATAGGGTGCCGTTTATGTAGTATTCTCTCCATTCTCCAACGAGTTTTCCTTGTTTGTACCAGCCTTGTTGTTTAATGTTATTGTTTGGATAATACTCGACGTAATACCCATCTCGAAGGCCATTCTTATAGTCTTCTACAATCTTTTCTTTACCATTGGTATAAAATGTAAGGTGTTTGCCGGTTTCTTTACCTTCAGCATAACCTCCTTGTTTGAAGAAAACTCCGTAGTCTGAATAGTATTTCCATTCTCCAACTTTTCCTCCTTTTATATCATACAAGCCTTTTGCGAATAATGTGCCATTGGGATTATAGCCTTCATAAAAGAATTCACCACCTTTTTTTCTCGCCTCTTTAATGGTATTTCCATCTTTATCATAATATTCGTAAGCTAGTATGATACCATTTCTGTATTCCATTTTATAGTACAACTTTCCATCTTTATCATAATAGACGTAGTCATCATCTACTTCTCCATCATCGTAAATTATTTCACTTTCTACTTGTCCATTTTTGTAATATGTTTTCCAAGGACCAACTTTTAAATTTTCTTCCATTTCCCCTTCTTGAGCCAATTGCCCGTTATTATAATAGTACAAATATGGGCCATTTTGTTTATTGTTATTATAGGTTGACTTTTCTCTTATTTCACCATTCATGTAGTATTTCTCTGCTTTTATAATCTCTCCGTCTATAAATGTACTTGTTTCGTAAAGTTGAGCAGTGGCATAATATTCCTTCAATTCTCCGGTAATTTCTCCTTTGCTGTAAGTCGCCTCAAATTCCGGTATTTCTTCACCAACCTTAAAGTAAGATACGTATGGACCATCTAAAGTCCCTTTTTTAAAGTATTTTTTTTCATGCAAAGCCCCAGAAGCCAGATAATACTTGTACTCCCCTTCAAATTCGGAGTTTTCGATTCCTACTCTAGCTAAGACTTTACCGTTATTATGATAGTAAACACTTTCATTTTGTAATAACCCGTTAGTATAAGTCCCCGTTTCTTTAATCTCACCATTTTTATGGTACCATTTCCAGTTTTTATCTTGTTTGCCTTTGTTGTTAAAACCGCCAACAGCTTTTAGGTTTCCTTCGTCATAAAAATAATGCCACTGCCCGCGCTTTTCACCATTTTCTGTTTTACCATATGACGTACATGTGGGTACTTTATTATAGTTATAGCTTACATTTACTTGCTTTTCATTGATGATCTCTTGTCCTGATGAAATAATATTAAACCATTTCTCTCTGAAAAACCCCACAAATTCTTTGATATCTTTTAATTTTCTGGAAGTGATTTTCTGATGATCAGGAAACTCGCTTGAAAAAGCTATGGTATAAATGAAATCATCAAAATGCGCATTGTTATGTATCCACTGAAATAATGGTAAATATCTCTTTCCCCAGTAATCTTCGGTAGATTTCATGTCTTTTAGTTGTTGTAAAAGCGCGTGATTTTGTCTTGTTAAAGCGATATCAATGTCATTTCCGGTGTCATAATCCTCACTCAAAGCGATGTGATTGTTTAATACCAGATTTATAGTCTCGTAATTTTTATCATTTTTAGTGAAGTTAATTTCAGGATACTTTTTATCGGGATACTGCGTTTTAACATTATTGTTTATAGACTGAAGTATATTGGCAGAATTCGAACCATCCGGATTCATTAAAAGATAGGTATTAAAACACATTAAAGCCTGAGCAAATAAACCTTGCGTATAACATAAATTACCCATTTTAAGGTGAGGAGGAGCGTAAAAAGGATTATATGACGTAGATTTTTGGTAGGATTTGAGGGCTTCCTCTATGTTTTCTAGCATCTCCAATGCTTGACCTCTATTGTAATGTAGGAGATAATTTAAAGGGTATTTGACTAAAGCTGTATTAATGGTCTCTAAGGCCTTATCCGGTTTGTCTAAATTTAAAAATGCTACAGCCTTATTATTGTATAAAGTCGATAAACGCTGATCATTTTTAGCCAAAGATATGCCTAAATTTGTAGCCTTTAGTGCATTTTTAAAATCGTCATCTTCAATAAAGTAGTAACTTTTTCTTATAACAGCAGTGAGGTAAAGAGAATCGTTTTTATTTATTGTATTGAGTAACTCAAGGCTTTGTTCATAATTTCCCTCAGCACCAACTTCATCTGCCTGTTCTATCATATTTGAGGCATCTATATAAGGTATTTTTTCTTGGGCGGTTAGGGTGAAAATTGAAATACAACAAGCGAATGTAATAATGTTCTTCATAAGTATAGAATGGCAAATTGATAAAAATGAGATTAAAAGTATTAAATAAAAAACTAAAAAAGTTGTCTTTTATTCGATTTCCTGTGTTGAAATATATTCATAAAATCTAATACTATTGATAACCATGACTTTAAAGAAAAATCATTTATGAGTCCTTGAATCATCCCTGACCATATGCCAATTCATATAACTTTATTAATTTTGGATTGAATCAAAAAGAAATACTGAATCAAGTCATTTAATTTCGAACAAGGATTAACGATTTTTGATTTTAGAACTAGTTATTTCACTTCATTATTCGTTAATCAACCTTCCTTGTTCATTATTCAAATACAGAATATTTGAACATTAAGTAGTTTGATATGTAAGTAAAAGCTGTATTTTAATATTGAATTACCCCTACACCTGAAAATATTGTTAATAATTGAAATATATAAATAAGAAATCTGCTTATAATTTTTTAATATTTGTATTTAAAAATGGAATAGCATTTGAAGAAAACATCTAATCATAGTCGTCTAAAGATAGCCGTTGTATTATCTCTGCCTCTTCAATACCTCATAGTTCAGTTTTTTAAAAATAATCCTGAATGGGTTGAAGCCTATTTTTCTCATGGAATTTACCCCGTTGTAGCAAATTTTTTTCAGCTTTTTTTGGGTTGGATTCCATTTTCTGTTGGCGATCTATTGTATGCTGTGCTTATTTTTATCCTACTGCAAAAACTTTGGTTTATTATAAGACGAAAAAATAGACTTCGATACGCCTTTCAAATCTATGCGCTTATATCTTTTGTGTATTTCCTATTTCATTTTTTTTGGGGCCTTAATTACTACAGAATTCCGCTGCACAAACAATTAGACATCAAACAAGGGTATTCCACAGCAGAGCTCTTAACTTTCACTGAATTTCTTATTGATAAAACCAATGAGATACACATCAACTTAACCTCCAATGACAGTATTGCAGTCGGATTTAAGGATAATTTAAATGAGGTTGATTCCCTGATATACAGAAGCTTAAGTACCGAAGGTTTTCTGCATCAAAACCTAAAAGCCAAGAGTTTGAAACCGTCTTTAATAAGTTTACCTTTATCGTACATGGGTTTTGGAGGCTATATCAATCCCTTGACTCTGGAAGCACAGTACAATTATCTTGTCCCTAACTATAAATACCCAACGCTCCTCACACACGAGATGGCACATCAACTTGGGTATGCCAAAGAAAATGAGGCCAATTTTGTGGCGTGCTTTGTCACTATGAATCATGAGAATAGAAAAATCCGGTATGCGGGTTTTACTTATGCCCTAAAATTTTGTCTTAATGATATATACAGGCGTTCGCCGGATGATTTTGAACGTTTAATGTCTAAAGTTAATCCCGGTATCCTAAAAAACTACAAAGAAGTACAGGTGTTTTGGGAAAACTACAATAACCCATTGGAACCACTTTTTAAAGAATTCTACGGTGGATTTTTAAAAGCTAATAATCAGCCGCAAGGCATTGAAAGCTACAATTACGTCGTAGCCTTACTGGTAAATTATTATTCAGAAAAGGCACTATCATAATAAAACGTACAGGCTTTTTTAAAGCCTGTACGTTATTAAAATTATAATAATCATTAATTTTTAATGAAAGTAATTTCAGTAAAATTATTGTCTGATTCAAAATCAACGATTGTCAAAAACGTATTCCCATTTTCCTGAAATATCTCGAATTCTCCAATATTTTCCTGATTGTTATTGGTTAATTTAATTTCATTATCAGAAATAATTTCCCAACTACCTGAAATAGGACTAAATGGTTCACAACCACCACTATCAAAATTGTCAGCATAGGATGTGAAATTATAATTTCCACTTTCAAAAAATTCGAAAAATGTTTGTTTAACACAGTTTGTTAAGCTACTTTCTCCATCCTCGTCGATATATATTTCCATAGTCCATTTACCGACAATTTCAGGTATGTTTGAGTCGTTATTGTCATCATCATTGTTACATGATACTAATGTCGCAAAAACAATAAAAAATACTATTCTTAAGGTTTTCATAGTTTAATCACTTTTTTTATAGATTTCAATGATTTGATTTGTTGATGTGAAGTTGGATATTAAAAGATATTCACCATTAGGATCACTTTCTAATAAAAGGGGTTCAACAAGGTTACCAATGTCTGCTGTCATAGTGTCTATTTCCTCATTTACTTCTAAGGAAAGACCATAATAGCCATTAGTCCACCAGCTTCCAATTTGTTCAAGCATGATATTACAGTCTCCATTTTCATTTTTTGCATATTCTATTCTTGCGAAAGTACCATCTTCTAAGAATTCTAAACTTGATTGTTTAGTACAATCTGAAACTATGTAATTATCATCATCTGATATAACTCTGTTTTCTAGTGTCCATATATTTACAATATTTTCTTCTAAATAATCTTTGTTTTCATTATCATCCGAAGAACATGACACTATAAATAAAACTGCTACTAACAAATAAAACCTATTCATATTTATTCTGATTGTATTAGTTTACTCCCTCTCCATTCATGATTTCGTCTAGACAATCCTGTAAAATCCACTCTGATATAATCAAATTCAGTAAGGTCATCTTTCGTAACACTATATTTAACAACATTTGGATTATTTTGCTCTACAACATCTGATAACAAAACGTCAGGATTAGTTAAAACATTATTCCACTCATCAACAGATATTGTGACCTTAAATTGTGCATTTACTTCAAAAAATAAATTATCTTTTACTTTTTTTGTATTAGATTCTCTCCTTGAAATGTCTACATAATTTACAAAAATTCTATCACTTGTATGAAATATTGTGGTAATTTTGCTTGGTTCATATCCTGCAACAGATTGAAATGCATTCTTGGCATTATCATGTATTTGAGACCAATAAAAGTCATTGATATTATTAACACTAGCACTAATGTTGACTAAAGGTAGTGTATTTATTGAACTATCCATGGCATCATTAAATACTTGCACTATAATATCCTCGTTAAAAGGAGTAACAGGATTAATATTAGGTAATGGTACTGCCGTGTAATCTATAAAACTAGTAGGATTAAATGAATAAGTGTATCCATCAATATGATACATGAAATTACTTGTATCAGGGGAAGACACATTAAAATTTGCTAAAGAATAATCAAGACTAAATGGATTAATAACGAAAGTAGCTTGGTTAATGTCTAGAGCTACTACATGCGCTTTATTGGAAGCCCACCATTCTACAAACCATACTGAATGTTTTCTTTGATGTTTTACTTTTACGTTTAAACTTTGGATAATTTCCATATCAATGTACTCGTATTTAGTTTTTGTTCTTCTGACGCCACTATCAAAATAATCATAACAAATCCTATTAGTACCAAAAGGATTCCAGCTATTAGAAGCGTCACATGGTTCCAAGTTTCTAGCATAATCAGCAGAACTTTTTAAGAGTATATCATCAGTATTATTATTGTTATTAGTGGTTCCTGAATTATTTCCACCGTAATAGCCACCTCCCGAGTGACAATTTTCAATAAAAACAAATGGATCCGGATTTGATAGAGGTGTTGAGGTTAATTCTTCATTAAAATTTGGAAAGCAATCACTATATGAATTTTCCTCAATAAATATTTTAGGTGTTACATATACTTCGATATCATTTTCAACATTTGTTGTACCTGGTTCTAATGAAAATGGATCTGGTACAATATTATAAATATTATTATCATTTAAATATTCATAAAGTCTACTTTCGTTGTGAACGGGTGTTTTGTACAAACCACTATATGTATAGATGTATAATATGTTATTAACAACAATTTCTCGTTTATAGTTTAAAAACATCGCAAATTCGTCTATCGTGATAAGTTTATCTGATAATTCAACATTTTCTTCATCAAAAATTTGTTCAGGTGTGTAATCCTTTCTGAGCATGAGTGCATTATAAGTTCGATTTTCATCAGAATATACAGGATACAGAGGAATAAAATTATCATCAAAAAGTGGTTGAAATAATGTATTTAATTCTTCAAAATCAAAATCATTATTGTCCATAAATTAAAAGGACTCAATTAAATCTCTTTCATTTTTAAAAAACTAATCTACCATTTTCGACATTAATATTATGTATCAAAGGGTTATTTAGCGATTTATTTTGAGAAATAATTTTTGTAGAATTAGATTCTCCAAAGTTTTCACTTTCACAACTTGTTAAGCTAAATACTAAAAACAACACTATAATTATTTGAAACTTTTTCATTTTTAAGATTTTAAGATTTACATTTATTTAGAAAAGACTATCGAGTAATGTAAATACTAGGTAAACCCAAAAATGAATAGTAAAAAATTAAATAAAAAATTTAGTTTATATATATGCCTAAGACTATTATAAACAGTCTTGCTTCTTGCTTCTTGCTTCTTGCTTCTTGCTTCTTGATTCTTATACATGCTTTAAAAATACAAATTAAATTTAAAATTTACAAATTCTTTCAAAACTAATACTCTGAAAAATCCTTACCTTAGTCGAATTAAATATAAAAATCTATGAAAAAACTATTATGTTCACTTTTACTCTGTATCAGTATTCAAAGCTTTGCGCAGGATTACTTTCCGGAAAACAAATCTGTAAAACAAAATACAGAAACCACCTATGCCTTTACTAATGCCAATATTGTTCAATCGTATGATGACATTATTTCAAACGGAACATTGCTGACCAAATCTGAGAAAATTGCAGCGGTTGGTAAAAATGTCAATATTCCGAAAAATGCAATAGTTATAGATTTAAAAGGTAAATACATCTATCCATCATTTGTTGAAATTTTTTCAGACTTCGGTATACAAGAGGTTAAAAGACCACCATCCAGTGGCAGACCACAATATGATGCAAACAGAAAATACCATTACTGGAATGATCACATCAGGGCAGAACAAAATGCCATGCAAGCTTTTTCATTTGATGCCAAATCAGCAGAAAAAATGAGAAAAGTGGGGTTTGGAATGGTTAACACGCATTTTAATGATGGTATTATTAGAGGGACCAGTAACCTCATAGCCTTAAGCGAAGACCATGACCTTAGCAATGCCCTTATAGAAGAGCATACCGCGCAAGTATTTAGTTTCGATAGAAGCCAGCAAACCAGACAGGCTTACCCCACCTCCATTATGGGTAAGATGGCACTGTTGCGACAGGTATACAATGACGCGGTTTGGTATAAAGCCGGCAATGCCAAAAATAAAGATTTAGCTCTAGAAGCTTTTAATGCTCAACAATCTCTACCGCAGATTTTTCATACTGATGATTACCTGGATGCCTTAAGAGCAGACAAAGTAGGTGATGAATTTGGTGTACAATACATCATTGTGGGGAGTGGCGATGAATACAAAAGAATTGCAGAAATTAAAAATACCAATGCAAAATTCATCATGCCCTTGAATTTTCCCAAAGCGTATGATGTTGACGATCCTTACCTCACAAAATACCTGGCATTGTCTGATATGAAACATTGGTATCAGGCCCCTTATATTTTTAAAATGTTTGACGATGAAAATATTTCTTACGCCATTACATCCCATGGTCTTAAGTCACCGGATAAGATGTTTTCTTTACTGAGAAAAGCAATTGAAAAAGGAGCGTCTAAACAGGCAATTCTCAATGCTTTAACAACAAAACCAGCCGAATACTTGAACATGACTAATAAAATAGGTACGATAAAAGAAGGGGCTTATGCCAACTTTTTAATTACATCCAAAGATATTTTTGAAGACAAGGCTACCATTTATCAGAATTGGATCATGGGAGTCAAGCATGAACTTAACGACATGAATGTGATTGATATTTCTGGTGACTACAAGCTAAAATTCAACAACAAAACTTACAATTTGAGCTTAGAGCAAAAAGGCAAATCCTACAAAGCAGAATTATTAAAAGACACTCTAAAATTAGGGTCTAATGTGAGTTTTGACAATAACTGGTTGTATATCACCTTAACCGATGAAGACAAATCTTCAAAAGATTTTAGACGTTTAGCGGCTAAAATTGAAAAGCCACAATCAGATTTTACTGGAAAGGTATTTGCAAAGGATGAAAATACCTATGGATTTACAGCTTCTTATCAGGAATCTGATGCTAAAGGCGAAAACGATGAAAATGATAAGGAAAAAGAAGAGGTTACAGAAATGAAAATACCGATAAGTTATCCCAATATGTCTTTTGGTTTTTCATCAGTCAACAATAAATCGGAACCTATTCTAATCAAAAATGCTACCGTAATTACAGGCGAAGACACCGGAACTTTAAACAATACCGATGTTTTATTAAAGAATGGAAAAATTCATAAAATTGGCGAAGATTTAAAATCCTCAAAAGCTAAAGTCATAGACGGCACTGGTAAATTCCTAACAGCAGGAATAGTAGATGAACATTCTCATATAGCAGGAACTTCCATCAACGAAGCTGGACAAAACTCATCGGCCGAGGTGAGTATGGAAGACGCGGTAAACCCGGATGACATTAGCATCTACCGAGCCTTGGCCGGTGGAGTAACCTCTATTCAGCTTTTACACGGGTCGGCCAATCCCATAGGCGGTCGGTCTGCCATTCTAAAATTAAAGTGGGGCGAATCTGCTGAAGATTTAATTTATGACAATTCTCCGAAGTTCATTAAGTTTGCTTTAGGTGAAAATGTGAAGCAATCCAATTGGGGAGGTGGCGTAAGATTTCCACAATCCAGAATGGGTGTGGAGCAGGTGTTTATCGATTATTTCACCAGAGCGAAAGCTTATGAAAAATTAAAAAATTCTGGCCAAATCTATCGCCGTGATGCAGAAATGGAAACGCTGGTCGAAATCATGAATTCAGAACGATTTATTTCATGCCATTCCTATGTTCAGAGCGAGATTAATATGTTGATGAAAGTCGCCGAGCAATTTGGCTTTAGGATCAATACATTTACCCACATTCTGGAAGGTTATAAGGTTGCCGATAAAATGGCAGAGCATGGCGCCGGTGGTTCAACGTTTAGTGACTGGTGGGCCTATAAATATGAAGTGAACGATGCCATACCATTTAATGCGGCCATTATGCATAGAGAAGGCATCACGGTAGCTATCAATTCAGATGATGGTGAAATGATAAGACGCCTTAATCAGGAGGCGGCAAAAAGCCTGAAGTATGGCGATATTAGCGAAGAAGAAGCATGGAAATTTGTTACACTCAATCCGGCAAAACTCCTGCATATAGATGACAGGGTAGGAAGTATCAAAGAAGCTAAGGATGCCGATGTTGTATTATGGAACGCACATCCGCTATCAGTTTATGCCAAACCGGAATATACCATTATTGAAGGTAAGATCTATTTCTCTTTAGAAATGGACAAAAAATTAAGAGCAGAACTGAATGCTGAGAGAAACCAACTGATCAATATGATGTTGAAAGCTAAAAATAAAGGTTTAAAAACACAACCTATTAAAAAGGATACCAAAGAATTTTTACACTGCCACAGTCTTAACGAAATCAAATAGAAAATTATGAAATCGATTATATATAGTATTATTTTGCTTATTACGTTTTTCCCGGCGAAAGCACAGCAAACCCCGGCTAAAGAACAGGCTCAGACCATTTCAATTGTTGGAGCAACAGCTCACGTAGGTAATGGCGAGGTGATAGAAAATGCAATGATCATCATAGAAAATGGAAAAATCAAAACGATTGTCTCTCAGGACAGCTCATCAGACCGTCCTAAAGGTAAGGTCATCAATGCAGAAGATAAACACGTCTACCCTGGTTTTATTTCACCGAATTCAACCTTAGGTCTTGTGGAAATTGATGCAGTAAAGGCTACTGACGACGAAGATGAAATAGGAAATTACTTACCGCACATCAGAAGCTTAATTGCCTACAACGCCGAAAGTAAAATTGTAGAAAGTATGAGACCAAATGGTGTACTCATGGGTCAAATCACCCCTAGAGGAGGTAGAATCTCCGGAACATCTTCAATCGTTCAATTTGATGCTTGGAATTGGGAAGATGCTGCGATTAAAGTGGATGATGCTTTGCACATCAATTGGCCAAGAAACTTTTCTTATTCCTGGAGAAAGCGAAGCTACAATCCCAATAAAAACTATCAACAACAGGTTGATGAGTTGTCTGCATTCTTTTCAAAATCCAGAGCTTATTACAAGTCCGATTCAAATCAAGTCAATACAGTATACGAAGCGATGATACCGGTTTTTGAAGGACAAAAGAAAGTCTTTGTGCATGTGGATTCTGAGAAAGGCATTATTGATGCATTATCATTTAAAAGAGCACATGCCCTGAAACATGTGGTGATTGTAGGTGGTTCTGAAGCCCATAAAGTTGCCGACGAAATTAAATCAGAAAATGTTCCTGTTGTCGTTCAACGTGTGCATTCCGTGCCACAGTTTGAGGGCGATGATTATGATTTGCCCTATAAATTACCAAAGCTCCTGCACGATGCCGGAATTTTAGTAAGTTTAGACACCAGCGGGCAAATGGAACGCATGAACTCCAGAAATTTACCCTTTTACGCTGGCACAGCAGTTGCTTATGGTTTGGATAAAAATGACGCTCTGAAAATGATTACTTTAAACGCCGCTCTAATATTAGGTATAGATGACTTTGCAGGAAGTCTTGAAGAAGGTAAAGATGCAACATTGTTTATAAGTAAAGGTGATGCCTTAGACATGCGAACCAATAACATTTCTCATGCATTTATACAAGGACGAAAATTGAGTCTGGATACCCATCAGACTGAACTTTACGAACGTTATTCAAAAAAATACGAACATCAAATCAATGAATAACCAGTCTTTAATCCATAGAATTAGATTTTATTTTGAACGGAGGGGGTTCTACGTCAGTTCCAGACTTGCAGACCGGCTTGGAATGAAAGCCAAGTCGGTACGTTTATTTTTTATTTATGCTTCATTCGCTACCTTTGGCTTTGGATTTGTAGTATATTTGACTTTAGCTTTTTGGCTCAAACTGAAAGATTTGGTCTATACTAAACGCACTTCAGTTTTTGACTTGTAAGTAACTAAAACTACCTATATTGAAGTCTTTAAGGGTTAAAATTATTATTGCTCTTGTACTGTTGTTAATTGTATTTTCAACAGGTGTGGTTGGCTTTAAACTCATAATGAATTTAGGCTGGATAGACGCATTTTACATGACAGCTATCACCATCACCACCGTAGGCTACAGAGAAGTGGTCTTACCGTCTAACGAAGCCAAAATCTTTATTACAATTCTCATTTTATCTAGTGTTGTAATACTTGGTTTTGTGGTTTCTGTTGTGACTGAATATTTTATATCATTCAGTTCATTGAATGATTTGAGAAAGAAGCGTAAATTGAAAAAAATTAATAATATGGAAAATCATACTATTGTTTGCGGCTATGGCAGAAATGGTCAACAGGCAGCTATAAAACTCATGGAGTTCCACAAAGATTTTTTGGTCATTGATAAAGACCAAGAAGTTTTGGAACAAAGCGGTCTAAAACCGGAACAATATCTGGTGGGCAATGCAAACGATGATGAGGTGTTGATGACAGCAGGCATAGAAAAAGCAGAAAACTTAATCACGGCTTTACCTAATGACGCCAATAATTTATTTATTGTATTGAGTGCGAGACAGCTCAATAACAAACTAAGGATTATATCCAGAGCAAGCGAAGAAACCAGCTATAAAAAACTAAAATTGGCCGGTGCCGATAACGTGATTTTACCCGATAAAATAGGTGGCCAGCACATGGCTTCATTAATTGTAAGTCCTGATCTTCTTGAATTTTGGGATAATTTAAGTTACGGGGATAGCAAAAGTGTAAATCTGGAGCAGGTTACATTTGAACAACTGTTTGATCATAAAAAATCTTGTACTATTTTAGAGTTAGATTTAAGACAAAGAACCGGTTGTACAATTATTGGCTTTAAAGCACCGGATGGAGAATATACTGTGAATCCTAACCCTAATATAGAACTCACACCTCATTCAACAATTATCGTGATTGGAAATTCAAAGCAGATAAAAACCCTTCAGGAGGTTTATTCTATAACTTGATATTGTGCATAAACAATATTAGAATCTCAAATCTAATAGCTCAATTAATAATATATTAGCCCTTTAATAAATAGCTGTATTTAATGCATTTTCCATTACTTCAAGATTTGGTTATTCTGCTTGTATGCTCCATTTTGGTGGTGTTTATTCTGAACCGATTTAAAATTCCATCAATATTAGGCTTTTTATTTACAGGGGTCATTATTGGTCCTCATGGATTAAGTCTAATTAAAGCGGTTAGCGAAGTTGAAGTAATGTCTGAAATCGGTGTGATTCTTCTGCTTTTTGTCATAGGCATGGAAATTTCAATTAAGCAGCTGCTATCTATCAAAAAAACAGTGTTTATAGGCGGCTCAGTTCAGGTAGGACTTACGGTTTTAATTGCCACTTCTATCTACTATCTACTTGGCTATCCTTTAAACGAATCTGTATTTATTGGATTTCTATTCTCATTATCCAGTACAGCAATAGTTTTAAAAGTTTTTCAAGACAGAAATGAGCTAGATACCTTACACGGTAGGAATGCGCTGGGCATTTTAATTTTTCAGGATTTAATTGTTGTGCCAATGATGCTTTTAGTGCCTATACTTTCCGGAGCTAGCACAGATATTACAAACAGTATTGTTACACTCTTAATCAAGGCAGTAATAGTCGTAGCAATCACCATCATAAGTGCCAGATATTTGGTGCCAAAATTGATGTATGTCATCGCCAAAACCGGAAGTAAGGAATTATTTTTACTCACTACGATTACCATATGTTTTGCTGTTACGTTTTTAACTTCGGAGGCAGGTTTATCTCTGGCTTTAGGAGCATTCCTTGCCGGGCTCATAGTTTCTGAATCAGAATTTAGCCATCAGGCTACAAGCATCGTACTCCCATTTAAAGAATTATTTACCAGTTTATTTTTCATTTCTGTGGGAATGCTTCTTGACTTGCCTCACTTCTTCGATAATTTTTTAATGGTCATCGTTTTAGTAGTTTCGGTATTTATTATCAAGTCCTTGATAACCAGTTTGGCAGTTCTTATCTTAAAGTATCCACCACAGACTGTCATTTTAACTGGGGTGTCACTATTTCAAGTTGGTGAATTTGCCTTTATTTTATCTAAGGTCGGTATAGAATATAATTTGCTGTCGGAAAGCTCGAACCAACTTTTTTTGTCGGTGTCTATTTTGTCAATGCTACTGACCCCTTTTATCATTATCTTTTCTGAAAGAATTGCATATGGGGTTTTAAAAATTAATTTCCTCAATAATTTATATAAAGAAAAAAAACATGTACAAGAGGAGTTTGCTAATGAATTGGAAAATCACCTTGTCATTATTGGCTTAGGTGTAAATGGGTCTAATTTGGTGAAAGCCTCTAAGTTTATGAAAATTCCTTTTGTAGTCATTGAATTTGATGCTGAACGCGCAAAACTTTTTAAAAGCGAAGACATTCCGGTCGTTTATGGAGATGCCACCGAAGATCATATTTTGGATGCTGTAAAATTAGACAGAGCAAGAGCAGCCGTAGTTGCCATCTCCGATCGTAAGGAGACTAAAACCGTTTTATCAAAAATTAGACATATTTCCCAGTCTCTTTATACGATTGTAAGAACACGGTACATCAAAGACGTAGAAGAATTACATGCATTAGGAGCAGACGAAGTAATTCCAGAAGAATACGAAACTTCGATCGAAATCTTTAACCGTGTTTTGCATAACTTCCTCGTGCCACAGGAAGATATTGATAATTTCACCAATGCATTACGCTCAGACGATTACTTGTTTTTTCAAAAGAAGTTCCAGCCCGCAAAAGACTATAAACTTCCTGAAATTGAAGATTTTAACATCACCTCGTTAAAAGTAACCAAAGATACAAGTCAATTATTTAGAAAAACCATTGGCGAATTAAGTATAAGAAACAATTACAATATCAATATTTTAAGCATCAAAAGACACAAAAACTTTATTAATGTGGTTAAGCCTACAGATAAAATATGTAGAGGTGATATTTTATTTGTTCAAGGCAAACAACAAAATATAGACAAATTTTCAAAATTAATTCACTAGTTTAGAATTGAATCTCAATCATAATTTCATATTACTATTTTTTTTTTAGATATTGCGGGACTTTAAAAATTGAACTAAACAATAAACAAACTGAATATGCTTAGAGGAATTTTTTCGATTATAATTTTGATGTCATCTATTTCATTAATTGCACAAGATCTTGTCATTAAGGAAAAGTTGATTAATCCTTCAGATGAAATCAATAATGGTTCTATTGAAGTAGAGGTCAAAGGAGGAACACCACCCTACCAGTACAAATGGTCTAATCAGGATACACCGCTTAAATCTAAAAGGTCTGTCGGACTTACAGAAGGCATTCCTTACACCATAAAAGTTACAGACGCTAATGGCCTAACAGCCGAGAAGGAAATTACTATTCCTGCAGAATCCATTACAGAAAACTTTAATGGGTTTTTTACTCCTGTTGTGGCCGCTATGGGAAGTGTCTTGTTTTGGGATCCTTTTGCAGCAATAGGAATTTATGACCCTGTGGTCTATACCACAAAAGAGCTCATTTTTGCCCCGGAATGGAATGCAGAGACAACTGAAGTTTATACTTTAAAGCAATGGTTGGTAGAACCTAAACAACATGTAGATAAAGGTGATCCCGTGGCCATAGTCAATCTTTCTGAAACTGGTGATATTACCGTAAATGCTTTAGAAAGTGGTAAAATAAAACACTTAGTCGATGAAGGCGAAACGATTTACAACCCGAATAATTCAGAAGATATTATTCAAAGCAACGCCCACGTGTTTGCAGAAATTAAATATGATAATCCTGTAGCACTTACCTTGCCAAACGGTGATAAACAAACCAAAGGTATTCCTTTTATTGTGGTTTGGTTGATTGCCGGAGCAGCCTTTTTTACCTTTAGAATGGGTTTTATTAATATTAGAGGTTTTAAACATTCTTTACAATTGGCAAGTGGAAAATACGATGACCCAGACGCACCGGGTAGAATTACACATTTCCAGGCATTGACCACTGCAGTTTCGGCCACAGTAGGTCTTGGGAATATCGCAGGTGTAGCTATTGCCATTTCGTTAGGTGGAGCTGGGGCCACATTTTGGATGATTCTAGCTGGTTTATTAGGAATGTCTTCAAAATTTGTGGAGTGTACCCTAGGTGTAAAATACCGTTTCATCAACAAAGAAGGAAGAATATTTGGTGGGCCAATGAATTACCTGCGTTATGGCCTTGAAAAAAGAAATTTAGCAGGTTTAGGTAAAGTGTTAGCTATGTTTTTTGCTATTTTGGCTATCGGTGCATCTTTTGGAGGTGGTAACATGTTTCAGGCCAACCAGTCCTTTAACATATTAGCTGGTCAGATTCCGGTATTAGAAGGAAATGGCTTTATATTTGGATTACTTCTCGCTGTTCTTGTTGGTATTGTAATTATAGGAGGCATAAGCAGTATAGCAAAAGTAACAGATAAAGTTGTGCCTTTTATGGCCGCAACTTATGTGTTAGGCGCTTTTATTGTGATAGGTGTAAATATAGAAAATATTGGTGTGGCATTTTCTGCGATAATTGATGGGGCTTTTTCTGCCAGTGCGCTTAAAGGAGGCTTTATTGGTGTCTTAATCGTTGGCTTTCAACGTGCGGCATTTTCTAATGAAGCCGGTGTAGGCTCAGCAGCCATCGCACACTCCGCGGCTAAAACTAATCATCCGCCATCAGAAGGTTTTGTTGCTCTGCTCGAGCCTTTTATCGATACAGTTGTAGTATGTACACTAACGGCTTTAGTATTGATTTTTACTGGCATGCACGAGGTTGAAGGCCTTTCTGGTGTGCAACTCACCACAGATGCCTTTGGCAGTGTAGTCTCATGGTTTCCCTATGTGCTTGCTGCTGCGGTGTTTCTCTTTGCATTCTCGACTATGATTTCTTGGTCTTATTACGGAATGAGAGCCTGGTCTTACATTTTTGGCAGAAGTAAAACCAACGAACTTATTTATAAAGTATTTTTCTTGGTATTTGTGGTTGTAGGGGCATCTATAAGTTTAGGCGCAGTTCTGGATTTCTCAGACATGATGATTCTGGCGATGTCGTTCCCCAATATTATTGGATTACTGATCTTATCAGGTGAAGTGAGAGAAGACCTTAGAGAATATTTTAAAAAACTCAAAAACGGCGAATTATTCGTTCGTCAAAAATAAAATCCAAGAATGAAGTTTAAGAAGTCCCGTTCAGTGATGACCAGCTCACAACAGAACGGGATTTTTTTGTTAATTGGTTTAATAGTCGTGAGTTTAATCTCTATTGGATATTACAACTATAGATATACAATACCACAAACAAATCCTGTAGTTGTAGATAGTTTGCTTCAAAAGAAATTTGATTCTTTAAGGATAGTAAAGGCTAAATCTAACAATACATATACATCAAAAATTTATCCTTTTAATCCTAATTTTCTCAAGGAAGGAAAAGCATACAGGCTTGGACTTTCAGCTGAAGAACACGACAGACTTCTCGATTATCGCTCAACAGGGCAATGGATCAATTCTGCTGAAGATTTTCAAAACGTAACTCAGGTGTCTGATGAACTGCTCAATAGCATCAAAGCTTATTTTAAATTCCCGGACTGGGTTGTGGAACAGCAAAAACAAAAAAACTCAAAACCACAGATAAAAACTACTTTAAGTTTTGAAGAAAAACTAGATTTAAATTCCGTATCGCTTGAAGATTTGCAAAAAATTAAAGGCGTTGGAGAAGTACTTTCAACAAGAATTATTAGATATAGAAATAAACTTGGAAAATTCCGTTCAGACATTCAGTTGAAAGATGTGTATGGTTTAAAACCCGAGGTGATTGAAAGAATCACTTCACAGATTACCGTAAAGACAAACCTCAACCCACCAATTATTGATATCAATTCTGCCACGTTGATCGAGTTGGCTGAAGTGCCTTATTTTGATTACGAACTGGCAAGAGAAATATTTCAGTTCATAAAGGTCAATCAAGGCATAGATAGTTTTGAAGAATTATCAAAATTACAACAATTTCCGACCTATAAAATTGATAGGATTAAATTATATTTGGCATTAAATAAATAATTCTTATTAAAAGTTAAAAATATTAAGAAATATTCAATTCTATATAGTTATGAATACACAGTATTTTACTGAAGACCACAAAATGTTTCGCTCTGCACTTAAGGATTTTCTGAAAAAAGAAGTCGTTCCTCATGTCGACCAATGGGAAAAGGAAGGCAAAATAGACCCCTCGATTTGGACAAAAATGGGTGGAATGGGTTATTTTGGATTGGCCTATCCCGAAAAATTCGGTGGACTAGGTTTAGATTTCTTTTACACACTTATCTTCCTGGAGGAAATGCAGAGAGTTAATTCCGGTGGCTTTGCCGCCGCCATGTGGGCGCATGCTTATCTGGCCATGACGCATCTTAATGCTGAAGGCTCAGAAGCACTAAAAGACACCTATCTCACAGCAAGTATAGCTGGAGAAAAAGTAGGTGGCCTGTGTATTACAGAACCTTTTGGTGGTTCCGATGTGGCCGGCATGAAAACCACGGCGGTAAAAGAAGGCGATGAATATGTCATAAACGGTTCCAAGACATTCATCACTAATGGCGTCTATGCTGATTATTTAATTGTTGCTGCTAAGACTAATCCTGAATTGAAATCCAAAGGTATGAGCATTTTTTTAGTTGACAGAGCTCAATCCGATGGGATTTCTGCTACTAAATTAGACAAATTGGGATGGAGGGCTTCAGATACAGCAGAGTTAGCTTTTGATAATGTGAGAGTACCGGCATCAAATTTAATGGGTGAAGAGAACAAAGGATTTAGTTATATCATGCAGCACTTTGCCTCAGAAAGACTCATTATGGGAATAAATGCCCACGCCAGAGCTGAGTACGCCATAGAATATGCTTTAGATTATATGAAAGACCGCAAAGCTTTTAACAAACGGCTAGATGAATTTCAGGCTTTAAGACATAAAATAGCTGAAATGTCAACCCGAGTCGAGTTTTGTAAACATTTTAATTATGCTGTGGCTTCCAGATTAGATAAAGGAGAATATGTGGTGAAAGAAGCCAGCATGTCTAAACTCGAATCTACAAAAGTAGCCGATGAAGTCATTTACGACTGTTTACAGCTATTAGGTGGATACGGTTACATTGAAGAATATCCATTAGCCAGAATGCTGCGCGACAGTCGTTTAGGGCCAATAGGCGGCGGCACTTCTGAAATTTTAAAAGAAATTATCGCTAAAATCATAATTGATGATAAGTCTTATAAACCGGCGACTAACTAATACCCTGTTCCATATTTTTAAACTTGGGTTTTGTTAAATGATTTT
>Ga0209931_1000434_pt1 | contig 25464 bp, 21 predicted proteins | sample SalPonR1_B_D1_MG_FD_185697 | JGI IMG/M metagenome (GOLD analysis project Ga0209931, IMG submission 185697) | Salt pond soil microbial communities from South San Francisco under conditions of wetland restoration - Salt Pond MetaG R1_B_D1_MG... ...
AAGTAAGGGATGAAAATGGTTATTTATTAGGTGACAATGAAGAGGTATTTATCACTGAAAGAGTAAAGACTGTTAGGCTTAATAATAAATCAGTACTTCTCGTGGAAAAAGTTATTATTAATGATAAAGAGTATTGGAAAAATATTGACAAAAAATATCTGAAGAGATATTAGTTAATTAACTATTATCTCTTCTATATGTTTAATCCATCTTTGACTAAAAGGATCTCTTCTTATTACTATTCTAAATGGACCTGTACCATTATTTTTTTTCGGTTTTAACTTTTCTCCGTCTATCTCATACACAAGATATACATTTTTAGGTTCTAATATTTCTACGACGTTTACAGCTATTTGATATCCATCGGATGCAATAAAAGTTATTTTATTTGAATTTGTTAAATCAACATTTTGGGATTTCAGAAATTCTGCTAATTCTATACCTTTAAATTCCACAGATACAGGTTTTTCTCCACTGCTTCTAATAACAGAAGGGAAAGTCAGAGAATTTTCGTATGAGTATATATACTCTGATTCTATTTTTCGAGAATTTTCACCCTCAGTTATTATGATATTTGGATCATCATTATTAAGCAATATAACGAGTATTATAACTAAGGCTATTATGGATACAGGGATTATTTTCTTCATAGACTACTCCTGTTCTTTATATTCTAATGATTGACTTACGGCACTTTTTACTGCAGAAAAGAAAGCTTTGCTACTTGCTGTAGCTCCGCTAACAGCATCAATATTTAAACTTTGACTTTCTATTATTTCTCTTGATTTCATCTTAAAAACTTCTTCATAGTATCCAGTGCTTTCTCTATGACTTAGCACTTCTATAGTTTTTATTTCCCCATCATTAATCCTTAGTTCAATCCTTATAGGTCCACCAAAACCTAGTCCAGTTCCTATATAGCTACCATCTTTAAGGGTAGTAAAGTCCGACATTTCCTGACTAGCAGCAGAGGGATTTATTAAAGGGAAAAAAGCATAGATGCTTATGAAAATCAAGAGAGAAAGTGTTATATAGCTTTTCTTACTTATTCTTCTATTAAATATATTTATAGAATATGAATAATCACCTCTTATACAACTTCTATCCACACATTTTAAGCAGCTTATACACTCTGGAGATACCTCCCCAGATTCGTAAGGATTCTTTATATCAACTGGACATTCTTTAAGGCAGTAGCTACAGCTTTTACAACTGGAGCTGCTTTTTATTTTTAGAAATCCTACAGCATACATCAAACTTTGGAATGCCCCTAAAGGACAAAGGTATCTGCAGAATATTCTAGGTATAGTTAGAGAAAAAAGCAGTATAGCAATCAAAATAAATGTACCAGGAGTTAAAGTAAATCCCATACTTATATTTAAAAAAGCAAGCCAAGGTGAATATGGAGAAACTAAACTTCCTAATCCTAATATGCTTAATACTAGACCAGCTATGAACACAAAGTATTTTAAAATAATTAGTTTTGAATTTATATTATTTTTAATATTTATTTTTTTAATATTTAATTTACTTCCAATGAATGTAAAAAAATCCTGAAGAGCTCCTATAGGGCACATGAAGCCGCAGAAAAATCTACCCCCAAATAGGGAGCTTACAAGAATTGAAGCAGTTAATGCAGTAGATTTAGATATGCCTCTAAATCTGTAGCTAACATCAATAAAAGCTGATTTCAACTCACTCCAACCTCCGTAAGGATTTAAATCACCAAATGATAGAAATTTAAAATTGATTAAATCCTTTAAGTAGAGGGAATATGTTAAAGTAACTAATATTGTAAATAAAAATATTGTTATTTGTATAGTACTTTTTTTCTTAAGATTCATATTTTTCTATTCTTAACAAGCCTTTCATTATTTGATTGTTTTCTAAGTAAAGTAAAACTTCGTTTTGAGTTTTTACTATGTAGGACTTTTGAATGTCTTCTAAAGATAAATCATATGTATTTCCATCTTCAGATACAGCAGTAAACTTAGGATTATCATCCCATCGCATACCTGCTGTAAGTAAAACATCCTCTATAAGTAAAGCTTCCAGTTCTCCTATTTTTTTAGTTCTAACTACTTCCTTCATTATTTCAGGAAATATTACAGAGTCTTTTGTAGTTGAAAAATGGGTCATATGTTTTACGTTCATTCCCAATCTAAAATTTGGTGCAATATTCATAGGAGCATTTTCTCCTTCAGATTTTATGAAATATCTCTGTCTTACTAAGGAAATAGTTTCGTTTTTTATAAGTCCGTCAGATGCAGCCATAGTAAAAAATCCTTTTTTATCTACTAAATCAAATTTTGCTAAGATTTTTCCTACTTCTATAGACTTGTCCTTGTTTCCATAATACTCGTAGTAGTATGGTTCAATATCTTTGGTTAGTGGGTCGAACATGTGAACTTTGCTGATATCTTTTGGACTTATTTCATCATAAAGATCTATGACAGAAACCATTTTTACCCAGTAAGGTCCTAAATGGTTTGGCATAGCTATTCTTACTGGTTTTTCACTTTCATCTATAGGTTTTCCATTAACTTCCCAAGATAGTATAACTTCATCTACTTTAAGAATGTCCTTATCCATCATAGTATAGTAACCATCTCTTCCAGTAATACCTATGCCTGCGTATTCTTCTAAATCTATGCCTTCTTTTTCAAGTAAAGCTCTGAGTGTTGGGCCTTTAACATTCATTTCTGTCTCAGTTCCCGTTGTATTGATTAGTGTAACCTTTTTTTCTACCTGAGGATATTGTTTTATTTCTTCTATATCTATCCTTAAGCTTTCATTTTTATAGTTTATAGCAAAGCTGTTATCGTCTTTTTGCCAAATTTCTTGAGGAACTACATCCGGCACACTGGACATTTCTATACCACTATTAAGATATTTATAGGCACCAATTGATGCATTTACTGCATTTAATACAGCTTTAGAACTTATAGTAGCTCCTGTAACCTGTATAATATCTTCAGGATTTTCTTTATCAAGTACTACTAGATTTAAAAACTTATTTCCTGAAATGTTCAAAAATCTTTCTAAAAACCAATCAGATTCGATATGTTCAGCATAATCTAAAGTTTCTTCATGTTGGAGAATTTTAATTCTTTTTATTTCTCCACTACTATTCAAAGCTGTAAAAACATCTACAGGACCGTTGTATCCAACACAGGTAGATATAAAAGCTTTAACTTCTCCATCTATTTCGTAGGCTCTTAAAACTCCAGGAAAATTTAAAGAAATAAACATATTGTCACTTATATCTTCAATTAGTTTAACTTCACTTGCTTCAGGATAGTGTTCTTTTACCATCAATTCTTCTTCTGAAATAGAATTATTAAGAGTGAAAAGCACTGCTACTAAAATTAAGGTTAAGATGATAAATCCTATATAATATTTTTTCTTTTTCATAATCAACCTACTCCGCAATTATTTTATCAATATTTCTAACCCACTGAGGTTTGTTTACGTCTCCCGGCTCTTTTTGACCAATTACTAGCTTGTAGGGAGGACCTTCTTCAGGATTGTATTCTTCACCATTCTCTTCCCAAGCTATTATTACAGGGAGTTTTAAATCTTGATTTGTTTCATCTATATAATCATCTCTTTTAATTTCCTGAATTGTGAATTCTATACTGTATCCATCCAAAGCTATTACTTTTATTGTAGAAGCTTCCTCTGAGATAAGAGCTTTCTCATTTAAAAGACTCCACAACTTAACTCCCTTAAAGTCTGTGTATTCCGTTGTACCAAAGCTGTTTAGAGAGTAGAAAGTACCTGAATAAATCAAGTCTTCCATAGTTTTTAAATCATCTAAACTTAAAAATAGATTATTTGTCACACTGCCTTCTATTTTTAGGATATTTGTTTGTTCTTGCTTAGTTTCTTCAGAATCATTTTCTTGACTAATATCTTCAGATTCACCAGATGACATTTCTTCATTGCTTGTATCATCAGAAGATAAATCTTCACTCTCTGAATCCTCTTCGCTTATTTCTTCTGCATTTCCATCAAGGTTATTACTTTCATCATCTGATTCTATTGATTCATCAGTATTTTCACTTGTAATATATTCCTTTGTCTGTTCTTTATCAGTATTAGTTTCATCATCTTTAGACTCATCTAATTCTTCATTACTTATTTCATCATTTTCTTGATTATCATCTGCATTTATTTCATTGTTTTCAGTATCATATTTATCTGAAGGTGTTTCTTCTTCCTGATTCTCAGGATCATTTTTCTCAGTTTCCGGAGAGCATCCTGTTAAAGAAAGAGAAAAAATAAGCATTAAAATTAGTAGTAGACTAAAAAGTTTATAAGTCTTCATCTTGTATTACCTCCAAAGGAGGGCTAAGCCCTCCTGTTATTAATTGTTGAAAAATCTTAAAAGCATCACAGCTGATTGTGCTCTAGTGGCATTGGTACTTCCTTTAAAACTTCCATCTGGAAAACCTTCAATTAGCCCAGATTTTACAGCTTGAGCAACATAGGTTTTAGCCCAAGTAGATACTTCATCTCTAAATTGACCTATTATTTTTTCCTCATCTTCTTCTGATAAGTCAATATTGATAATATTTGATAATATAGAGGATATTTCTTCTCTGCTAATAGGATTATCTGCTTTGAAAGTATCATCATCGTATCCTTTTATAATTCCTTCTGAGACTGCTGATGCTATATAAGGTGCAAACCAGTCATCAGAAGAGACATCCTTAAAGGATGTTTCATAACTATCGGTTTCTAAAGCTAATATTCTAACTATTAAGGATACAAATTCTCCTCTTGTTATAGAATCGTCAGGTCTAAATTTGCTGTCACTTCCCTTTATGTATCCTAAAGTTGTCATTTTTTCAATTTCCTTTTCTGCCCAGTGGGATTTTACATCTTTAAAGCTAGATTTATCCGACTGAACAGCTGCTCCTCCGTTAGTGCCTATCATAAGGTTGTCCTCAGATAAATCTATAAAATAAGCATTGTTCCACTGATTGGAATTAAATGTTGTGTTTCCCTTGTATTTCTCAGTGATGTTTCCTATTCCTTCTGATTTTATTACACCGCTTCTTAAGGTAGCCATATAGAAGGTATCCTTATTATTTTTATCTGCTAAAAGAAGTCTTATATCATCATCTTCTGTTATTTCCGGATACAAATCTTGAGCCTTATATATTGTCCTTTTACCTTCATAAATATAGTCGATTTCTCCACGACCAAAGCCTGGAGCATTTCCTGACCTTACTATCCAAACTCCACCTTCAGAATCTATAGAGATACTTCTTACCCAGTTCACATTAAAGTTAGTATGGTCAAAACCTTCGTAAGTATCTATAGAACCGTCTGAATGTAGATGCTGATAACCTCCTATATAGGAAGTAGTACCATCAGAGTTTTCTACCATATCAGGATAATATCCTAGCCATAGGCCACCTTGACCGTCAGGCTCTAATGCATCTACAGAATAAGGCAAAAGTCCTTCTTCTTCGGTGTATAGAGTCCAATTTTCCTCAGAATCAATATATACTGCACCGTTTTTGCCCCCTATCCAAAGACCGCCATTTCCATCTAGTTCAAGTTCCTGTACAAAACAGGATGGTAGGTCGGAATTATCAGTAGTGTACTGAGACCAATCATTTCCATCTTTAACTAAAATACCTTTTGCTTCTGTGGGGCTTCCTAAGGTCATCCAAAGCTGGCCATTTTCTCTTTGGACTATAGCATAGGAGGTGTCTACATCTACTGTTTCTCCTGTTGAAAGTGTTACCTCTTTTATGTGGGTCCATTTACCTTCAGGACTTCTAACAGATACACCACCATTATTTGTTCCTATCCAAAGATTTCCTTCATTATCGTATTCCATAGATCTAACACTTGCTTCTGTCATTTCTTTCCCGGTGTTGTTTTTAAAATCAAGCCATAATTTTTCTGACTTTTCTTTAGATTGTTCACCTTCAGGTGATGGGAGGTCTGGAAGGTCCATTTCAACTACATCTTCCATTCTTGCTTCCTCATAATCTCCCGTACCTACAACTATGCAGTCTACCCATTTAACCCACATGGATTTACTTTCTTCAACCATAAGTCTTAATGGTCCGTAGGCATTATTATTTGAATATCCTATGCTGCTTTCATTTGCTACTAAAGGATATCCTTCTCTTGCATAGGCAAGGATAATAGCTTTAGTTTCACCTTTAGAATTTACAACACCTTTTGATACTTGATCGAAGCTTCTAAGAATTTGATTGTAGTTAGCACCGGAAAAGATTCTTATGCTAGGTACTTCTACATCGTCTTTTAGCTCAACTACTTGAGAAATTAATTCCCATAAAACTATACCTTCATATTCATTTATGCCATCCCCAGAATAAATATCTCTCACTGAATGGTCGAGCATTGATTCTATCTGTCTTAATGTAAAGGTCATGGGTTCTTTAACCTGAGATCCTGTTACTCTTAATACTGGTTGATCTAAATATTCTTTATACACTCCCTGGTTGTGGTTCCAGGTTGTACTTTCATCTACGATTTGAGAAGTCTTATCTCCTTCTCCAGATTCTTCAACTTCTCCTGTATATACCGATTCGCCGCCTCCAATTATTATTTCTTTTAGAAACTGAACTTGATTCGAACCGTTTGTATCGTTGTAATTAGTTTTACCGAAGATTACTCTTAAAGGGCCACCGTCATTTCCCAGGCCAGGATTGAAACCTTCATCGCTAGGTCTTATTACATATGGATAACCGTTGAATCCATAGGCTACTAAAGGAGGCATATCTGCATGTAATGGTTCTACATTTTTTCCATTAAAGTTCCCATCACCTAAATCAGCCGGATCTTTTTCATAATATCCGTACAAGGAACTATCTTTAATTTCTCCTAGAGTTAATGGTTGAAAATTATAATTATCTGCTGCTATGAATTGTATACTGGTATCATCATCCATATTTGAGTCTAATCCTGCTTCTAAAAGTAAATCCCAAAGAGTAACACCTTTATATGTGTTGTAGTACCAGAAATATTCGCTGTTGGATAAAGAGTACTCATCTTCGTATTTTATATTATCCATAGCTTCAATTTCATCTACAGTATATCTTACTTCTCCGTCAAATTCATCACCATGGATTATAATTTCATAGTCTGTATATTTAGGGTCGTTGTAAGGAGAATAAGTATGTTCATATATATTTTTTGCATCCTTTTCTTCAAGGTACATATATGCAACATTAGAAAACTCTAAAGCTTCATCATTGGTCTGCTGATAAACCAGTTTAAAACATCCGTTGTCGTTATATTTATTGGCTTTGTACCCCACATCGGAATCCAGATATACCAGAGGTAACTTGTTTATACCGTAGGCTACCTTATAATTTTCAACCTCTCCAAAAGGTACTTCTAAGATTTTTTGCCTTGATTTATCTCTAAAGATTATATTTCCTGGACTAGTGTTTATATCTACATAATTATCTATTAAGTATTTAGCATTTATACCTTCATAGGTGTTTTCTAATACTTCATCATTTATTTTTTCATAGTAGCTGTCTACACTTTGTCCTTCTATATCTTCTTCTATCTGTCTCAAAGATATAGCTCTATAACCTTCTAATGCAGGACCTTCTATGGTGAATGTTGCTCCAGATATTGCATCAACATTGTAAGGTGCTCCATCATAACTGATATGTTTGTAAGTTGAATCTGTACCTGCTTCTTCACTTTCAACTTCTTCACCTATGATTATTTTTACAACTTCTTTACCCCATTTAGAAAGGTTCATATCATCTATATGGTTTTGTCCAAATACAAGCTTAGGAAAATCTGCATCTAGATTCTCTTCAGTTATAGATTTGTCTTCCCAGTTAATAGGGGGATTAAAACTATCTTTTGGATAGTCTGCCAGGACAAGTGAGTATTTTGCCAACATAGGTCTTGATGATACTTTACTATTTTCTGTAAAGTCGCTGAAAAAATATAAGTTTTTCAATTCTTCAACAGTTTTAGTAAATTGAAAACCATCGGAGCAAATAAAGAGCATTTCGTAGTTTTGGTCGATTTTCAGATTATTTTCACCGATTAATTCAAACAAATCGTAACCCTTTGTTTTTATAATTTTATGAAAATTTAAACTGTTATTGGCTGAATATGTTTTTTCAATCATATCATAAGTATCCCAATCTTCAGCTGTCACACTCACTTCTTCATTAACTCCAGTTCCAGTTATTAAAAGCTCTACTTCAGCAGCTTCTACATGGTTGGGAAGAAAAATAAGCTGGGATATCAAAAGAGCTAAGGTTAAAACAAAAGTAAATACCTTAGTACTTTTTTTATTTCTAATAAAACTCATAAATACCTCCTATAAAATATAAAGAGCGAAAGCATATGCCGTCGCCCTTTACAGAAATTCATATAAATACTATTCTTGAAGTAAAGTTTTGTAAACAACGACAGCAGCTTGTGCTCTGTCTACATCTACAGTAGGTTCGAAATTTTCTACAGCAAAATCTTCAAAAATACCTTGTGCTTCAAGCCAAGCAACTTCATTTGCAGCCCACTCAGGCACTGAATCCTTGTCTAAATAAGCAGATTTTTCCATTACAAATTTATCAAGTTTTCCTTGAGATACTAGCTCAGCAGTTACGGCTCCTCTTCCTGCTACAGCAGCTATTTCCTGTCTGGAAATAACATTATCAGATCTAAAAGTACCGTCTGGATATCCATCAAAGATTCCTGCATCTACTGCAGCTTGTACATAATTAGCTTCCCAGTCTTCGGCAGACACATCACTAAAGCCACCTTGATACTCTACAGGTTCGTATCCTAAAGAAAGAACCATTATTTTAGCAAATTGAGCTCTTGTAAAAAAATCTTCAGGTGCATATTTATTATCACCTACTCCATCTACTATACCTTTTTCTGCTAAGGCATTAATAGCCTCTTCTGCATAGGTGAATTCTTCCGTAATATCTGTAAAATTAACTGCTACTATTTCTTCAGATTCTTCTTCAGTATTTTCATCTTCTTCTACAGCTTCTTCCTCAATTGGTCCACTTACATTTATATCAACAATCATCTTGTAAACAGTACCAAATTCTCCTTCTTCTTTAACCTTTCTATAAACTATAATTTCGTCATTGTCAGGATTTTCATCTTCGTCAATCGTAGCTCCATCTACTTGGTAAGCTAGTACGTATTTTAGTTCTTCATCCATAAGGTCGGTAAGAGGTTGTGGGTCTATAGGCCAGTCGTCAGATGCTGTAAAAGTAACTTCAGCTTCACCTTCCAGGACGCCTGCTTCTTGTAGCAAATAAGCTAAGCTTATACCTTTTACCATTACGGACTTTTGGCCACCCTTGCTGTTATAAATGTACTCTTCGTCTATTTGAGCTTCTTCAGGCATAGCCATAAGTTCATCTAAGCTAAGGCTTAATTCAGTTTCAACACCCTCTCCTGTGATAGTTACAACAGGCTCTACATCCTCTGCAAATACCACACTTTGTGATAAAATTAAAATCATTGATAGTGCGATGGTTAATACTTTTGTTCTTTTCAACATACTTTTCCTCCATTTTTAGATTTTTTATGAATACTTTTTTCTGCATAAAAATAACAACATCCCCAATGGAATGCTGTTCGTTAATAGTTTCTCCTTTCCACTGGGAGGCTAAAATGTTTCCAATTTAACCCTATCGGCAAAGAAACCATAATTATAATCTTAGGTTACAATGCTCGGAGATTTATTCATTTCTTGACTATTATTTTAACATTTACTTACCTTAATGTAAAGATTATAGTAAACATTGATTTAACAATGAATAATTAAGACATATATATATTATTTAAACAAAATATTAGGTTTATGCTAATAATTATGATAAAATATTTATACCTTTTTAAGTAGTATTAAAATTAAAGGAGGGAAAAATGTCAAACTATATAAGAGAAGAAAACAATAGATGTCTACAATGTAAAAAACCTCTTTGTGAATTGGGATGCCCTGTAAATACAGAAATAAAAAAAGTTATAGCTTTGCTTAAAGAAAATAAGATTAATGAAGCAGGAAAAATACTTTTCGATAATAATCCACTGTCTGTAATAACAGGATTAGTTTGTCCTCATGATGAATTTTGTGAAGGACACTGTGTATTAAATAATAAAGGAAATCCTATACAATTTGGTGCAATAGAACATTATGTGTCAGATTATTATCTAAATAATTTAAGTTTTGAAACTGAAATCAATCCGGATAAAAAAGTAGCAATTATAGGTTCTGGACCTGCTGGCTTGACTCTAGCTATAATATTAGCTAAAAAAGGATATGATATAACAATTTTTGAAGCTCACGAAAAAATAGGTGGAGTTTTAAGATACGGAATACCAGATTTTAGATTACCTAAAACTATCTTGGATAGATATCACGATTTGCTTATTAGCATGGGAGTAAAGATAAGACCTAATACATTGATAGGTCCGGTTATTTCTTTAGATAATCTTTTTAGAGATGGATATAAAAGTGTATTTGTTGCGACTGGAACTTGGAAACCTAGAAAGCTTGATATAAAAGGTGAGAGTTTGGGAAATGTATACTATGCTATTGATTACCTTAGAAGTCCTGAAACACATAACATAGGAGAAAAGGTTTGTATAATAGGTGGAGGAAATGTAGCCTTAGATTCTGCTAGAAGTGCATTAAGAAGTGGTGCTAAAGAAGTTACAGTATTTTACAGAAGAAGTGAAGAAGAAATGCCTTCAAGCAAACACGAAATAGAATATGCAAGGTTTGATGGTGTAAAATTCGAATTTAATAAATCTCCTAAGGAGATTAGAGATAATTGTGTGTATTTTATAGATACAAAAAATATAGAAAAAGAAGATGGAAGCAAAAAAATAGAAATGATTAATGGTACAGAAAGCTGTTATGAAGCGGATTCTACCATAATATCTATTAGTCAAGGGCCTAAGTCTAATATTGTTGACTCGACAAAAGGGATAAAATTAAATAAACTTGGATTGGTTTTAATAGATAGTAGCGGAAAAACTTCAAGAGAGGGAGTTTTTGCTTCAGGAGATGTAGTAACAGGAGCAAAGACCGTTGTTGAAGCTGTATCAGCTGCTAAAGTGGTTGCAGAAACCATAGATAATTATATAAAAGAAAAATATAGAATATAATATTTTAAAAAGATTTATCCATAATTAAGGCTATATATTCAATAAGGAGAGTATTTAATATGGATAAATTTCAAGATATAGGGTATATATTGTTTACAAATAGATTTATTGATTTATCAATATAAAAAGGAGAGAGAAATGAAAATATTTATATCCTATGGATTTTTATTTTTGTTATTTGTAATCACATTTCTTATAGCAAAAAAAAGAGACAAACATGACTATATAGATATATTATGGGGTTTGGGATTTGTAGCAACAGCATTAATATCATTTATAATCACAGATAATAGATCAACAGCAGGTCTTATTATGACTAGCCTAGTTACAATTTGGGGACTTAGATTGGGTTACCATTTATATAAGAGAAACGTAGGAAAACCAGAAGATTCTAGATACGTTGATTTTAAAAAGAAATACAGAAAAGAGTACGATGGTATTTATTTTGACCTATACTTTTTTTATAGGATGTATCTTTTACAATTCATTTTAAATACTACTATTTCCTTTCCAGTTATTTATGTTAACATTATAGGTAAAGTTCCATTTAATGTAATAAGCTTTATAGGATTAGGAATTTGGATATTTGGATTTTATTTTGAGGCAGTAGGAGATGCACAACTAAAAGAATTTTTATCAGACCATAACAATAGGGGAAAACTTATGACTGAAGGATTATGGAAGTATACAAGACATCCAAACTATTTTGGTGAAGCAAGCCAGTGGTGGGGTATATATATTATATCCATTGCAGGTCTATCTAATTTATGGCTAATTTTTAGTCCTATAGTTATTACTGTTCTAGTACGTTATGTTTCTGGTGTACCACTTCTAGAAAAGAAATATGATAAAAAAGGAAAAGATGGTTGGGAAGAATATAAGAGAGTCACTTCCATATTTATCCCGATGCCGCCTAAAAATTAATTTATAAAACCCTTGTTAAATTAAACTTTAATAAGGGTTTTATTTTTATATATACAGATTCAAATTGCATCTTTCTTAATTTAACAAAAGATTGTATTTTATGATATAATTGAAAAAATATCTTTGAAAAGGATACTTTGTTTCTTATAATTTTATTGATATTTGTTTATAATGAATAGGTGTGGGTATTATAATAAGTATATAAGGAATAAAAAATATAAAGAATTAGTTAAATTTTAAAGGAGGAATAATTTGAGACTTATTTCATGGAATATTGATTCATTAAATGCTGCATTAACAAGCGATTCTAATAGGGCAGTCTTATCAAGAAAAGTAATTGATACAATTATGGATAAGGAGCCAGATGTAATTGCCTTACAGGAAACTAAGCTGCCATACAGTGGATTAAGTAAGAAGCACGTGAAGAAATTAGAAGAATATTTTAAAGGATACTCCTACGTATGGAGAACTTCTAAGGAACCAGCTAGAAAAAGTTATGCAGGGACTATGTTTTTATATAAAGACAGGTATTCTCCCCAAGTATTTTGCCCTGAGATTCAGGCTCCGGATACTATGGATTTAGAAGGAAGAATTATTACTTTAGACTTTGGAGAATTTTACATTTCACAGGTATATACCCCTAATGCAGGAAATGGATTAAAAAGATTGGAAGAAAGACAAGTTTGGGACGAAAAGTACGGTGAATACCTGCAAAGCCTAGATAAGGAAAAGGTAGTATTAGCAACGGGAGATTATAATGTAGCACATAAAGAAATAGACTTAGCTCATCCAGAAAACAATCGAAGGTCAGCAGGATTTACAGATGAAGAGCGCCAAGGCTTTACTAACATATTAAATAAAGGATTTACAGATACTTTCAGATATATTCATGGAGATGTAAGTGGTGCTTATTCCTGGTGGGCACAAAGGGTTAAAACTAGTAAAATCAACAATTCGGGCTGGAGGATTGACTATTGGCTGGTAAGTGATAGGATAGCAGATAAGGTTTTAAAATCCGAAATGTTAGATTCTGGTGAAAGACAAGACCATACTCCAATTATGTTGGAAATAGACTTATAGAAAAAATGTTGGGGTTTAAATTTCATTGTTGCTTCACTAGAATTTATAAATTTTAATAGTAAAAAAATGTTATTTGAAGAGATATTAGATATTTATTAAAATATCTCTTCTTTTTTAGCTATTATTAGAGAAATACTTATTTTTTAAGATTATCCAAAGTTTTCCTGTATGCATTAATTAAAAATGATGCATCCATACTTAAGGCTATACCTTGATAACCTTCTTGTATTAATTCTGCAGCCCCTTCTTCAGTACCGGTGTAAATAAAGCATGGCTTGTTAGCTTTTTTGCAGGCATTTTGAATTTTAATCAAAGAATCTTTGAATTTATGTGAAGTAAAATCTGCAGGAGAACCTAAAGCTGTGGATAAGTCGTAAGGACCTATGAATATCCCGTCTATTCCTTCTAAGGAAACTATTTCTTCTATATTTTCCAGACATCCTAGGGTTTCACATTGAGGTATAAGCATGGTTTCTTCATTACTCACTTTGAAATATTCATCAATATTACCCGCTAGGCTTTCATATCCGAAACCAGAGGTTCTTCCTAAAAACACCCCTCTTTTTCCTAGAGGATGATATTTACCCCATTCTACAAGTTTTTTAGCTTCTTCTACAGTTTCTAGATTTGGAACTATAAGGCCCTTAGCTCCTAGATCAAGATTTTTAAGTATTGAGGGCCGGGTTATATCCTTCACTCTCACAAAAGACGTTAGACTTGATAATTCAGCAGTCCTTACGTATTCAAGAGTGCTTTCAGTATCGAAAGGACCGTGTTCACAGTCAATTATCATAAAATCGATTCCGGAAACAGCAAGAGCCTCTACTGTTTGGCAGCTACCCAGCTCAAAAAAAGTACCTATAACGGTTTCTTTCTTTTTTAATTTTTCTTTCACATAGTTTTTCATAAAAACCTCCAATTTACTAGTTTATAATACCGGCTTTATGTGCTTTTAGGAAAAGTTCTGTTACTTTTGAATAATTAACAATTCCTTCCGGTTGATTGTTTGCTTTTAAAAAGGTATCATTTACCTTATTATGAACTTCATTTACTTTTTCTTTAATATGTGTATTCCAGAAATTAACCCTAGTTTTAATATCATTTAATACACTCTCACTCCTTAAAGAAGATATTTCTCTATATAATTCATGATCATTTTTGTAAAGTGAATTACCTACATAAACCATCATTGCTTGATAGGCAGAGTATTTAAAATATGAATCATAATGATAATAGCAAGCTAAGAATCCCATAAAATTTGCATCATCTTCACTAGCGAATCCTTTTTGATGTGCTATTTCATGACTTGCTATAAATGGTTTTGAAAATCTTGGCACCATCTCATTGATATTAGCTTCTGAAAAAAAAGGAAGGTAAATTCCTGTATAGCCGCTGGCTGAAAAGAATTTTGATATCATTAAAGGTTTAACTATGACTTTGCTATCATCTATAAAAGAATATTCATCATTCAATTTTTCATACCCTTTATAAGTATTGGTATAGATATATTTATCATCTATATAATTCAAACTGTTATTATCTAAAATATCTTTTAGTCGGTTAGTTTCTTCAACTAAATACCTGTAGCTATATTCTAAGTCTTCAAGAGTGACATCTACATCCTTTATTTCAAAAATTTCTTCTATATCTTGCCTGTAGTTGTTAAGTCCCCAAGCTAATTGATAGTAGCTTAGATTAAAAAGGAGTATGAATACTATTAAAAGAATCGATATTGTGGATTTTTTACCTTTTTTTATAATTAAAGAATATGCAAAATAAACTAGTAAAGATGCTAAAATAATAAGGGTTATACCTATTGTTATTTCCCCTAAAGAAAAACTAAAGTAGCTGTTTATATATGATAGGGGTTTATTTATGTATAAAAATAGCCCTCTAGAATAAAAATTTTCTATAAGATTAGTTGAGTTTTTTGCAATTAAAAGGATTAATACATTAAATAATATTAAAAAAATATTTATATATAGTATTAAGAAAATAGTTTTTTTAGGAGAGCTATTCATTTTATCACCAATTTATTGAGATTTATTAACATTTTATCATTTTATAGCAAATTTCTCTATACAAATATAAAGTAAATACATCCTATGATATAATTAATTTAAAAAGTGGAGGAAAATAATGAAAAGATGTAAATGGGTTGGAGAGGATCCTTTATATATTAAATATCACGACCAAGAATGGGGCAAAGCAAATCATGATGACAGAAAACATTTTGAATTTCTAGTTTTGGAATCAGCACAGGCAGGTCTTAGCTGGATTACAATTCTAAGAAAAAGAGAAAATTACAGAAAACACTATGAAAACTTTGATCCCGTGAAGGTAGCAAAATTCGATGAGGATAAAATAGAAGAAATGCTTGAAGATCCTGGAATTATAAGATATAGAAGGAAAATTGAAGCTTCGATAAACAATGCTAGAAGCTTTTTAAAGGTACAGGAAGAATTCGGTTCTTTTGATAAGTATATATGGTCTTTTGTGGATAATAAGCCAATAGTAAATAATTGGGAGACTATAAAGGAAGTTCCAGCAAAGACAAAACTTTCCGATAGGGTCAGTAAGGATTTAAAAAAGAGAGGTTTTAAATTTATAGGTTCAACAATAATCTACTCATACCTTCAAGCTATGGGCTTAATCAACGACCACACTAGATACTGTGACTTCAAATAAAAAATATAAAAGTGAAAAAATTTGTTCTTACATTTAAGTAAAAAGTATAAAATTATTCAAATGTGGTAAATATATAATAAGATATTTATAAATATACTACTAAGAGGTGGGAAAAATGAAAAAAATACTTATCCCTGTTGAAAATCAACAAAGAATAGAAGAACCATTGAAATTAGCTGTGGAAATAGCAAAAAAATTCAACTCAAAGATAACTATTTTTCATGCTGTAGATTTTCATAAAATACCTAATGAAGTTAAATATGGAGCCTATATAGAAAAAATTTACGAGACAGCTAATAAGAATAATTTTATGGATAAGGTAGTAAAACTTTATGAAAATGAAGGAATAGAAACTGATTCCAAGGTTATTGAAGGAGACCCTGCATCAGAAATAATTGACGAAGCTGATAAGGGAAATTACGACTTAGTTATTATGGAGACTCACAGTATGAAAGAGCATAAGAGATTTATGCTTGGAAGTGTTACAAATAAGGTAGTTCATCATATTAATGTACCTATACTAGTTGTAAGATAAGGCTATAATACAAACATATTTACATGAATGAGTCCCTAACTTAGTTGGGGGTTTGTTTTTTTTACAGATTAATATTATATTGTAATATGTTATAATAGAAAAAGAGGTGATTAGAATGGATGATAAAAAAGAAATTATTAAAAATTTTAAGCTTTTTATTAGGTCAGCTTTTGATTTTAAAGAGAACTCTATGCACCATATAAAAAAGGAAGCTTTCGATGAAATAGATAACTTTATGCTTCTTTGCTTTGGTGATATGTTAGGAATTCCGGTACCAACTTCCTACTATATGTTGGAGTTGCTTCCATATCTAGCTGAAGATTTTGAAGGATGGGAAAGAAGAATTATGGCTAGAAAAAGCGTTTACGGAGATAGATGGGGAGATTTTTGCTGTTAGGAGGATAATATGAATAAACTTGTATTTTTTGGTGGAAAAGGTGGAGTAGGTAAAACTACATCATCATCAGCCTATGCATACTACTGCGCTGAAAAGGGAGAAAAAACCCTTCTGGTATCAACAGATCCAGCCCACTCACTCTGTGATATATTTGAAAGAAAAATAGGATCAAAAGTTATAGAATTAAAGGAGAATTTATTTTCTCTTGAAATAGATCCGGAAGAAGAAAGCCAGGCTTACATTAGTAGTATTAAGAAAAACATGAAGGACATAGTAAGCCCAGTTATAGTGAAAGAAATTGAACGTCAGCTAGATGCTGCAGCGGTATCTCCAGGTTCTGATGAGTCGGCAGTATTTGATAAATTAATGGAAATAATCATCGACTACCAAAAAGATTACGATAAAATAGTAATAGATACTGCCCCTACGGGACATACTTTAAGACTTTTATCCCTGCCGGAGCTTTTAGGTGGTTGGATGGACAGACTTATTGAAAAAAGACTCAAAGCTATGGAACTTTATGAAATGGCTACAAGAGAAGATAAAAAGATGAAAAACATAATAGAAAATGATCCTGTCCTTTCAAAATTAAATGAAAGAAAAAGAAAAATGGAGCAAGCTAGAGAAATTCTTACTGACGGAGATTTAGTATCCTTTGTTTTTGTATTAAATCCAGAAAAATTGCCAATAGAAGAAACTAAAAAAGCAGTAGATACTTTGGAAAAATATAAAATATATGTAAATACCTTAATAATAAATAGAATGCTACCTGAAAATGTTGAAGGTAAATTTTGGAAAAACAGAAAGAAATTAGAAGATAAATATTTAAAAGAAATAGAAGAATATTTTTATAATAAAAAACTGATAAAGATTCCTTTAATAGACGAAGATGTTAAGGTAGATAATTTAAAACATATAAGCAAATATTTTGGAGAGTAAGAGATAGAGATTGAACTAATAATAGGTTAGGAGATAATATGAAAAAACAACCTGCAAGTATATTTAATGATGTAATCGGCCCTGTAATGAGAGGTCCATCCAGCTCACACACTGCAGCTGCTTCAAGGATTGGATTATTAGCTAATCAGATGATTGAAGGAAGGCTAAAAAAAGTTGTAGTTGAATTTCATCCTGAAGGTTCACTGGCAACTACTTACCAAGGACAAGGCTCAGATATTGGATTAGTGGGAGGGTTGCTTGGCTATAATCCGGAAGATGAAAGATTGGTCAATTCTATCAATATATCAAAAAAAGTAGGGTTAGATGTAATTTTCAATATTGTAGAATATGAAGCAAACCATCCAAATACCTATCGGTTAAAGATTTTAGGCCAAAAGGAAGAAGTATCAGCTACAGCAATATCTACCGGTGGAGGAATGATTAAATATGAAGATATTAATGGATTTCCTGTAGAAATATCAGGAGATTTTTATGAAACTTTAATTTTTTGCAGTACAAATAAAGTAGCTCAAGATATAGAAATGATAATAGAGAAAGAAAATCTTAATTTGGAGTATATTCAAAAATCTTCAAAGGAAAAAGAAATTTTATTAAACTTAAAAACGCTGAAAGGGATAGATGAATCATTTTGTAATAGACTTAAAAAGATGGGTGGAGTATTTTCCCTTATTAACTTATCTCCAGTTTTGCCTGTGATGTCATCTAAAGATTGTCAGGTTCCATTTTTGACAGCCAGTGAGATGCTTGAAAAATTCGGCAATGATAAATCTCTTTATGAACTAGCTTTGTTGTATGAAAGTAAAAGAGGTAAAATTTCTGAAGATGAAGTTTACAATAAAATGAAGAAAATTATAGAAATAATGAATGATTCAGTTAAAAAGGGACTTTTAGGAACGGAGTATGAAGATAGAATTCTAGGATCTCAATCTCATTTAATACAAGAAGCCATGAAAGATAAAAAACTAATTCCTGGGGATTTAATGAACACAGTTATTAGTTATATTACATCAATGATGGAAGTTAAAAGTTCTATGGGGGTAATAGTAGCAGCTCCTACAGCAGGTTCCTGTGGAGGATTACCTGGTACAATTATTGGTGCATGTGATGTAATGGAATTATCAATAGACCATATGGTTAAAGGAATGCTGGCATCTGGCATGATAGGACTATTTATTGCCCAAAGTGCTACCTTTGCTGCAGAAGTAGGAGGATGCCAGGTAGAATGCGGAGCTGGTTCTTCAATGGCGGCAGCAGGATTAGTTCAACTTATGGATGGGAGTGCTAATCAGGCAGTAGATGCAGCTTCTATGGCTCTTCAAAATGTAATGGGAATGGTTTGTGATCCTGTAGGAGACAGAGTAGAGGTACCATGTTTAGGAAAAAATGTTATGGCAGGAACTAATGCCATTGCCTGTGCTAATATGGCTTTAGCAGGATTTGATAAAGTTATACCCCTTGATGAAACAATAGAATCAATGTATAAAGTAGGTCATATGCTTCCCCATGAACTTAGATGCACTGGAAAAGGTGGATTATCGGTTACACCGACGGGGATAAAGATATTAGAAGAAATGAGAAAATAGGAATTTCCAAAAATATTTTTTACTATCAAGACTATATTACTATACCTATATCTATATTCATATTCATAATTAAAGTATACAAGTGGAGGCTAAATGAAAGAACATAAACAATACTGCACAGGATGCAGTCATAAAGAAAGTATAAATAAAAACATAAGCAGGTGTCCTAAATGTGGGGAACCTATGGAAGTAGAGTTGATAAAAGAAGGAAAAATTAACTACTCAACTAATAAAGGACAAACAATACTGGAGAGATATGCTGATTTTTTTCCTTATCTAGATATAAGTAGAGAGGATTCACTGGGAGAAGGATTCACTCCCCTTACTAAACTACAAAACCTTGCCAGTGATTTAGGGTTGAAGGGGCTTTATCTTAAAAATGAAAGTCAAAATCCTACATGGTCTTTTAAGGATAGAGGCACATTATTAGGAATTCTTCATGCTGAGAAACTTGGATATAAAAAGATAGGAACTGTGTCAACTGGGAATATGGCTCCTTCTGTTGCTGCTTATGCATCTAAATTCAATTTAAAAAGTTATATATTTGTAAAAGAAACTATAGCTGAAGAAAAATTAAATCCTATACTTATATATAATCCCAAGCTTTTCAAGGTGAAAGGAGACTACGGAAGTCTTTATTACAAGACTTTGGAATTAGGAGAAGAGAAAGATATATATTTCATTAATTCGGATGTACCCTTAAGGGTAGAAGGATCTAAAACTATAGCCTTTGAAATTTGCGAACAGTTGAATTTTAATATACCCGACTATGTAATTGTTCCTAGCAGTGCTGGAGGGAATATAAGAGGGATAGAAAAAGGCTTCAGAGAATTTAAAGAGGCTGGAATAATAGATAAAATTCCTAAAATAATTTGTGCTCAAAGTTCAGGGTGTTCACCAATAGACAAGGCCTTTAATGAAAATAAGGATAAGATAGAAAGATTTGGAAATCCTAATACAATTGCCCATGCTATAGAAAATCCACTACCACCAAGCGGAAATCAAGTGATTAGGATGCTTAAGAGAAACGGTGGATTTACAGTTTCTGTAGAAGATAAGGAAATAATAGAGGCACAGAAAAATTTAGCTAATAATGGATTGTTTTTACAGCCGGCATCCTGCGTTCCATTAGCTGCACTTAAAAAACTAAGAAAAGAAGATAAAATAGAAGAAGATGCTAAGGTTGTTTTAATAGGAACAGGGGGAGGACTTAAATATACATCGGTATTTGAAAAATATGATTTTAGATACAATGAAATCAATTTGGAAGATATTAAAACTATATAGAACAAAAAATATAAATCTCTTGGGATATACATCCTAAGAGATTTTTTTATGCAAGATAAATTGCTCTTTATAGCTAGGAGAAAAATAAATTTGAAATAACTAATAAATAGTAATATAATTATATACAATAGATTAAGTTTATAATTTGTTTTATTGTGGAGGTAATTATATGGGTGAAGTAGGTAATACAATTCGATTATTAACTATACTTCAAAGTAAAGGCCAAGCGAAAGGTGATTATTTAGCAGATAGAATTGAGGTGTCTAAGAGACAGATATACAGATACATTGGGCAATTACAGAAATCAGGAATAGATATTAAATCAAAAAGAGGAAGGTACGGAGGATTTTATTTAGATAGAAATCAATTTTTAAACTTTAACTCTATAAACAAAGAAGATATAGAACTCATGGAATTAGCCTGTCAAAATTTAAAAGGTACTAATTTTCCTCATACTAAAGAAATCAAAAATATAATTGAAAAATTAAAATCTTCAACATCTTTGCCATACTCACAATACAGTAGCAATATTAAATCTACGGATTACTATATTGTAAAAGAAAATTCATCTAATGTTAATACCACATATGCAAAAAAACTCTTTGATGACATGAGAGCATCAATAAACACGAGGGAAAAAATAAGAATTCTCTATAAGTCAAACTCTTCAGGAGAATCATATAGGAATGTACATCCTTACGGTATTTTTTCAAATCAGGGAGAAATGTACCTAGTAGCTTATTGTGAAAAAAGAAAAGATATTAGAAGTTTTAAAACAAATAGAATTATAGATTATGAAATTCTAGAAGAAAAAAGATATAAAATCAAAGAAAATTTTAGTATGAAAGAATATACTGATTTGAGTTTCGGTGTTTTTAAAGATAAAAAAATCTACTTTAAGTTGAAAATAACTCACCCTTTTTCCACAATAATTAAAGAAAGAGAGCATATAAAAAATGAAAAAATTGTAGAAGTAGATGAAAATACAATAACCTATGAAGCAGAAGCAATGGGAAAAACAGAAATTATCAGCTGGATAATTAGTATGAAAACCTATTGTGAAGTATTAGAACCTAAAAATTTCAGGAAAGAAGTCAAGGAAATATTACAAAACATGCTCAGAATTTATGAATAAAATAAATTTTTCAATGTGCTCTTATATGTCAGGAATGAGTGATATGATAATTTTAAGGAGGTGAAAGAGAAAACATAGTAGTAAGTTTATAGTATAGAAGAAAGGAGGAAATATATGTTAGAAGCCCTAATAGAACTAGGTAAAATAAGAATGGATTCTATGGATTTAATAGATACAAAGTTAGAATCAATACGTTTACTAGATAAAAACAATAAACCAAATTACATTATTAAAATTAATTTTGACACAATAAATAAAAAAATAGAAGTAATATCAAATGAAGAAGTATCAGATTCTACAGCGAAAGAATATTTATGGATTGGTAGAGATGGAGGACCAAACAGTCGACAATGGAATGTAACTTTTAGCAGTGCAGCTTATTTGATAACAGAAGTATTAAATCAAATTTATTTAAAAGACATAAGCGAAGAATTAAATGTTAAGATCAAAGAAATTTTAAAGGACTTTTTTTACGAAATCGACACATCAGATGAAAAATATAAATATTTTTTAAAGATGGACAAATACTTAGATTATGAAGAAGATATATGGGGGAAATTAAATAATGGAAAGATAAAAAAAGCGCAGAAAGACTTAATTAAAGATTTTGAGAGTTTAATTTCCAAAAAAACTGGAATTAGCAAAAAAAATATAGGTTTATTTACATTGATGATAGATGGTAAACCTATAGCAAAATTAAAAGATTTTAGAGAGTTTTTAATAAATTACTATACAGAGACTGAGAATAAAAAAAGCAAAAATATTTGTAGCTATTGTTTAAGTAGTGAAGGTGTAGATTCGAAAAATCCGAATAAAAACTTAAAGTATTTTGGAAATAATCTTTACAGCTTCGCAAGTGAATATAAAAAGAAAAATTACATTTCGAAAAACTTTGCACTATGTAAAAAATGTATGGATAATTTAAATTCTGGTGAAAATTTTGCATATGAAAACTTAAGAACTAGAACAGGGAAATATATAGATACACTAATAATCCCACATTTTTTTGAAACTAAAAATTTAGAATTTAACAAGTTAAATAGAATATCAGAAGTTTTACTTGAAACATATAATAATTCAAAAAATATTGAAGCTATTGATGAGTTTAAAAGTAAGATAGAAAGATTGACTCAAAGTGATATATATTATCTAATAAATTTTATATTTATTGAAATTGGGCAAAACGGTATAAAAATTAAAAAGATAATAGAGGATGTTAATCCTGATATTTTTAGTAAAATCGCTGATGCAGATATGGATAGTAAAAAGATTGTTGATAAGTACTACAGATACAAAACAGATTATAAATTTGGTGGTTTGGATGCAGTTTATTTTACCTTACCACTTTTAATTGGAAGCTCAGATATTACAAATTATAGACTGATGCTTGATATATATAGTAGTATTTTGAATTTAAAAAAATTAAATTATAAAACACTAATAAAAAAATGGACAGATATTTATAGCATTATTTATTATGAGAACAGCAGTTATAATATATCACCAAAAACTAATAAAATCTTATCATTAGAAAATAAGATAGTAGATTTAATTTATATTTTAGAATTTTATAAAAATTTAGGAATTTTAGATATTAAGGAGGGAGGCTTAAATATGGAAATAGACTTAAGTGAAAAAATGGTAGAATTTATAAATGAAATGAAATTTGATGACGAAAAAACAGCAATGTTCGTTATGGGATATTTAGTTGGTGAAATCGGAAGAAAACAAAATAAATTAAATGAAAGCGGCGATGGTAGTTACAAACCAATTCTAAACAAAATAAATTTTAATGGAATTGATATGAGACGTATCACAAGACTGTCAACAGATTTATTTGAAAAAATGAGACAATTAAAGATAGCTTCTTATAATGAAAATACGTATCATCAGATGATGAAACTTATCAACAAAAACAAAGAAAATTGGTCTCTAGATAAAAATGAAAACTTATTTTATTTAATGACAGGATATGGATTTAAAAATTATAAAAACAAAAACAAAGATGAGGAGGAAAATAGTAATGAATAATGGACAAATATTGTATCTATATGATGCAAAGTTGACAAATCCTAATGGGGATCCAGATGAAGAAAATAGACCAAGGATGGATGGCATACAGGAAAAAAATTTAGTAACGGACTTAAGATTAAAAAGGTATGTAAGAGATTTTGCACTAGACCAAGGACACGAAATATATGTTCAAAAAGTAGAAAACAAACACGTAACTTCTGAAGAAAGAATAAAAGGAATGACACCAGATGAAGCAGTAAAAAACTTTATGGATATTAGATTATTTGGAGCTACAGTTACAAAAAAAGGAGATAATAGATCATACATAGGTCCAGTTCAATTTAATTGGGGATATTCATTAAACAGAGTAGAATTAGTAGAATCAAGTATTACTTCACACTTTAGTTCCAAGTCAGGAAATAAACAGGGTTCTATTGGGAAAGATTATAGAGTCAAATATTCATTTATAGCTTTTTCAGGTACTATTTCTGGGAATAGGGGAAAAGAAGTGAATTTATGTCAAGAAGATATAGAATTTTTAGATAAATCAATGGTTAAAGCTATTCCATTATTGTCAACTAGAAGCAAAATAGGTCAGTATCCTAGACTTTACCTAAGACTAACATTTATAGATAATGAAACAATGCTAAAGGATCTAAGAACTCTTATAAAACTAAAAAAAGAAGAGGATATATTTGACATCAATGAAGTAAAGTTAGATGTTAAAGAGCTAGTTGATTATTTATTAGGCAAGAAGGAATTAATAAAAAAAATATATATTTTCCAGGATGAATCGCTAAACACTATTTATGAAAATGATGAAAAATCCTTAGTTGAATTACTTTCGGAATTTAATATCAATATTTTAAACTAGGTGAGTTCTATGAAAGCGCTCATATTTAAACTAAAAGGAAAATATGCTCATTTTAAAAAAGTATACTCTAATTCTTCTAGTCTAAGCTATTATGTACCACCTAGAACTACAGTAGAAGGAATAATAGCAGCAATGCTTGGGTTACCTAGAGATTCGTATTATGAAAAATTACATTCGAGTAATGTAAAAATAGCGATGGTAAATGAATCTTACATAAGAAAAATAACCCAAACTTTAAACTATATAAAAGTTACATCAAATAAACATTTTCATAATCCTAAATCACATACGCAGATACCCTTTGAGGTATTGACGGATGCGGACGACAATGAATTATCATTTAAGATTATTGTTTATTTTGCAGACGAAAATATTCATAATGAGTTACAAAAGAGGATGACTACAAATAAATTTGTCTATCCTATATCTTTAGGGACAGCTTTTTTCTCTTGTCATGTTGAATTTTTAGGAATAGGAGATTTAGAGAATAAAACAAGTAATAATTATATAAAAACATCTTGTGTAGTACCAACATCTGAAATAAAAAAAATTAATGTGCTAGCAATGAATGGACAGGAGATTATAAAAGAAACAATGCCAAGAGATTTTAAGAAAAAAAGAAAAATAGACAAGCTTCAGAAATATATAGTATTAAAAAGATTTGGAAAATTAGAGATAAAGACGACAAATTACTATGAACTAAACTATAAAAACAATAAAGAACATATTCTTTTCATGTAAGGTGGTAGTATGAATTTTTATTCTCATAAAGATAAAAAATTAATAAATCATTTAGAAAATGTATCTACAAGAATGACAAATAACTTGCCG
>Ga0209931_1000436_pt1 | contig 25434 bp, 20 predicted proteins | sample SalPonR1_B_D1_MG_FD_185697 | JGI IMG/M metagenome (GOLD analysis project Ga0209931, IMG submission 185697) | Salt pond soil microbial communities from South San Francisco under conditions of wetland restoration - Salt Pond MetaG R1_B_D1_MG... ...
AAAAACAAACTGAAGAGTTACAGGAACTGCTAAAATCTAAGATCGAGCTATTAAATCAACTGGAAAAGTCAAATGAAGCCCTTGAGAAAAGTGAAATCCGCTTAAAGCGGATTATTGATTTATCTCCAATCCCTATTATTGTTGAAGATTTGGAGGGGAATATAAATATATTGAACCATCGGTTTGAGAAGGTTTATGGATATACGATAACAGACATTCCAACTACAGCAAAATGGTATCAATTAGTTTATCCCGATCCTGAATATCGAAAAAGACATAAACAAATCTGGGATAGCCAAATAAAATTAGCTTTTGAAAACAATACCGTAATGGACCCCATTGAATCCATTGTTCGATGTAAACAGGGAGTAAATAAAGTGGTTCAAATACAATCCTCGCCTATTGATAATAATATTGTAACCATGATTAATGATCTAACAAAGGTTAAAACCCTGGAAAAAGATATATCCTTTCGGATAAAAATGGAAGAAGAACTTCGAAGTGCAAAACAAAAAGCTGATGCTGCCAGTAAATCGAAAAGTGAATTTATTGCCAGCATGAGCCACGAAATTCGTACCCCTATGAACTCTATCTTAGGCTTTGCTGAAGTTTTAGAACAAGAACTCGATAATTCCGTGATGGTTGATTATGTGAGATCAATCCAGTCTAGTGGAAAAACATTACTAAGCTTAATTAATGATATTCTTGATTTTTCGAAAATTGAAGCTGGGAAAACAGATATTAAATATGAACCGGTGCATATTCGAGGCTTAATCCAGGATATTGCTGAAATTTTTAAATTTAGTGCGAAAGAAAAAAAATTTGACCTAGTTACAGAGTTATATGATCATTTGCCTGATTACCTGATGCTTGATGAGTTACGCATAAAGCAAATATTACTAAATTTGGTGAGTAATGCCGTAAAATTTACCGAAAATGGATATGTAAAAATTAGTACAAGAGCAAATAATACCTCGGGTGGAAAAGTTGAATTGTCGATAATAGTTAAAGATACCGGCATTGGTATCGACTCCAAACAACAAGAAAAGGTTTTTAAAGTTTTTGAACAAATGGAAGGGCAGGATAACAAAAGATACGGAGGTACTGGTTTGGGACTAGCCATTTCGAATAAATTGGCCAGTTTAATGGACGGTAAAATATTGCTTGAAAGCAAAAAAAATAAAGGTAGTACATTTACTTTAACATTAAATAATGTAGAAATTGCTGGAGATACAGATGAACAAAAGACTGTATTTGATTCTGGAAATGGAAAAATTAATTTTAAACCGGCTAAAGTTTTAATTGTTGACGATAATGAAAGTAACCGTAAAGTATTACAATTAAAATTAATGAAATATAATTTTGAAATTTTTGAAGCAACGAATGGTATCCAAGCATTATCAATGCTTAAAAATACTATCCCTGATATTATGTTTATCGATTTAAACATGCCCGAAATGAATGGTTATGAGTTGTATGAAAAAATTTGTGAGCATGACACATTAAAAAATATTCCTGCCATTGCTGTTACAGCCTTTACCCTGGATCATGATGAAGAAAAAGGGCTTAATGCTGGCTTTGATGGCTATGTGAGTAAACCTGTAGATTTTAATATAATTTTTAGTATACTTAAAAAGTATATTGAATACGAAGAATTAACTGAAACGGAGGATGAAAAGATTTCGTATAGCCAATTAGAATTGAAGGAAGAAGCATTAAAAAATTTGCCTTTTTTATTGCGAGAGTTAGAAGAACAGAGTGCTCCTTATCTTGAAAAAATGCAACATATCCAGCCCAAAAAGGTTGTGGCTGGGTTTGCCCAAATGTTAATTAGCATGGGCGAAAAATATAATAATAAAGCGGTAACTAATTATGGACATGAAATAGTGAATGCTTCCAAAGCTTTTAATGTGGAAAAAGAAAAAGAATTAATCAAACGGTTTAAGCCGTTTGTTGAAAAATTAAAAAATTTATTGCCATAAATGAATTTATTCTAAAATAGAGAACCTGAATGGATACGCAAAAATTTAAAATTTTAATTGTTGATGACAATCCAAAAAACCTGCAGGTATTAGGGAATTTGCTGGAAAAAAATCAATACAATGTTGAATATGCATTAAGTGGAAACGAGGCTTTGGAATGGATTAAATCAGAACAATTTGATTTAATACTTCTCGATATTATGATGCCCGGGATGGATGGATATGAAGTGTGTAGAAACATTAGAAAAGATGAGAAGTACAGCGATATTCCGATTATTTTTTTAACGGCAAAAACCGACAAAGAAAGTATAGTGAAAGGTTTTGAGCTTAATGCACAAGATTATGTAAGTAAACCTTTTGATATGGCAGAATTGTTAGCTCGTATCAATACTCATCTAGAATTAAAAGACAGCCGCGATAAACTAAAGAATGTCAACCAGTGGTTAGAACAAAAAGTAGATGAAAAAACCAAGGCGTTGCAGGAAACCAATAAAAAACTGGAAGATGCTTTAACCGAGTTGCAAAACCTGGATAAAATGAAATCTTATTTTTTAAATATGACCAGTACCGAAATCAAAACTCCTTTAACAGGGATTATTGGTACTTTGCATGTGCTAAAGAATCAGGAAGCTTCGTTTGCCCTTAAAAATTTGATTAATTTACTGGAGAAATCGGTTTCACGACTCGAAAGTTTTGCCAATAAAGCAATTTTAACCACTGAGCTAAGTTCTAAAACGTATGAGTTTAAACCTGAAGAAATTGATGTAGCAGAAATTGTAAGTTTTTGTATTTTAGAGTTAAACGAAGTGTTAGGACAACGCAACATTAATATTGAGGAGCATTTGGATGATATGAAAATTTCCGGAGACAAAGATCTTATGTTTAAAGCGTTGCTTTTTTTAATTCGCAATGCAGCCGAACATACCGGTGATGAATCTAAAATTGAAATCTCAGTAAAAAACGAAGATAGAGGAATTGTGCTTTCTATTCTCGATTTTGGCAAAGGCTTTAGTGAAGAAACAATTGAGGAGATATATTCGCCCTACCGGTTTAAAGAAGAAGCTTTTAATGAGAATAACGAACTGAGTATGTATATCGTAAAGTTAATTATGGATTATCATCATGGAGCGTTAAAGGTTTCTAATAAAGAGAATGCAGGCGCCTGTGTGGAATTGATTTTTGCTAAATAATGTTGAAAGAATGAATAAATTGCTGCTTGAAAGTTTAATCCGGTTGTTTGCGTATATTGCTGCGCTTCATCCATCACTTTATATTGATAATGTAAAGTTATTTATACAATCATTCTTACGTAAAGAGTTTTCGGCTGACATTTTAAACGATTACCAGATATTGTTCAATGACTATTATAATGAATACAAATCGAAGTGTAAGCATGCCGGGGATAATGATTTATCGAAATTTATTCAGCAACATATTTCGGAGCTGTTAAACGAATTATATATTACAGACCGCTTTCTATTGTTAATTCGATTATTGTTTTTCCATAAGTTCTTATTTAAATATCAAAATCTGGCAAAAGAGTCAGCATCGATAAGTATTGATTCGATTACCCGGGAAATTTCCCGTGCATTAAATATTCATGAGACCGATTATCGTAATTGTAAATCATTTATTTTCGAGAAGTTATACGATATCCAACACAAGGATAATCTTTTGGTTGTGGGGAGCAGGAATCTTGCAAAAACGGGTATTCATTTTATCGAGCGCGAAAAATTAAAGGGTAATATCTATTTTCTGAAAATTACGGGAGCTAATATTTTACTTTTTTATTATAAGGGTTCGGATACGCTTACGATAGATGATTTTAATATTTTTCCTGAGAATATTTATATTTTTCACCTGGGCTCAAAAATTAACGGAGAAACCATTGACCCTTTATATTATAACGAGGTAGCACGTGAATTTGAATCAGAAAGCAGTTTCTCCATTCAGCTAAAAGCCCGGGAGGTTGAATTTACTTTTCCACGGAGCAATAATGGTATTCATCAATTGTCATTTGCTGCAGAATCAGGCCAGATGATTGGTGTTATCGGGAAAAGCGGAGTGGGAAAATCAACATTGATTAATCTTTTAACAGGTTCATTAAAACCGAAATCAGGGAAAATATTAATCAATAACTATGATATTTTTAAAGAGCAAAAATATATTGAGGGCTTAATTGGATATATCCCACAGGATGACCTGCTTGTAGAAGAATTAACGGTTTTTGAAAATTTGTATTTAAGCTCTAAACTGTGTTTAGGAAATTTATCCAAATCGGAAATTGCACAACGGGTAGGTTTATTATTAAAAAATCTTAATTTATTTGATGTTAAAGACTTAAAAGTAGGGACACCATTAAATAAGTATATCAGTGGGGGGCAGCGTAAGCGTCTAAACATAGCCCTTGAGTTAATTCGTGAACCATGGATTTTGTTTGCCGATGAGCCTACCTCGGGTCTGGCTATTTCCGATGCCGATGAAATTATGGAGTTGTTAACCCGTCAGGCTGCAAAAGGGAAAATTGTTTTTGCTAATATTCATCAGCCTTCGTCAGAGCATTTTAAAATGTTCGATAAAATTCTGGTGCTTGATAAAGAAGGATATCCTGTATATTATGGGAATCCTGTAGATTCTATTCATTATTTTAACGAAACAGCTAACAAATTTGTTAAACTTTCGGATAAATGCCAGTTGTGTGGAAATGTAAACCACGAAACGGTTTTTAATATTTTATCCGAAAAGAAGGTCGACAGCCATGGGTTATTACTTAATGAGCGGAAAATACCTGTAAAGCAATGGCATCAATATTATTTAAAGAGTATACCCGAAGAGATAACAGATGAAAACAGTGAGAAAGGAAACCTGCCTAAAATACAGTTCAGAAAACCGTCGGCAATTAAGCAGTTTATTGTTTTTTTACAACGTAATGTTTTAAGTAAAGTCACCAACCATCAATATGTTGCTTTTTCACTGTTAATTACACCTTTATTAGCTGTTATTCTGGCATTAATAATCCGTTCCGGCATTGATAAGGTAACTGGTAAATATTCTTTTATTTTAAACGATAATATCCCGGCTTATCTTTTCATGTGTGTTATTGTTTCATTGTTTGTTGGTTTGGTTATTAGTGCTGAGGAAATTTTTCGCGACCGCAAAATGTTAAAACGCGAGCAATTTCTTAACCTGGATAAAACGGCTTATTTATTATCCAAATTATCTTTACTCTTTTTTGTCAGCCTGGTACAAACGGTTTTATATGTTGTTATTGGGAATACCCTGCTGGAGATTGATGGAATGTTCTGGCCATATACGCTGGTTTTATTTACAACTTCTTGTTTTGCCAATACATTGGGATTATTGATTTCTTCGTTGTTTAACTCTGTTGTTGTTATTTATATCCTTGTTCCGTTGTTAATTGTCCCCCAGATTTTGTTAAGCGGTACAATTGTTCAATATGATAAATTGAATGAGAAAATAGAATCGGAAAAATATGTTCCTTTAATTGGCGATATGATGGTGTCCAGATGGGCTTACGAAGCCCTCGTAGTTACTCAGTTTAAGGATAATAAGTTTCAAAAACATTATTTTCCAGTCGAACAAAAAATAAGTAATCTAAAATATGATTTGTTATTTGTGATTTCCGAGGCCGAAGGGGCATTGGAGGAAATAAAATATGGAATGGATGAAGGGTTAGATCAGCAAATAGATTTTATTTGGTCGTTAATTACTCAGCTGAATAATAAATATAATATTAATATCCCGGAAAAAGTGTTTAATCGTTTGCCTGATAATGAAGCCCGAATGGCAATTGGGCAGGAGTTAAGACAACTGAAACAGGTGTTGAACGGAAATATTAACCATTATATGTATACCAAAGATAGTATTACAAATGTTTTGGTGAAATATCTGGGTGGGATTGATGAATATAATCAGCTGAAGAATAAGTATTACAATAATAACCTGGCCGAAATGGTTTTAAATCGAAGTACTTTTAATCCTGCCGAAAAAAGCATGCATTCCAACGAATTAATCCGGAAAATTGAACCCATTTATCAAAAACCCTTGTCCAATTATGGAAGGGCACACTTTTTGTCATCTGTAAAAATTATTGGTAAGCATGAGTTTAATACTTTATATTTTAATATTTTTGTTATCTGGATGATTTCAATCGTATTATTTATTATTTTAGATATTACTTTTAAAAAGAAAAATTTAATCATAAAATAAAAATTTATGAAATACAGCTATATTTTATTACCTGTTCTTGTTTTTATCTTCCTTTTTAGCGGATGTAATTCGTGCAAAAATGAAAAAGAGGAAACTTCAGAAAAACCTGAGGCTACTGAAGCTATTCGTATTAAAGATACCTTAAACGAAGTGATTTATGTATTGCCTTCGCCCAATGAAATTTTAGCAGAAATTTTTATGGATGAGGTGAAAATTAATTCATCTTTTGTGAATCCACATACAAATGCTAAGAATTATCTGGATACACGAAGCCAGGCTGTTAACCTGGGGGTGTATATTGCTGATTTTGCCTACCTGAGTTATTCTTCCGAAAATACCACCGAGTTAGAATATTTGAAAGTTATCAAAAAATTATCGGAGGATGTAAATATCTATGGGTTGATGGAGAATAAGACCATGGAGCGTATTCAAAATAATCTTACAGAAAAGGATTCATTAAACAAAATCTCCCAGGAGTTATATTATAAAATTTCCAATAATCTGGAAAATTCAGACCGGGAAAATATTTTTACGTTAATTTCTACTGGAGCCATTGTCGAATCATTATACTTATCCGTAATGCTTGTCGATGATTTCGATGATTATAAAGAGGTTATTGAAAAGATGTATGAGCAGAAATTTGTTTTTGATAATTTTTACGAATATGCGCAGGTTTATGCTGACGATCCTTACGTAAAATTGATTATTGACCAACTTGAAGTTTTAAAACAAACCTTTGATCAGCTAAATAAAGAAGAGAAAGAGCAAAAGGTGGTTGAAGAAGAGGGGAAAATGAGATTTACCGGGGGATCGAAATTTGTTGTAGATAATAAGAATTTTGACCAGTTTAAAACCAATATTATTTCTATTCGAAACGAAATTATAAAATCCAATAATTAATTATGGCATTTTATATGCATTGAAATATATTAAAAGAGTAACAAAATGAAAAATTACAATATATTTTTAGTTTTTACACTTTTCGTTTTTATCGCTTTACTGCCGGTTAAGCATGTTAATGCTCAATATTGCGACCGGTTTCACGAAACTTCTGCATGCAGGTTATCCAATGATGGCAGCTTTAAACCTTATGGGCAATCGAAAAGTGCTATGGTAGAGATAAAAAAAACATTTGAATACAAACTGGTTTTGTATGGAGAAAAAGATTTTAAGATTGGTATTTGTACCGAAGACGGTTTTGGCCCGGTACATTTTAAAATAATTAATGCCCGTAGCAAAGAAGTTTTATACGATAATATTATCGACGATTATATCGAATCGGTGGGGTTTGCCAATGATTTTACTCAAAGTGTTATCATTGAAATAACAGTATTAGCTGAAGATATTGAACCCGAAGAAGCTTATGATACCCGGGCATGTGTTGGTGTAAATATTTTGTGGCGTAAAGCACCTAAAATTGGATTCTAGCATGAAGGGTAGATTTTATTTATGGTTATTTTTATTGTTGTCGGTAAATTTAGGGGCACAAAACCTGGTCCCTAATCCAAGTTTTGAAATGTATGATGAGTGTCCATACGATATGACCTTATATCCTCAAAAAAAATTAATTCCTCACTGGTATATGCCTAATCGGGGAACAAGCGATTATTTTAATGGTTGTACAAATTTACAGGTTAGTGTTCCTACTAATTTTATTGGTAATCTTTGGGCTTTCAATGGGCAAGCATATACAGGAATTGTATTACTCGAATTGCATGTTGAAGATACGGTTGAGAAAAAGGACCAGGATTATCGTGAATATTTACAAGCAAAATTAGAGAGGCCTTTAATTAAAGATAAATATTACAGGGTTACATTACATTTTGCCGTGGCAACCTACTCAACTTATGCCGTTAACCATTTGGGCGTCTATTTTTCCGAAAAGCAAATTAAAAACAGGCGTACCTATAAAACACTTGAATACGATCCACAGGTTTTTATTCCTGAAGATACCATTTTTACCGAAACCAATATTTGGTATACTCTGGATGATACAATAAAAGCCATTGGAGGCGAGGAGTATATTACGATTGGGAATTTTTATATTGATAAAAAAACTGATTTTGCAAAACTAGATATCTCACAATTTAATTTACCATTACAAGATCATATTAACAACAACGGACTTGCTTATTACTACATTGATATGATTTCTGTTGAGGAGCTGGTTAGTAAAGATACTGAAAGATAATTTGGAAAAAGGATTATTATTAAAGGCTTCGTTCACTTTATGTATGGAATGAAATTATCCGGAACAGCCGGTTACTTAATAATCAGTTTCGGCGTGTTTTTTAGACACACTGAGACTTTTAGTAACTATTCTGAATTACCGGCTCCCGGCTTCTTTCTTTTGCTTTAGCTAATACGGCTCCAAGTGCGATTTCTCCGGAATCGAGTTTGTTTGTTTTTGTTTTTTTATAAACATGGAATGCCACTGGCATCCTTTTTAAATTGTTGAATGCACAATCCTAAATAAGTCAGCGGATGACTAATAATTTAAATCCATCTTAAGATTAAACAATAGCAATTGTTAACAAACAAGTCATCCGCTGACTAGCTAAAAAAAACAAACCCTGAGGGTTTGCACGTTTATAAAAAGTGAGTAGTATAATAAAAATGACTCCAGTAGAGTCAAACATTAATTTAAGGTAATTTCATTTCTTATTTCGCGGATAGTATTGCGGAATGTATTAAACTGTTCCTCATTCATAACTACTTTTTCAGCACTTTTAAAACGAACTGTACCATTGGGGTTTTTTATAAAAATCAATTTTCCTTTATCTTCAACCTTGAATTGGTTGTACAAACTTATAATCTTTTCTAAATAAGGAATAACTTCTTTTACTTTGTAATCTTTATCATATAACTTACTTGTATTTAATAAGCTGACAAAAGCATTTTTTTGGCCGGCAATTTGTTTAATCAATTCATTTTCATCAGAAAACTTATCTACCAAACTAAGTGATAAATAAATACTTTCAATATAGGTTCCTGCACTAATAATAACCATTAAACTATTGCTATTATTATACTCAAGTTCCTGCATTATTTCATAGTAATATACATTGGTTAGATGGTAAATAGAATCCAGGTTTTCCATGTTCTGAATAAGATCTTCTTTCATTTTTGCTTTGGTCTCAGCTGAAATAAGTAGATCATTACTCGTTTGACTAATTACATCAACATATTTTGTAATTTGATTTCTTTTTGAAAAAAATGCTGCATAAGCTAAATCGGCAAGATAAATACCCAGGTTTAAGTTTTTAGTTTTGGTATTTAGGTATTGATTCACATTACCTACCGGATTAAGGTATTGATTATTAAAGTTTAAATGCTCTTTTTCAATTACATCTAATAATTCATCTGGAGTTGGATATGTATATAGTATTTCTTGCGATATTAATGTGTCTGATTGGTTGAAGGATTGATGATGTTGCGATCTTAAGGTAAATGAATAAAGACTGATTAAAATTACAAGTGAAATTTGTAATAAGTGATAAGCTTTGATTCTTAATTTTAGTTGGTTCATGAAATTACTATTCTTTTAAAAACAATTTTAATATTAAACGTAATATTTATAATTACGTTACTAAAATAATTTATTGTCATTAATTAAAAAAAACTATCATAACGTTTTCTTGGTTAAAAATAAAAACTAGTATATAAAAATCACTAATAATGCAGTTTAATGATATGCACAAAATTTTTTATGTTGTGTTGATAAATAAATAATTAATTAAACTTCATCCTTGTTTTTTTTAAAAAAAAGGTGAATTGTCTGTTTTATCAACAATTTTATGTTGTTTGTTGATACTTTTAGTGTTTTTGTCAAAAAAAAGTTTTCTAATTTGTTGGAAGTTAAGGATTAATTAATTAAAATTGGCACCGTTTTAATATCTGGTAAAGATATGGAAGTTGATAAATCCGTTAAAAAATTAGAACAACTTAAAGAACTTTTCGAGGGTAAAAAAATACTTATTGTAGAAGATGATGATATTGGATACTCTTTGTTGAAGGAGATATTTGCTGATTATAAATTTGCTATCGAACGAGCCAAAGATGGGTTAGAGGCCATTGAGTATTTTAAACATCATAAATATGCTTTTGATTTGGTTTTGATGGATTTACGATTGCCTAACATAAACGGTTTTGAAGCTACCTCTAAAATTAAAAATATTAATCCCTCAGTTCCTGTTATTGCTGTAAGCGCATATGTTCATTCCCAAAGTATTAACGACAGCAAGGTATGTGGCTGTGATGATTTTATCGCTAAACCTTTTGATATAAACCATCTGATTGCTCTTGTCCATAAATATCTCCTTATTTATAATCAATAGTTTAAGCAATTATGCTCTTAACAGTTTTTTGATGATTTTCTTGTATTTCTATCGATTCCTGAAAATTAATTTTTTATTCATTTTATAATTCTATAATTTTGGACAGGTTATTTTTGAAATTATTTAAAATTATTGTTATGAACAGAGATACTAAGATATTTGACCTGATAAATCAGGAGAAAGAAAGACAAATTAATGGAATAGAGCTTATAGCTTCGGAAAACTTTGTGAGCGACCAGGTTTTGGAAGCCATGGGGTCGGTAATGACCAATAAATATGCCGAAGGATATCCCGGGAAAAGATATTATGGAGGATGTGAAGTGGTAGACCAATCAGAAGATCTGGCCCGCGAGCGATTAAAGGAGTTATATAACGCAGAGTGGGTTAATGTACAACCCCATTCCGGAGCGCAGGCCAATGCTGCTGTATTTATGACCGTTCTTGAGGCGGGGGATACTTTTATGGGTTTAGACCTGGCACATGGAGGCCACTTATCGCATGGTTCTCCTGTTAACTTATCCGGAATTTTATATAACCCTGTATCGTATGGAGTAAAAGAGGATACCGGATTAGTGGATTACGATATGATGGAAGAAGTGGCACTGAAAGAAAAACCAAAAATGATTGTAGGGGGTGCTTCGGCTTATTCTCGCGAGTGGGATTATAAAAGAATGCGTGAAATAGCCGATAAAATAGGTGCTATTTTAATGATTGATATGGCTCACCCTGCCGGGTTAATTGCTGCGGGATTGTTGGATAATCCTTTGGAGTATGCTCATATTGTTACTTCTACTACGCATAAAACTTTACGTGGACCAAGAGGTGGTATTATCTTAATCGGTAAAGATTTTGAAAATCCCTGGGGAAAAACAACCAAAAAAGGGGTGGTGCGAAAAATGTCCTCATTATTAGATTCCGGCGTATTCCCCGGAACACAGGGTGGCCCGTTGGAACATGTTATTGCATCTAAAGCGGTTGCTTTTGGCGAGGCTTTAACCCCTGAGTTTAAAGAATACCAAAAGCAGGTAAAAAAGAATGCCGCTGTAATGGCCGATGAATTTATAAAGAACGGGTACAAGGTAATCTCCGGGGGTACAGATAATCACTCCATGTTGATTGACTTAAGAACCAAATTCCCTGAAATTACCGGTAAGCAGGTAGAAAATATATTGGTAAAAGCACACATTACTATTAATAAAAATATGGTACCTTTTGATTCCCGTTCACCATTCAAGACTTCCGGAATCAGGGTTGGAACGGCAGCTATAACAACACGAGGTATCAAAGAGGACAAAATTCCTGCTATTGTTGATTACATCGACCAGGTAATTGGGAATATAGAGGATGAAAATAAAATTAAAGAAGTAGGAGCCCGGGTAAAAGAAATGATGAGTAAATACCCGTTGTTTGCTTATTAAAAAAAAGCTAATGAATAAAAATTAAGCTGCCATTTGGCAGCTTTTTTTGTTTTGTTATTTGCTATATTTACATTCTCTTAAATGAGATAAAATGGAATGGTATATCATTTTAGCTGTTGTAGGCGTTGGTTTTGTAGCTGGATTTATTAATACGTTGGCCGGAAGTGGTTCATTGCTTACCTTACCTATGTTAATGTTTTTGGGTTTGCCTGCAAATGTTGCTAATGGAACAAACCGGATAGGTATTTTATTTCAAAGCATTGTGGCTACGGGAAGTTTTAAAAAACAAAAAGTACTGGATGTTAAAACCGGTTTGTGGCTCGCCATACCAAGTATTATTGGGGCCATTGCCGGTTCAATATGGGCGGTAAATCTTACCGATGAAATCATGCGGATTTTTATCGGGATTTTGCTGGTGGTCATGTTTTTTATCATTTTGTATAAACCCGATGTGTGGATTAAAGAACAAGCTGGTAAAATAAAAGGAAAACCATCTGTTTTACAAATGATTATATTTTTTGTGATAGGCCTTTATGGTGGCTTTATCCAGGCTGGAGTTGGTTTTTTTCTTTTAGGCGGATTAGTATTAGGTGCTGGTTATGATTTAATTAAAGCAAATGCTATTAAAGTATTTTTAACCCTTTTGTTTACCATTCCGGCGTTAACCGTTTTTATTATCAATGATCAGGTAAATTTTTTATTGGGAATTATATTAGCTGCAGGGAGTATGATGGGTGCTTATGTAGCTGCAAAAGTAGCCGTTAGCTGGGGTACCAAATTTGTACGCTATGTGTTGTTGGTTGCAATTATGGGCTCTGCATTAAAATTATTTGGTGTTTTTGAGTTAATTTTTTGATAATGATTGAAGAATTGTTACCATACATTTCCATTCTGGTTGGTTTTCTGGCAGGTTTCATTAATGTATTTGCCGGAGGAGGATCGCTGTTAACATTGCCCTTATTGATTTTTATGGGATTGCCAGCTAATGTAGCCAACGGAACAAACCGTATTGCATTAATTATGCAGAATATTGTGGCTACGGGTAGTTTTAGGCAACAAAAAGTTTTAAATTTTAAACAGGCTGTATTTCTTATCATCCCCGCATGTATAGGTTCTATTATTGGAGCATTAATCGCCGTTAATGTTGATAATCAGGTTCTGGAGAAAATAATAGGCATCATGCTGATAATCATGTTTTTCTTTATCCTTTTTAAACCGGAAAAATGGATAAAAAAGCCGGTTGAGAAAACGATGGTGAAACCAACATTCATTCAATTTGTAATATTTTTTGCCATTGGATTGTATGGAGGGTTTATACAAGCAGGCATAGGTTTCTTTTTACTTGCTGCCTTAGTTTTAACGGTAGGTGTTGATTTGGTTAAAGCCAATGCTTTGAAATTGTTTATTGTTCTGATTTATAATGCGCTTGCTTTTGTAGTTTTTGTTTTAAATCATCAGGTAGATTATAAAATCGGGCTCATATTGGGAATTGGCAATATGTTAGGAGCTTTTGTGGCTACGCGTGTTGCGGTAAAAAGAGGGCCGCAATTTGCCCGCTATGTTTTGCTGGTAGCATTGGTTATCTCTTCGTTGAAATTATTGGGAGCCTTCTGATGGTTTATTGTAATCTGAAATAATAAGTAATCGTTCCTTTCTGGTATGCCGGAGCATCCGGTTTGCGGTCAAACTTGGCTTTAAGCTCCGTTTTATAAACGAGTAAACCCACACGGGCTTTAAAATTTTTCCAGGTAGCTGATTATTTTTTGGTTGGACGATTCGTTTTTAGGATTGGCATTGTCTGGCGAGCCGAAAAACAAGCACAGTGAGCGTTAAAAAAATCTGCTGTTCGAACCGAGCGTTTTGTGCGAGCTCGCCGAAGGCAACCACTGACCGGAGGGAAGTGCAAGTTTAGATTTTTTAGCTCACATCGCGGAGTTTTTCGAGTGAGGCGGGCGTAGCCTTGAATTTTTTTGCGTACTTTCTTGTTTCAAGACAAGAAAGTATGTGGGGTCTGGGGCAAAGCCCCTGAAATAGAAAATCGGTAAAAGGTAAATAAAACCTAAGTTGAGCGGTTTGAACGGAGTGAAAAGCGCTTTACTTAGGTATAATCCCTTGCTCCGCACGCTGCCGCTGAAGCTTTAGCGTAAGCGTCTGAAGCTATGCGAAGGCGAAGCCGACTTAGAAATTGTCAATTTTCACCGAATAGGTGAGGTGAAAATATTACAATTTCTTTGTCCCCGACACTTCGTGTACGGGGCAGGCAGTGAGCGAAAACCTTTAGCTCATGACCGAAGGGAATAATCGCTCAATTTGGGTAAAATCAAGGTTTTAGAATGGATTCAATATTTTATCGGACAACAGTGTTAAAATACTATAATTTTTGCTCTAGAAACTATAAAATAATCAGGGATAATTTTATATTATTGAAGTCTGAAATAATAAGTAATCGTACCTTTTTGGTATGCCGCGGCATCCAGTTTACGATTAAATTTAGCTTTAAGTGCGGCTTTTTTAGCTGCAGCAAGTAAAGGTCCTTCCATGGTAGTACTTCCTCTAACTCCGGGATTGGCATCGGTAACATTTCCATACTTATCAACGGTAATTTCTACCACTACTTTCCCTTCAATCTGATAGTTGTATTCGGGTTTAGGTAATGATTCAGGATTTCTGCCTTTGAGGCTGTAGTCTATACCATTATTCCCTGAGCTGTTTAGGTCTGAATAATTGTCTGATTCTGTAGAACCGGTTTTAGATCCCTGGTTACCTTCTCCTTCGGTTATTCCTTCACTTGTGTTTTGGTCGTTATCTTTATTGCGTCCGGTGAACAGTGCTTGTTGATTAACTTCTCTTACCTCTTCTTCTTTTTCTTCAGTCTGTTCTTCCTGTGTTTTTTCTTCAGTCTCTTTTTTTACCTCTTCCGTTTTTTCTTCCTCTTTTTTACCCTGCTCTTTTACGGCCGGGGCTTCTTCAAAATCCTGAGTAATAGCACCATCTTCTGATGGTGTTGGTACAGCCTCTTCAGCCGATTCCTCTTGTTCTCTTACAGTTTGTTGCTTAACAGGTTCGGTAATACGAGGTTCTGTGTCTCCGGCACCCGTTTCGTAATCGCCAAAATTTATTAAAATACCTTCCTCACCGGGCAGGGGCAAAGGTGTGGAATAGCCAAATAACATAAAAAGGACTACAACAATTACATGAAAAATAATTGTTCCGATAATTCCTGTTTTATGTTCTTTAATAAATACTGACATACCTAAAAAACTTTATTTTGCCGTTGTTGCAAGAATTAATTTCCACTTATTGTCTTTTGCAATATTCATTACTTTAACGACCTCCTGCATGGGTACTGTTCGATGGACATGCAATGAAAGGGTTGGTTCTTCAATATTTTCTTTAATAAACTGGTGTTGTAAAATCCCTTCAATATCTTCAAAAGGAACCTGGGTTGTTCCTATATAAAAATTTAAATCCTGCGATATCGAAACTGAAGCAATGGGCGATGCAGATGTTTGATGTGAACTTTGGGGCAACAACAATTTTAATGCATTGGGGGCAATTAGTGTTGATGTTACCATAAAGAATATCAACAACAGAAATACAATATCTGTCATAGACGACATGCTAAAATTCGAATTTACTTTACTTCTTCTTTTTAAAGCCATAATCGGTTTTTTTAATTATTCAACCGGTTCGTACAATAAATCCATAAATTCAGTGGTATTTGCTTCTAACTGAAAAATCACTTTTTCAATTTTAGCCACTAAAATATTGTAAGCCAGGTAGGCCACAATACCAACCATAAGTCCGGCAACAGTTGTAACCATTGCAGTGTAGATCCCATTAGATAATAAAGCTACATTAATATTATTACCTGCATTTGCCATATCATAAAATGCTCTAATCATTCCCATTACCGTACCTAAAAAACCAATCATAGGTGCTGCACCTGCAACCGTAGCGAGGGTGGGTAAGCTTTTTTCCAGTTTTGATATTTCCAGGTTGCCTACATTTTCAATGGCCGTGTTAATATCATTTAACGGACGTCCTATGCGTTGTAACCCTTTTTCTATCATACGAGAAACTGGGCTGTCAGTCGATTGACATAATGCAAGAGCTGAATCTAATTTATCGTCATGGATATAATCTTTGATTTTATTCATAAAATTAACATCGGTTTGCGATGCTTTTTTTATGGCAAAGTAACGTTCTATAAATATATAAACAGCCACAATGGAAAGAATAACGATAGGAATCATGATCCATCCGCCTTTTATCGATAGTTCCCAGTAAGATAAGGTTAATTCACCTGCTTCTTCATTGGCTGTAGCAATACTGTCGGTTACATTTATTTGCAGTAATAATAATAGTTTTTCCATATTAAACACAAATTTATTTATTATTTAAGGATTCAAATTTTATTATAAATAATTGTCAAAGGTAAAAATACTTTAAATTACTTATTTAATTATTGTCATCTTTTTTCTTGCTGCTAAAATTGTTCCAAAATTGTTCCAGTAACTCTGAAAAAGAGTTAAATTCTTCTCTGTAAAAAACACCAACCCCTTGAGTATAAGGGGAATTTTCGTATAAAATACGATCGTTGGACTCGTTAAATGCTTTTAATCTGAGCTTTCCGTTTTTAGTTAATTTTACATCTACCCTGAAGTCTCCAACAAGGTTTGTTGTTTGTTCTGTTGTTTGTCCTCCGTATCCAAGGTTGCCATTGATGATAACTCGATCGTTTAGGAGTTGAGTTGAGAGCGCTACTTCAACCTGGTCGCGGCTTATTTCATCGCCAGGCCTGTAATTTACACCAATATCCCACTCTTCGCTTATTTGGGAAAGCCAGTGGCTAAGCTGATTTGATAAAAGCTCGCTTGTGGTAACAGAACCCAATCCGGCAGTTCCACTTTCAGCCAGGTAATTAGAGGTACCTTGCTGTTGTTCAGGCATAAATGAGTTAAGAACCAATAAAGATAAAAATTGTCTGTTTAATTTTTCCTGGGTATTTATGGCCGACTTGACCCTTGTGTTGATTTCGTCATCGGCAGTAGGTAAATTTATATCGAAACGGATACCAGGGTTCATTAATTTATCCGATAAATAAATTTGACATTCTACAGGAATTCTTCTCCGATAAAAATCAGTTGAATCTTCGGGAAAGAGATTGGTTAACTGGGTACGTAAATTATATATTGCTTCAATATCAATATTTGCATCATATGGAGCTCCGCTCCATAAAATGGTTCCTCCACGTTCAATTTCAAATTTTTTATTGATAACATTTTGTAAAGTAAACAGATAATCTCCCTCTTCTATGGAGTAATCACCAAACATATAAAAATTATTGTTAGCATCAATTTCCATTTTTAGATTTCCTTCGCCACGTGCTCGTATGATATCGCCAATCTTGGAATCGAATATTAAAAGGGCTTCTGCCTCGGGAGTAACCTCAAGGTCAAAATTTAAACGAAATCCGGAAAGATCAATATTGTAATCATCTATTAATTTTTCTGAAGATTTTTGGGTGTTAATAAATCTAACAAAACCTGACTCTTCGGCTAAACCTGATTTTGATAATGGGATATTAATTTTTGTATTACGTTCTGTTCTGCCCGAAATATCAACTAAAACATTACCCAAGTTGCTCCCGGAAATATTAATAACTCCCGACATAAATGCTGTTCCGTAAAAAGTTTCGTTATCAATACCAGTTGTATTTAGTGCCAGAATATTATCCGTATTAATATCAAAATTAAAATTGATGTTTTTTTGTTCCCCGAATTCAACATGTCCATTAATAAATGCCTGGTTTCCTAAATGGTCTAAAATTTCGGTATGATTAAAAAGTAAAGTATTATTTTTTATTTTTGTTTCGGTTGTAAAATGATATTTTGTTTTAATATAATCAATGGCCATGGTAGCATTATTTAGCACCAAATTGCCATTAAACAAGGGTTTTTTTAATGTTCCATTTATTTTAACATTCCCTGATGATTTCCCTGATATATCATACGCAAAACTGCTGAGAAATGGATTAAGGATAGAAAGATTAAGCTGATTTGAATGGATATCAAAATCGATTGATTGGTCTACCGGGAAATAATTACCGGAAATCGATAAGTTTTTTAAATCGTCTTGTTGGGTATATGCATCAAGCGTAATGGCTTTTTTGTCTTCTATCCAGGTAGTGAAAATTTTTGTATAGCCTAGCTTTTGGTTGTTTAATTCTAAGTGATTTACCGAAATTTCTGAATGAAATAACGGATTTTGGTAGAGGTTTGAAAAGCTTGCATTACCATTAATTCTACCATCAAATTCAAGTTTTTTATTTTGTGTTAAAATATTAATATGTGAAAGATTGATATCGGAAAAATTTAAAAATAAGGTATCTTCTGTATTCTCTGATATTTTGCCATTTATTTTAAAGAATTGATTTTTATGGTTAATGGTAAAGTTATCAATGGCAAAAGCGGTAGAATCTATATTTAGTGTTGATTTATTTATATTCCAAAGTGAATCCTGCACAATTATTTTTGAGGGTAAAACGGTGATATTAAAGGAGGGATTATCGTATGCCTTTTTTTGTTTTATAAGCGTAGAAGCTAAAATTTTCCCCATGTATTCATCTTCTTCATCTTCATTATCCCAATCGATTTTTAGGTGAATATCGTTTTGTTTTGTAAGCGAAGTAGTTTTAAAATTTTCAAGATATATTTGATTGTTTAGAAGAATACTTTTTGATTTTGTTGATATGGTAAAAATACTATCGTTTGAAATGGCTTTTATAGAAAGTTGATCGAAAGTATGCCTATTAAAGGATGCTTTTTTTGTCAGTACGTTTAAAATAAGTTGTTTCTGAGGTTCTTGGTATTGTAGATTAATTTTTGTGCTATCGCTTATTTTTATTGATGGAAGGAAAAAAAACGTTAAAAGTTGTGTGTTTTTTAAATTTAAGTTTAAGTAAAAATTATTCGAAGAATTAGTTGGTAATGTATCCGTTGGACTTTTTATTAAAGCAGGAATATGTGTATAAAACAGATTTTTCATTGATTGAAAAAGGGTTGAGGGCTGGTAGTCTCCAACTAACATTGCATCGACATAATCAGATTTTAAGTTAATTTTATGCGTGTCTGGGAATTGTTTTGCAATAATTTTTAAGGTGTCGAAACGCATAGTCTCGTTTAGTTTAGTTAATTCCGTTTCAGAGAAATTAATTTCACCTACCGCATTATCTAAGTTTATTCCTGTAAAATTGGCATTAACATTAAAAGATAATAAAGCAGAAGTATCTTTTTTGTCAATATTTAATCCGTATAAATTGGCTTTTGGTACATTGGCTGTAAAATCAAACACAGGAACGTCAGTAGAAAAATCAATATTTCCGATAAAATCGAACGCTATATTTGGGTCGCTAATACTTAAAATTCCATCATAAGTATTTTCAGTTAAATATCCATCGAGAATAATATTTTGATAATTATAGTTGTTGACTAAAATGTTTTGAATAACACCTTCCGTATTTGCTTTTATGGTTTTATCTCTTCCAATTACTCCTTCTATTTGAGCATTCATCGTAATTTTACCAACAGTTTCATTATTATTTATTAATTGTCCAATACTAAAGTCCGTAGTTTCTAGTTTTCCATCAAATGCGAGTGTCCTTGATGTATCAGGTTTCAAAGATAAATCGGTAGATATGTTGCCTAAATCAGTAGTAAAGTTTCCATAGGTAACAAAATCATCCATAAATCCGGTAAAGTTCCCTTCATAGTTTATAACACCCAGCTTATTTAGGTTTTGAGGGATAGTAAATTTTTTACTTCCTTCTGTAAATTTATTTATGATTTCAAAATCTTTAATAGCCGCTTTAAATTTTTTGAAGTTTGCATAAATAAATGTTTCATTAAAGTTTGGCAATCCGTTAAAGTCAAAGTCTGTAATTAGTTCGGTTTGTTCACCAACCTGAAATTTAACGTCTTTTCCTTTAAGTGAATTAATTTTTCCATGAATTCGTCCAGAAACAACAAGATTTAAATCAATATTGCTCAATTTAGGCGAAAAATAATGAATATCATTAAAACTAATATTGGATTCATGGAATGCAAAATCAAGTTTAACCAATTTGGCAAATTTTTTGTAATCTTCAAAGTCATTATGGATAAACGATAATGAGTCGGAGTAGATAAAAGAGTTGGGAGTTCTGATTTTTATATTTTTAAACAACATGTGTTGTTTCCCAATACTCATATTTGTTTTTAAGTTGTAAACTTTAAAACCTGACTGTTCAGTAAATTTTAAGTTTTTAATATTGAAATCTACTACTTTATTTTTTACTGTTAGGTTTCGAATATCCAGATCATCAATATAACAAATCAATTCGCTGAAATCAATACTATTGCTTCTGTTAATATCTTTGTAATTTCTAAAACGGAAAACAGTTTGATGCATTTCGATATTGCGAATATTGATTGCCCACCGGTGTTTAGTATTCGTGCTGTCTCGTTTAATTTCGTCAACAATGAATTTTAGATTCAATGGAGCAAGGGAATCGGGCTTGTGTAAATAAAATCGTGCGTTTAAAAGGTTAATATTGTTAATATCAATTTCTTTTTTTTGGGGGGCTATTTTTTTAAGATTGGCAATTAACTCTTTGGCAAATAATAAAGAGTCCTGTTGTTGATCTTCGATGTAAACATTTTTTAGGACGACTTTGTTAAAAAACCGATAATTAACCGATTCGACTTGGAATTTAGCATTCAAATTTTCTGATATTGTTTTTGCGACTTTTTGGGTAATATATGTTTGTACGTTGTTATTTTGTAAAACAAAGTAGCCCGTTGCTGGTATAACAATAAAAATAACCAGTAAAACAATGATTAATATTTTATAGAATTTTTTAATACTTTTGCCCTTTAATTACCTAACGCAAAAGAACTAAAAAAAATTATAAAAATCTTAAAATCCCTAGAATAAATGAGCACTACAATATTAGGAATTGAATCCTCGTGTGATGATACATCTGCAGCAGTAATTAAGGACGGGTATATTTTATCGAATTATATTGCAAATCAGGATGTTCATAGGGCCTACGGGGGAGTAGTGCCCGAATTGGCTTCTAGAGCTCATCAACAAAATATCATTCCTGTAGTGGACCAAGCTTTAAAAACAGCTGGTGTTTGCAAAGAGGAGGTTAGTGCTGTTGCTTTTACCCGTGGCCCTGGATTGTTGGGTTCTTTGCTGGTAGGTACATCCTTTGCAAAATCTTTTGCTTTAGCTATGGATATTCCTTTGGTTGAGGTTAATCACTTGCAAGCGCATATATTAGTTCATTTTATTAAACAATTTGAAAAAGAAAAGAAACAACCGGAATTCCCTTTTTTATGTTTATTGGTTTCTGGAGGGCATACGCAAATTGTTGTGGTTAAGGACTATTTGGATATGGAAATTATTGGTCAAACCATTGATGATGCTGCCGGTGAAGCATTTGATAAATGTGCAAAAGTAATTGGCTTGCCTTATCCTGGTGGTCCTGTAATAGATAAAAATGCTAAACAGGGGAATAAAGAAGCTTTTACCTTTAACAAACCTAAAATTAAAGACTTAGATTATAGCTTTAGTGGTTTAAAAACTTCGTTTTTATATTTTATTAGAGATGAGATGAAAAAAAACGCTGACTTTGTAAAAAATAATATGAATGATCTCTGCGCCAGCATACAATATACTATTATCAATATTTTAATGGAAAAGTTAGAATTGGCATCGAAACAAACAGGAATTAAACAAATTGCTTTAGCTGGAGGAGTTTCTGCTAATTCTGGATTACGCAATGCATTAATTGAAAAAGCTAAAAAAAATGGTTGGGAAACTTATATTCCTGAATTTAAGTTTACAACCGATAATGCTGCAATGATTGCTATAACCGGTTATTATAAGTATCTAAATAAAGATTTTACTACTCAGGATATTGCTCCGGTAGCCCGGTTTGTATATTAATACAATTATTTGTTGTTGCCTGCTTTATATAATTTTACATTCACCGGATCAATTGTTACCATGCATCCTTTAGACATTTCATTGAGTAAAGGTTCAATTTGATGATAAAATTTTTCTACTTTCTCTGTTTTATCAACTATTTCAATAACCATTGGCAGTTTTTCGGTTAGTTCCCAAAATTTTGAGGAATGAATAACAGAGCTGGCACCAAACCCTAAAACTCCACGAAGAACTGTAGCTCCGGCCAGGTTTTTTTCTTTTGCCATATATATAATTTTTTCGTATACTAATTGGCCAGAAATTCGATCGGTGCTGCTTACAAATATTCTTAGTAGTTTATTGCTTTTATTATTTTGCATCAGAGTAATTTTGATAGATTATAACCTAAATATACAAAAAGAAATGCTAAAAAAACACTTAAAGCCGTATATAAAAACATACCCTGAAAGTTGCCATTACGCATCATTAGCAGATTCTCACTGGCATAAGTCGAAAAGGTGGTGAAACCTCCACAAAAACCAACCATTAAAAACATACGCCACTCTACACTTAAAAGTAAAGAACGATCGGCAATGCCAGTCAATAATCCCAACAAAAAACTACCTGCAATATTAACCAGTAATGTTCCTAATGGAATAGTTGATAACGCTGGTATTAAATTTATTTTTGATATATAATAGCGGGCAATACTGCCTGCAAATCCTCCCAGTCCAATAAAAAGTGCTGTTTTCATTATTACTAAAATTTACCAAATATAAAAAGTTTAGTTTTAATTTAGTTGTTAATTCTTTTCTTATTTATTTTTGTTTGATGCAAGATAGAACCCTGCCGTAAGAATCAATAACAATGCCACAAAAGTAAGTGCAATACCTACATTATATCTATCGGCAACAAAACCTATAATTGGAGCTATAATAGCTGCAAATAAACTTTTTGCCTGTGAGTTAGCTGAAAGTGCTGTAGCCAATATTTCTTTATTATATAATTCGCTAACATAAGCTACACCTATTGGATTACGGAGATTCTCAATAATATAAATGGCAATATAGAATAGAATAGAAAGAAAGTAAAATCCAGAATGATAAAATATTCCGCTTAACATTGCGAGTAAAAATCCGCTGTATAAGCTAATATTTAAGGCTTGTGGTATTGATTTTAATTTTTCGGTAAAATACCCTGAATTTTTTGAAGCTACAGAGGTTAACAGGTAAACTATAAAATATACAATCCCGATGATTATTGCTGTGCGTTGCTTATTTTGTAATGCTAACAATATTGGCAACGATAAAGCAAAACTCTGAACAACAGGTTGTAAATAATCTTTTATGGCCTTATGAAATCCGCTATGTACTGATAAATTTGCAATTGCTTTTAAAATTTGTATTTTTTTAAACGAAAAAATAAAATTTTTAGTAACCGAAATGAATTTTATTTTAATATCGCTTAGTTTAAGTTTGCTGGTTTTTCCATCAAGAACTTTAGGGTAAGATGAGATAAGCAATAAATCCAGGATGTAAGGAATGGTTGAATAAATAAAAATAGATTGATAGTTTCCTGAGTAAAGAACAATAGATGCTGCTAATAACGAAGATACAGCCGATCCCATCTGCGACCAGGAGCGGGTATGCCCATAATAATATACCCGTTGATTGCTCCATCCTTTGATTTCAAGATATTCAAATATCATTGCTTTGTGGGTTCCTGTTCTGAAAGCATCACCAAAAGCATAAAAAAGCATCGCTATGATGAAATAAATATAATCTGCTGATGAAAAGAAAATGATGAATGATACAATATAAAATAAAAAAGAAAATATCATGGTTCGTTTTCGACCTAAAGAATCAGCTACAACACCCGATGGTATTTCAGTGAAATTAATTAATATTTCGCGGATAGCATATAATGTTCCTATTTCTAAAAACGATAATTCCTTTTCTAGGAAAAACAGAATGAGAAAAGGCTCAAAAAAACGCAGGTTTTTTAAAAACCCATAAATGCAAAATTTGTAATATTGGGTATCTTTTTTAAATGTTTGAGTCATTTTGTTATTAATCTTTTCTATCCATAGCTTTAACCAAGTTGTAAGAAATAGCTAATGTTGAGTTCTTTAGAAATTAAATTCATAAAATATAACTAAAAAATCCGAATTAAGATTTAACTTTTGTATTTTCGATCCATCTAAAAGTTATTATTTATATACAATAATCCGATTTATGTTATCTAAAGATATCAATAATAGTATATTAATAATATGTTGAATTGATTAGTTTTAAACTTGAATAAAAATAAATAAATGAACAATTTTAAAAAACACAGTTTGTATAGACCAATGGAAGTAGAGACCATTTTTTTTCATGTATTTACTATTTATAAAAATAAATTCATTCCTCTTTTCCTTTCAGGGTTTATTGCTTTTTTCTTCATTCAATTTATAATATACAACCTCGGTATTACCCAAATGTATACTATTGCTGACCCAGAGGAAATGATGAGAGAATTGTCTGGTTTTGTGGGTGTTATGGGTATTGTAATAACTGGAACAGTTATAATATATGGCCTGTTAAATGCATATTTTGTAAATCTTATTTTAAAAAATGATGGTGAAAATAAATTAACTTCCGGTGAATTGTTTATGGAATCTCTTAAAAAGTATTCCATACATATGATCTTCTTTTTGTTATTATCGGGGGCTATTGTAACCGTAGGTACCGTTGCTGGTATTTTTATTTTTATTATTGGATTTTTAATAGCCTTTGCTTATTTGGGAACAGTGCTTTCCCCTGGTGCTGCAATAGTTGTTGCTGAAGAAAAAAATGCATTAGAAGCCATTAGCAGAACTTTTTCGTTAGTACACAAAGATTTTTGGTCAACTTTAGGTGCAATGGTTTTGTTTGTGATAATGATGATTTTAATTTCTATTGTTGTTTCAGCCTTAATGTCTATTCCTTTTGTGATAATATTTTTTGATAATTGGAGCGAAACAGGCAATATTCTTGAATCATTTAAAATGCAGAATTATGATGTTGGGATGTGGACCGTTTTATTAAACGCTTTGGTATCTGCTTTAACTTACCCTTTCTATGCCATTTTTTCTGTTGTTTTGTATTTTAAATTAAAATATAAAGAAGATCAGGAGTCTGTTGCAATTCAGTAACTTTCCATTCATAAATCTTTTATGCATAAGAATTTTTCAATAAATTTTTATTGAACGCAACCTTTTCTAAAATCTTTACATCTTAAAATTGGAATTGCATGAATTTTATGCGGAATACCCTAACCTAAATATCGATACTGTAAATAAAAATACAGTACTTTTCAAAGACTGGCGGCGCGAGAGCGTCGCTTTTTTGTATGTCGGGCATGGTAATAAACTAGCAGAGTGCAAGTCTCTGTATGTGCCGAGTTGATAGGAAACATTAGTAATTGGCAAGGGTGTCCAAAGCGATTTGGAATCTGAAAGAAGCCATCAGC
>Ga0209931_1000441_pt1 | contig 25254 bp, 26 predicted proteins | sample SalPonR1_B_D1_MG_FD_185697 | JGI IMG/M metagenome (GOLD analysis project Ga0209931, IMG submission 185697) | Salt pond soil microbial communities from South San Francisco under conditions of wetland restoration - Salt Pond MetaG R1_B_D1_MG... ...
ACGCTCGGATGCTCCCGCCACCCAGGGGCGGCGCGATGCCGATCGCGGTCCATGGGGACCGGTCCGTCAGGCAGGTCGGATCGCTGCTCGGAACGGCGATCGAACAGCAGGAAATCTTCTAGAATCTATCGAGAATTACTATCTAATATTATGTTTTTAATTAGATTCAGTCGCCCTGTTCTCACGTTCTGGCAGTACTCGTATCGGCTCGCCGTCGCCTTCGGGCCGCAGCAGATAGCCGCCTTCCGCCGTCGGGTCCGGAATCACCTCCGCCTCGAAGGGCAATTCCCGCTCGCCGTCCGGTTGATCGTCCCGCAGCCGCCAGTAGCGGCCGTCGTCACTCACGTAACGCCGCCAATCCCGACCGCGGCGATGCTCGTGGACGAAGGCGACGATCCGGATATCCCGGAAGCGGGCATGGTAGTCGTCTGACCTGCCGTCAGACCTGTCGCCGCGCCCTTGCATGCGGGTCGAATAGCGGCGGGAGCCCTCCTCCCCGGCCGCGGCCTCGGACAGCTTCTCCGCTGCGAGGCGGTCGAAACAGGCCAGCCGCTCCGCATCGTCTTCCAGCGCCACGCAGCGCCTGAGTTCAGCGCTGGACCCCGTCTGCGCCGGTGCAATTGCCGGGCACAGCGAGAGCAGAGCACTCGCCAGTGCCGGGCCGACTGCCAGGGTCAGCCGCCGGCGCTCCATCATTCCGTCCGGCTCCGCAGATACTCACGGAACGGCTCACCCAGCGTCGGGTGCTTCAGAGCCAGTTCCACCGTCGCCTGCAGGTAGCCGAACTTGCTGCCGCAGTCGTAGCGCGTGCCTTCGAAGGTGTAGGCATAGACCGGATGGGTATCCAGCATGGCGGCGATGGCGTCGGTCAGCTGGATCTCGCCGCCGGCGCCCCGCTCCGTCTTCTCCAGCTTGTCGAAGACCACCGGGTCCAGCAGGTAGCGGCCCACCACGGCCAGCGTCGAGGGCGCCTCATCCGGCGCGGGCTTCTCCACCATCTGGCGAATCCGCTGGCGCCCCGGCGCATCCTCTTCCACCGCCACGATGCCGTAGCTGGAGGTCTTGTCCCGGGGGACCTCCTGCACGGCCAGCACGCTGCCGTCGTGATCGGCATACTCGGCCGCCATCTGCTTCAGACAGGGCACTTCGGCGTCGATCAGGTCGTCGGCCAGGTGCACGAAGAACGGCTCGTTGCCGACCGCAGGCCGGGCGCAGAGCACGGCATGGCCCAGACCGAGCGGGATGCCCTGGCGAATGAAGACACAGTCCACGCCTGCCGGCAGCGTGTTGCGCACCGAGTCCAGCAAGCGTTCCTTCCCGGATTCGGCGAGAGCGCGCTCCAGTTCCGGGTCGACGTCGAAGTGGTCCTCGATCGCCCGCTTCGTGCTGCCGGTGACGAACACGAGTTTGGTGGCACCCGCCGCGATCGCCTCTTCCACCGCATACTGGATCAGCGGCTTGTCGACGACCGGCAGCATCTCCTTCGGGCTGGCCTTGGTGGCCGGGAGGAAACGGGTGCCCCTGCCGGCGACGGGGAATACGGCGGTCCTTACCGGTTTGCTCAATGTCGCGCTCCTCTTCTGGGTGACGCGGCCAGTTTAGCGAGAGCACCCCGGGTTGACCATGCGGTCCCCGCCGGGGCCGGCGGGGACCGCGCTGCGACCGGCCGGTCTACTCGGCGGATTTCTCCGCGGCGGCCAGGCGGATATTGTCCCGATTGGCCGCCAGGATGCGCTCGCCCACACCCTTCACCGCCAGCAGGTCATCGACGCTGCGGAACGGCCCGTTCGCCTGCCGATAGGCCACGATGGCGCGGGCGCGGGCGATGCCGATGCCGTCCAGCTCGGCCGCGATGGTCTCGGCGTCCGCCGTGTTGACGTTCACGGGGCCCGAGACGGCGGCCAGCGGCGCCAGCAGGCCCGCGAGCAACGCCGTGATCCATGGGGTTTTCCTCGTCATTGCATTGTTCCTCCGGTTGCGGTTCCGCGGGCGCCGACTCTGCGCCCGCCTGCCGGAGGATCATGCCGCGCCGGCCCGGCGGCAGCAGGCCGTCATTCTCGCGGAAGCGCGGAGATTAGGCGGGCAAACGGGAGATCTCGCCCTGGCGCAGCAGAGAATCGAAGCGGACCTTCTCGGCCGGGCGCTGGGTCTCCCACGCCTTGCAGCTCGGACATTGCCAGAGCAGCTGCATGCTGGAGAAACCGCATTCCTTGCAGCGGTAGCGCGGAGAGCGCCGCGCCAGCAGAGCGAGCCCTTCACGGATCCGCGCCAGGGCCTCGCGGCGCGGCGCGCTGCCCGCGGTCGCCAGTTCCTGGCCGGCAACGAAGGCCGCCAGCGTCGGCTCCGTGAGAATGTAGTGCTCCACGCAATCGTCGATGGCCGTCCCGCGCAGGTCGTGCAGGATGGCGCTGTAGGCGATGGCGTTGCGGTAGTCGGCATTGCGTCGGATCAGCGCCTCGATCTCCTGCTGCAGTTCGCCGGCCCTGCCGGTGCTTGCCAGGAGATCCGCCATGCGGGGCAGGATCTCCACCAGGAAGTCCGGGTGTTCCTCCAGCGTGCGTCGATACAGGCGCAGGGCCGTGCGGGCATCCCCCTGCTCCCGCGCGATGCGGGCCCGGTCGAGGGCGCCGCGCACGGTGGGCCGGCGCCGGCTGCGGGCCTTGCGCAGCAGTTTCCGGGCCCGCTGCCATTCGCCGCGTTCCATGGCCTGCTCGGCCAGTTCGCAGTAGTAGTGGGGCACCCGCCGGCTCATGGCACCGCGGCTGTCCTCCAGCCGCTCGCCGGCCTCGATCGCCTTCTCCCACTCGTGTTCCTGCTCATAGATGCCGCAGAGGGCGAGCAGCGCGTCCTCCCGATACACCGGCTTGTCCGTCAGCGTCTCGAACATCTTCTCGGCCCGATCCAGCAGACCGGCGCGCAGGTAGTCGCGGGCGAGCGCGTTCATCGCCTCGTCCCGTTGCTCCGTGGAGAGATTCGGCCGGGCGATGATGTTCTGGTGGATGCGGATCGCCCGGTCCACTTCGCCGCGCCGGCGGAACAGGCTGCCCAGGGCGAAATGGGTCTCCAGGGTGTCGTCGTCGACTCGGACGACCTTCAGGAACAGGTCGAGCGCCTGGTCCGTCTGCTCGTTCAGCAGGAAGTTCAGGCCCTTCAGGTAGTCGCTGCTGAGATTGCCGCCGTTCTCTTCCCGCTCACGGCTGCTCTCGCCGAACCGGCCGAACAGCCAGCCGGCCGCCGCGATCAGCAGGAACAGCCCGGCGAGTAGGAATGCCTGGTTACTCGGCAGCATCTTGCAGCGGCAGACTGCGCAGCTTGCTCACTTCCTGTTCCGCGGCCGCCAGATTCTTGCGCAGCCGCCGCCGCTCGGCCACCGATCTCAGGACGAAGAAGCCGGCACAGAACAGGCCGAACAGCCAGCCGAGAGCGAAGGTGATGGTGAATGCGACCGCAATCTGGGTCTGGACCGTGGTGAACGCCAGATCGAGGCTGACCTCCTGGGTGTTCAGCCAGGTGAAGACGATGATCGCCACGAGCAGGGCGATGAGGAGAACGATGGTCGCAATCTTGCGCAGCATACCGGCACCTGAATCAGCAGCGGGGCTCGACGGAGCGCCCCCTCACGAGTCTAGTGCAGATGGCTGCGGATTGGTAAGCCCGCCGCGGGCCGATCAGTTCTTGATGGGGAGGTGTCGGCTCTCGTTAACCCGCTCGCGCAGGTCCTTGCCCGGCTTGAAATGGGGGACGTGCTTGCCGGAAAGGGCGACGGCCTCGCCGGTCTTGGGATTGCGCCCCATGCGCGGGGGGCGATAGTGCAGAGAGAAGCTGCCGAAGCCACGGATCTCGATGCGATCGCCGCGCGCCAGCGCATCGCTCATGATCTCGAGCAGATGCTTGACCGCGAGCTCGACGTCTTTCGCGGGCAGATGCTTCTGCTTCCTGGCGATTATCTCGATCAGTTCAGACTTCGTCATAGGTGCGTTCGCTTTCTTCCGCCCGCGCAGCCGCGCGGCTCCCCGCTATCCGCAAGCGCCCGGGCGGTGATCCCGCCCGGGCGCCTCCGGTCCCCTGTCAGTCGGAATTGCCGGAGATCTGCTCCTTCAGCAGCTCGCCCAGCGTCGTGCCGGAGGCGCTGCCGCCGGACTCCGACTTGTAGCTCTCGACGGCCTCCTGCTCCTCGTGGGCCTCCTTGGCCTTGATGGAGAGTTGCACGCTGCGGTTCTTGCGATCCACCGCCGTGAACTTGGCCTCCACCTCTTCGCCGGTCTTCAGCACGGTGCGGGCGTCTTCCACCCGTCCGCGCGCCAGCTCCGAGGCACGAAGGTAGCCGGTAATGCCGCCGCCGAGATCCACCTCGGCGCCGCGGGCATCCACTTCGGTGACCGTGCCCTTGACGATGCTGCCCTTCGGGTTCTGCGCCAGCCAGGACGAGAAAGGATCCTGATCGAGCTGCTTGATGCCGAGGGAGATCCGCTCGCGCTCCGGGTCGATGGCGAGCACCATGGCTTCGACTTCCTGACCCTTGCGGTAATTGCGCACCATGTCCTCGCCGGACTCGTCCCAGGAGATGTCGGACAGATGCACGAGCCCGTCGATATCGCCTTCGAGACCGATGAAGATGCCGAAGTCGGTGATGGACTTGATCTGGCCGCTGACCTTGTCGCCCCGGTTGTAATTGGCGGCGAACTCGGCCCACGGGTTCGGCTTGCACTGCTTGATGCCGAGCGAGATGCGGCGGCGGTCCTCGTCGATGTCGAGCACCATCACCTCCACCTCGTCGCCGACCTGCACCACCCGCGACGGATTGACGTTCTTGTTCGTCCAGTCCATCTCGGAGACGTGCACCAGGCCCTCTACGCCATCCTCGATCTCCACGAAGCAGCCGTAGTCGGCGATGTTCGTGACGCGGCCGAAGATGCGCGTGGTGGGCGGATAGCGCCGGCTGATGTTCTGCCACGGGTCGGCGCCCAGCTGCTTGATGCCGAGGGAGACGCGCTGACGCTCGCGGTCGAACTTCAGGATCTTCACCTCGATCTCGTCGCCGACGTTGACGATCTCGGAGGGGTGCTTGACCCGCTTCCACGCCATGTCGGTGATGTGCAGCAGACCGTCGATGCCGCCGAGATCCACGAAGGCGCCGTAGTCGGTCAGGTTCTTCACGATACCCTTGACCACGTGGCCTTCCTGCAGGCTCTCCAGCAGCGCCTCGCGCTCGGCGCTGTACTCTTCCTCGACCACCGCGCGGCGGGAGACCACCACGTTGTTCCTGCGCTGGTCGAGCTTGATGACCTTGAATTCGAGGACCTTGCCCTCGAGGTAGGACGGGTCGCGCACCGGCCGCACGTCGACCAGCGAGCCGGGCAGGAACGCCCGCACGTTGTCGATCTCGACCGTAAAGCCGCCCTTGACGCGGCCGTTGATGACGCCGTTGACGATCTCGCCTTTCTCGAACGCCTCTTCCAGGTGCGTCCAGGTCCGGGCGCGGATGGCCTTCTCGCGGGACAGGCGCGTCTCGCCGAAACCGTCCTCGACGGCGTCCAGCGCCACCTCGACGGTGTCGCCGACGGCGACGTCGACTTCGCCATTCTCGTTCTGGAACTGCTCGGCCGGGATGACCGCTTCGGATTTCAGGCCGGCGTTGACGATGACCACGTCTTCGTTAACGGAAACGACCATGCCGTTCAGGATGGAGCCAGGTTTGATCTGTTGACTGGCGATGCTCTCTTCGAAGAGCTCAGCAAATGATTCAGACATTGATTTGGAAACCATGCCGCCCGCAGGCAGCCCTCGTTGAAAATACGCGCCTGCCGCTTCCTGCGACCGACGGTCCACACAAAATAAAAGCCGGACTACCCTGTCCGACCTGCACTATCCTGCCTGCTCGTCGCCGAGCGTTTCCGCTGCCAGACCGAGCACCTTTTCCGTCACCTGCTCGATGCCCAGTGACGTCGAATCGATCACGATGGCGTCCTCGGCCGGGACCAGCGGCGCCACCGATCGCTCGGTATCTCTGCGGTCACGCTCCGCGATGTCGCGGGCAAGGCCGGCAAGCGTAACACCAATACCCTTGTCTTTCAACTGCTTATAACGCCTCCGAGCCCTCTCCTCGGCGCTGGCCGTCAGAAAGATTTTCAGATCCGCCGCGGGGAAGATCGCGGTGCCCATGTCACGGCCGTCCGCGACCAGGCCGGGCGGCTCGCGAAAATCCCGCTGCCGGGCCTTCAGCGCCTCGCGTACCTCGGGCACCGCGGCGATCCGGGAGGCCAGCCGGCCGCATTCCTCGGTGCGCAGCTCGCCGCCCACCGGGTCGCCGTCCAGCCACACTTCTTCGGCGTCGTCGCCGGCACCGAAACACACCCGCATCTCCCGCGCGGCGCGCACCAGGCCGGGCACGTCGTCCTCGTCGATGCCCCGACGCGCGGCCGCCAGCGCGGTGAGGCGGTAGAGCGCGCCGCTGTCCAGCAGGTGAAACCCCAGCGCGGCGGCCACGCGCCGCGCGATCGTCCCCTTGCCGGACCCGCTCGGACCGTCGATGGCGATGACGGGAACGGAGCTCATGCCAGCGTCTCCAGCTCGAAGCCGGCCTGGCGACAGGTCTCAGGAAAGGCCGGAAACGAGGTGGCCACGTTGGCCACGTCGCCGATCTCGATGGGCTCCTCCGCCGCGAGTCCGGCCACGGCGAAGGCCATGGCGATGCGGTGATCGCCGTGGCTGTCGACCCGGCCGCCCGCGAGCCGTCCCACACCGCGGATGCGCGCGGAGTCCACGGTCTCCTCCACTTCGACGCCGAGACGGCGCAGACCCTCGGCCATGGCGGCGATCCGGTCGCTCTCCTTCACCCGCAGCTCGCCGATGCCGCGGAACAGGGTCTCGCCCTCGGCGCAGGCGGCCGCCACGAACAGCACCGGAAACTCGTCGATGGCCAGCGGCACGAACTCGGGATCGACGTCGATACCCCGCAGCGCCGAGCGGCGCACCGTGATATCGGCCACGGGCTCGCCGCCGGCCAGCCGTTCGTCCGCGATCTCGATATCCGCCCCCATCTCGCGGAGGATGCCGATTACCCCGGTCCGGGTCGGATTCACGCCGACGTTGCGGATGACCAGGCCATCGTCGGCCGCCAGCGCGCCGGCCACGAGGAAGAACGCGGCCGAGGACAGGTCGCCCGGCACGGGGATCTCGATGCCCTGCAGCCTGGACGGCCCCTCCAGCAGGATCGTGTTGCCGCTGCGATGCAGCCGCGCTCCCATGGCGCTCAGCATCCGCTCGGTGTGGTCGCGGGTCACCTCCGGCTCCGTCACCCGGGTGGCGCCGCGGGCGTACAGGCCGGCCAGCAGGATGGCCGACTTCACCTGGGCGCTCGCCACCGGCAGCAGGTAGTCGATGGCGTCCAGCGGGCGCCTGCCCCGGATTACCAGCGGCGGACGGCCGGATTCGCTGTCGACGTCCACGCCCATCAGCGTCAGCGGATCGATGACCCGGCCCATCGGGCGCTTCAGAAGCGAGGCATCGCCGGTCAGCACCGAGCGGAACGGCTGGCCGCCCAGCAAGCCGCAGAACAGGCGCATCGCCGTGCCCGAATTGCCGAGATCGAGGGGCGCGGCCGGTGCGGCGAGGCCGTCGGCACCGACGCCGCGCACGCGCAGCGCGCCGTCCGGCTCACGCTCCACCGCCACTCCCATGGCCTCGAGCGCACCCAGCGTGGCGAGACAGTCCTCGCCCTCCAGGAAGCCGGTCACCCGCGTGTCGCCCTCCGCGACGGCGCCCAGCATCAGCGAGCGGTGCGAGATCGACTTGTCCCCCGGAACCCGAATCTCGCCCGACGGCACGCCGCCCGGCACCGTACGAAAAGCCCCGACGCTCACAATACCGCCTTCGGGTAGGCCCCCAGCACGCGGAACAGCGACGTGCCCTGCTCCAGCTCCGCCAGTGCATCGGACAGCGGCGGCTCGTCCGCGTGGCCGTCCAGATCGATGAAGAAGACGTAGTCCCATTTCTTTCGCCGGGACGGGCGGGATTCGATGCGGGTCATGCTGATGCCGTGGTTCGAGAACGGCGCGAGCAGGGTGTGCAGCACGCCGGCTCCCGCCGTATCGCTGGCCGACACCAGCACCGACGTCTTGTCGTCGCCGCTCGGCATGAGGAGATCCCGGCCGATCACCAGGAAGCGCGTGGTGTTGTCGGGCCGGTCCTCGATGTCCGCCACCATGACGTCCAGGCCGTACACCTCGGCCGCGGCCTCCCCGGCAATGGCCGCCGTGCCCGCCTCGTCGCGGGCCCGGCGCGCGCCGGCCGCGTTGCTCGTGACCGGTATCAGTTCGGCCTGGGGCAGGTACTCGCGCAGCCAGACCCGGCACTGGGCCAGCGACTGCTGATGGGCGCAGATGCGCTCCACCTTGTCCAGGGAAGGCAGGTTGCCGAGCAGGTGCTGGCGGATGCGCAGCTCGATCTCGCCGCAGACCTTCAGCGGCGACATCAGGAACATGTCCAGCGTGTGGTTCACCGTGCCCTCGGTGGAGTTCTCGATGGGCACCACGCCGAAGTCGGCATGGCCGGCCTCGACCTCGTGGAAGACCTCCTCGATGGTGGCGAGCGGCAGCGCCCGCACCGAATGCCCGAAGTGCTTGCTCACCGCGGACTGGGTGAAGGTGCCCTCGGGGCCGAGAAAGCCGATCTTCAGCGGCTCCTGCTGGGCGAGGCAGGCGGACATGATCTCCCGGAACAGCCGCACCATCTCCTCGTCGCTGAGCGGGCCCTCGTTGCGCGCGATTACGCCGCGCAGCACCTCCGCCTCCCGCTCGGGCCGGAAATAGTCGATCGAGCGGGCGAGCTCTCCCTTGCTCTCGCCCACCCGTTTCGCCTGCTCGGCGCGGGCGCTGATCAGGGCCTGGATCTGCTCGTCGATCTCGTCGATGCGTTGCCGGATCTCGGTGAGATCCGGCGCCGGTGTGCGCTCGTTCATCGGGGGTTTCCTGTTCTCAGGCGGCAAGTCTAACGGCTGGCTCGACACGGAACACCTCAGGCGCGGGTCCGCTCGAACTCTGCCATGAAGGCAACCAGCGCATCGACCCCCGCCTGGGGCATGGCGTTGTAGAGGCTCGCCCGCATGCCGCCCACCGAGCGATGGCCTTTCAGATTGGTCAGCCCGGCGGCCTCGGCCTCGGCCAGGAAGGTCGCATCGAGAGCCGGATCGGCCAGCGTGAAGGGCACGTTCATGCGCGAGCGGGAGCCGGGCTCCACCGGGTTCGCGTAGAAATCCGAGCCGTCGATGGCCTCATAGAGGGTCTCCGCCTTGCGCGCGTTGGCGGCGCCGATGGCCTCGAGCCCGCCCTGCTCCAGCAGCCAGTCGAAGACCAGACCCGCCATGTACCAGGCGAACGTGGGCGGCGTGTTGCTCATGGAGCCGGCCTCGGCATGCACGGCGTAGCGGAGCATGCTCGGCACCCCGTCCCGGGCCGTCTCCAGCAGATCGTCGCGGACGATGACCAGCGTCAGCCCGGCGGGGCCGATGTTCTTCTGCGCGCCCGCGTAGATGAGGCCGAAGGGACGGACGTCGAGCGGGCGCGAGAGGATGTTGGAAGACATGTCCGCCACCAGCGGCACGTCGCCCGTGTCGGGTATCCAGTGGAATTCGACGCCGCCGATGGTCTCGTTGGGCGTGTAGTGAAGGTAGGCGGCGTCCTCGCGCGCCTGCCATTCTGAGGCGGCGGGCACCCGGGTGTAGCTCGAGCCGGCCTCGTCCGCCGCGACGTTCACCCGGCAGAACCGCCGCGCCTCGGCCACTGCCTTGCGGCCCCAGTTGCCGGTCACGACGTAATCCGCCGCGGCCTCGGGCGTGGCGAGATTCAGCGGCGCCATCGCGAACTGCATCGTGGCCCCGCCCTGCAGGAACAGCACGCGGTAGTTGTCGGGGATGCCGAGCAGCCGGCGCAGCGCCGCCTCCGAGCGCTCCGCCACCTCCCGGAACGCGGCGCCGCGATGGCTGAGCTCCATCACGGACATGCCGGTGCCGGCGAAGTCGGTCAGCTCCTCCCGCGCGCGCTCCAGCACCGCCAGGGGCAGCGCTGCGGGACCGGCACTGAAGTTATGGACCCGTGCGCCGCCGGCTACCGTCGCCATTGCCATGCAGCGTCTCCGGCGAGCCGCCGCCGGTGCGGGCGGACCGTCACTCGTCCTCGTCCTCCGCCACCAGGGCTTCGATGCGTTCCAGACCCACGAGGGCTTCGTCGTCACCCAGGCGGATCAGGCGCACGCCCTGCGTGTTGCGGCCGAGGATGGAGATGTCGGCCACCGGCGTGCGCACCAGGGTACCGGCATTGCTGATGAGCATGATCTCGTCGTCGTCGGAGACCTGCAGCGCGCCCACCATGCGTCCGTTGCGCTCGGACGTCTGGATGGCGATGAGCCCCTGGCCGCCGCGGCCCTGCACGGAGAACTCGTCCGCCTCGCTGCGCTTGCCGTAGCCGTGTTCCGTCGCCGTGAGGATGAGCCCCTCAGAGAGGATGATGAGCGCGATCACCTCGTGGTCGTCGGCCAGGCGGATGCCGCGCACGCCGGCCGCGCCGCGGCCCATCGCCCGCACGTCGGCCTCGCTGAAGCGGATGGCCTTGCCGCTGCTCGCGAACAGCATGATGTCGCTGTCGCCGTCGGTGAGGGCCACATCCACCAGGTGGTCGCCCGCACGCAGATCGATGGCGATGATGCCGTTCGAGCGAGGCCGCGAGAACGCATCCAGCGGCGTCTTCTTGACCGTGCCCTGGCTCGTGGCGAAGAAGACGAACTTGCCCGCCTCGAAGTCGCGCACCGGCAGCACTGCGTTGATGCGCTCTTCCTGCTCCAGCGGCAGCAGATTCACGATGGGCTTGCCCCGCGCGCCGCGGCCGGCCTGCGGCAGCTGATAGACCTTCAGCCAGTAGGCCTTGCCCCGGCTCGAGAAGCACAGCAGCGTGTCGTGGGTGTTGGCGACGAACAGGTTGTCGATGAAGTCCTCGTCCTTCATACGCGTGGCCGCCCGGCCCTTGCCGCCCCGGCGCTGCGCCTGGTACGAATCCAGCGGCTGCGCCTTGGCATAGCCGCCGTGGGACAGTGTGACCACCACGTTCTCCTCGGGGATGAGGTCCTCGATGGTCAGGTCCGAGTGGTCCTCCATGATCTCGGTGCGCCGCTCGTCGCCGAACTGGTCGCGCACCGCCTGGAGTTCCCCGCGGATCACGGTCAGGAGCCGGTCGGGGTCGGCCAGTATAAGAGAATACTCTTTAATTCTATCGAGTATCTCTTTGTATTCGTTGATTATCTTTTCTTGCTCGAGGCCGGTCAGACGATGCAGCCGCAGATCCAGGATGGCCTGGGCCTGGGTCTCCGACAGGCGGTACACGGGCTGCCCGTCCTCCTCGACGATGCCGAATACCCCGTGATCGGCGTTCGGCCGGGTGTCGATATCGCCGGCCCGCTCCAGCATGCCGGTGACCGCACCGGGCGCCCAGCGTCCCGCTACCAGCCCTGCCTTCGCCTCGGCCGGCGACGGCGAGGCCTTGATCAGCGCGATCACCTCGTCGATGTTCGCCAGCGCCACCGCCTGGCCTTCCAGGAGGTGGGCACGGTCGCGGGCCTTGCCCAGATCGTAGATCGTGCGCCGGGTGACCACCTCGCGGCGGTGGGCCACGAACGCCTCCAGGATGCCCTTCAGCGTCATCAGCTTCGGCTGACCCTCGTGCAGGGCCACCATGTTGATGCCGAAGACGCTCTGCAGCGGCGTGTGCTTGTAGAGGTTGTTCAGGACGACCTCGTGCACCTCGCCCCGCTTGAGCTCGATCACCACCCGCATGCCGTCCTTGTCGGACTCGTCGCGCAGCTCGCTGATGCCCTCCAGCTTCTTCTCGCGGACGAGCTCGGCGATCTTCTCGATCAGCCGCGCCTTGTTGACCTGATAGGGGAGCTCGGTCACCACGATGGCCTCGCGGCTGCCCTTGCCGATCTCCTCGATATGGCTGCGGGCGCGGATGTGCACCCGGCCCCGACCCGTCTTGTAGGCGCTGTAGATGCCCTGGGCGCCGTTGATGATGCCGGCAGTGGGGAAGTCCGGCCCCGGCACGTGCTGCATGAGCCCGGCCACGTCGATGTCCGGGTCGTCGATCACCGCCACGCACGCATCGATGATCTCGCCCAGGTTGTGGGGCGGGATGTTCGTGGCCATGCCCACCGCGATGCCTGAGGAGCCGTTGACCAGCAGGTTCGGGATGCGCGTGGGCAGCACCGAGGGCTCGCTCTCGGAGCCGTCGTAGTTCTCGACGAAATCGACCGTCTGCTTGTCGATGTCCGCGAGCAGCTCGTGGGCGATCCGGGCCATGCGCACCTCGGTGTAACGCATGGCCGCCGGGGCGTCGCCATCCACCGAGCCGAAGTTGCCCTGGCCGTCCACCAGCATGTAGCGCATGGAGAACGGCTGCGCCATGCGCACGATGGTGTCGTAGACGGCGCTGTCGCCGTGGGGATGGTACTTGCCGATCACGTCACCGACGACGCGGGCTGACTTCTTGTACGGCTTGTTGTAGTCGTTGCCCAGCTCCCGCATCGCGTAGAGCACCCGCCGGTGCACCGGCTTCAGGCCGTCGCGCACGTCGGGCAGCGCGCGCCCCACGATCACGCTCATGGCGTAATCGAGATAGGACTGGCGCATCTCGTCTTCGAGATTTACCGAAAATATTTCCTGGGCGATGTCACTCATGGCTACTCACATAAAACCGGTCCACCGCCTTGCCCTTGCAGGGTGCCGGCGGACGATCCGTGCTGCAGGAATCAGGTCTCGGCCAGTGCTTGGGGCGGGAGCCGGTATAGCCTGCTTCCGCGCCTTTTTCCGACCCCTGATCAGGTGAAAATTTTAGCATAAATCGGGACTTGTACGTAGTCGCGGGGGGCCGGCCGGAGCGTGCGGCGGCGCCCCGGGCCGGGCCCGGCAGGGTGGGCCTGTATACTAGGCTCCCGGCCGCGGGCCGGGCATCGATTCACCCTCAATAAAGCCAGCATTTTCATACACATGGAGCAATGCGATCTGATCATCTCGTGCCGCTGGGCGGCACCCGTCGTGCCGGCGGATACGGTGCTGGAGCATCACGCCCTGGTCATCCGTGACGGCACGATCGTCGCGCTGGTGCCTGCGGCACAGGCGAGCGCCCGCTTCGCGGCCGCCGATGTGGTCCATCTCGACGATCATCTTGTGATCCCCGGGCTGGTCAATGCCCACACCCACGCCGCCATGTCGCTGTTCCGCGGACTGGCCGACGACCTGCCGCTGGAGGTCTGGCTCCACGAACACATCTGGCCGGCCGAGGGCCGCTGGATCGATGCGGAATTCGTCCGCGACGGCACCCGGCTGGCCATCGCCGAGATGCTGCTGGGCGGCACGACCTGCTTCAACGACATGTATTTCTTCCCGGATATCGTCGCCGAGACCGTGGCCGCGGCCCAGATGCGCGCCTCGGTGGGGATGATCCTGGTGGACGCACCGACGCCCTGGGCGAAGGATGCGGGCGAATACCTGTCCAAGGGCGTCGCGGTGCACGACCGCTATGCCTCCCATCCGCTGGTGAGCACTCATTTCGCGCCCCACGCGCCCTACTCCGTGAGCGAGGCGAGCCTCGGCAAGCTTCGGGCGCTGGCCGACCAGCTGGACGTGCCGGTGCACATGCACGTCCACGAGACCGCGGCCGAGGTGGCCGCCGAGGAGGAGGCCAACGGCGTCCGTCCGCTGGAGCGGCTGCGGCGTCTCGGTTTCGTGAACGGCTCGCTGCTGGCCGTGCACATGACCTGCCTCACCGACGAGGAGATCGCCCTCGCCGCCGACGCGGGCGTCTCCGTGGCGCATTGTCCGGAATCGAACCTGAAGCTCGCCAGCGGCATCGCGCCCGTCGCGCGCCTGCTCGAGGCGGGCATCAACGTGGCTCTCGGCACCGATGGTGCGGCCAGCAACAACGACCTGGACATGCTGGGCGAGATGCGCACCGCCGCCCTGCTCGGCAAGGCGGCCGCCGGCGATGCGAGCGCACTCTCCGCTCACACCGTCCTGCGCATGGCCACGCTGAACGGAGCCGCCGCGCTCGGCCTCGCCGACAGCATCGGCAGCCTGGAACCGGGCAAATGGGCGGACATCTGCGCCGTCGACCTGTCGGCGCCGCGCACCCAGCCCGTGTACGAGCCGGTCTCCCAGCTCGTCTATGCCGCCGAGGCCTCTCAGGTCAGCGACGTCTGGGTGGCCGGAAGACAGCTGGTCAGGCACGGGCGGCTCAGTCACCTGCGCCTGGACGACATCAGCGGCCGGGCCGCAGAATGGAGAGAGAAAATCTGGAACTACGACCATGAATGACCCGCAAGCGAAGACCGGCGGCAACGTCGATGAAGGCGAGATCCGCAAGTTCGAGGCGATGGCGGAGACCTGGTGGGACCCGGACGGCGATTTCGCTCCCATCCACCAGATGAATCCGCTGCGGCTGGGCTACATCGACGAGCGGGCGCCGTTGTCGGGCCGCCAGGTACTCGACATCGGCTGCGGCGGCGGCATTCTGAGCGAGGCGATGGCGGCGGCCGGAGCCGAGGTGACCGGCATCGACCTCGCGCCCGGCCCGCTCGCGGTGGCACGCACCCACGCCCGGGAATCCGGCGTGGAAGTGGAATACCTGGAGACCGGCGCCGAAGACCTGGCGGCCGAGCGGCCGGAAGCCTACGACGTCGTCACCTGCCTGGAGATGCTCGAACACGTGCCCGAGCCCGGCAGCGTCATCGACGCGTGCAGCCGCCTGGTGCGGCCGGGCGGCCACGTGTTCTTCTCCACCATCAACCGCACCGCGAAAGCTTTCGCGCTCGCCATCGTCGGCGCGGAGTACGTGCTGCGCCTGCTGCCGCGCGGCACCCACGAGTACGAGAAGCTGATCCGCCCCTCGGAACTGGAAGCGTGGGCAAGGCAGGCGGACCTGCGCCTGGAGGAACTGACCGGCGTGCGTTACAACCCGTTGACGCGCCACTTCAGCCTCACGCACGACGTGGACGTCAACTACATCGCTCACTTCCGCCGGCGGGGCGCCGGCGGATGACGGAGCCGAGGCGCTTCGCCGGCTGGCTGTTCGACCTGGACGGCACGCTCATCGACACGGCGCCGGACATGACCGACACCCTGGCGGAACTCTGCCGCGCGCACGATACCCGTCCGCCCGAATACCGCCTCGCGCGGGCGAGCATCACCAACGGGGCCGCCGGTCTTATCCGCCTCGCCTTCCCGGATCGGGACGCAGAGGCACGCCGCGCCCTGTACGAGGAGTATCTGCAGCGCTACGCCGACCGCGTCCACCGCAGCTCGCGCCTGTTCGAGGGCATGGAGGAGGTGCTCGCCGCCATCGAGGCCGTGGGCCTGCCCTGGGGCATCGTGACCAACAAGCCCCAGGGCCTGACGGATGCCCTGCTCGAGGGGCTCGGGCTCGACACGCGATCCCGGGTCACGGTCGGCGGCGACGCGCTGCCCCAGCGCAAGCCGCATCCCGCACCGCTCCTGCACGCGGCACGGGCGCTCGCCGTGGAAGCGGTCGACTGCGTCTACGTGGGCGACAACCTGCGCGACATGGAGGCCGGACGCGCGGCGGGGATGCGCACGATCGCGGCGGCATACGGTTATCTGCTGCCGGATGACGATGCGCGGGGCTGGGAGGCCGACCTGGTCATCGAACATCCGGTGGCCCTGCTGCCCATTCTGGAGGAAGCGCGCGGGTGAGCGACTGGCTGCAGGTCCCGGTTCCCGCGTGGATGGCCGGCGTCGCTTCTGCGGTCTCGCTGGCCCTCGGGCTGCTCCTGCTCTGGCTGTTCGTCCGTGGCCGCATCGCCCGGCTGGCCGCCGAGCGCGACGACGCCGAGCGACGGGTGAAGGATCAGGAAGCCCTGCGAGCAGAACGCGAAGCGGCCTTCGACCTCGCCGCCAGCCGTCTGCAGCAGTCCTTCGGCGACGTGGCCCACCGCAGCCTCCGGGTGAACAGCGAGGCTTTCCTGCGTCTGGCGAAGCAGAACCTCGGAGCCCAGCAGCAGCAGGCCACGCACGCGCTGTCGGAAAGGGAAAAGGCCGTCGAGAACCTGGTGAAACCCATCCGCGAGGCGCTGGAGAAGACGGAGCGCCAGATCGGCGATCTGGAGAAGGCCCGCTCGGAGGCCTACGGCAGCATCACCGCCCAGCTCGAGGCCATGCAGGCCAGCCAGCAGGCCCTGCAGGCCGAGACCGGCAATCTCGTGAAGGCCCTGCGGCGGCCTGAGGTACGCGGCCAGTGGGGCGAGATCACGCTGCGCCGTCTGGTCGAGCTGGCCGGCATGGTCGAGCACTGTGATTTCGTCGAGCAGGAAACGGGCGGCGGCGCCGGCGAGCGGATACGTCCGGACATGATCGTGCGCATGCCGGACGCCCGGGAGCTCGTCGTGGACGTGAAGACGCCGCTGGATGCCTACCTGGAGGCGGTGGAAGCCACCGATGACCAGCTGCGCACAGCCGCCCTCGTCCGCCACGAGCGCAAGGTGCGCGAGCGCATCCGCGAGCTGGCGAGCAAACACTACTGGTCCCAGTTTCCCCGCAGCCCGGAGTTCGTGATCCTGTTCATCCCGGGCGACCAGTTCCTCTCGGCGGCGATGAACCAGAATCCGGACCTGCTGGACGAGGCCCTCAGACAGAAGATCATCCTCGCCACGCCCACCAGCTTCGTGGCCCTGCTGAAGGCCGTCGCCTACGGCTGGCGTCAGCTGGCGCTGGCCGAGAACGCGGAGGAGATCCGCGGACTGGCAGTCGAGCTCTACGATCGTCTCGCCACTTTCGGCAGCCATCTGAACCGGGTGGGGCGCCAGCTCTCCGGCAGCGTCAACGCATTCAACGCGGCCGTCGGCTCCCTGGAGCGCAGCGTACTGCCCGGTGCCCGCAAGTTCAGGGATCTCGGCGTGCAGACCCGGAAAACCCTGGAAACGCTGGAGCCCGTGGAAGAGATCACGCGGGTGGCCGGGCCGGTGCCGGAGGCAGCTGCCAGGCCGCCCGCCGAATCGGCTATTGAGCCGGGCCCGGATTCGGGCCCCGGTTCGAACAACGGTTCCGACGGGCCGGCGGACGGCGCGGACGAAACGACGCGCTCCTGACGCCGTGGCGCAGACACCCGGAAACTGGACGAAGCTCCCGGCCGGTTCCGACGAGGAACTGGTCGCCAACTTCCTGCGCGGCGACTCCGAACGCCGCTTCCGGCTGCTGTGCGCGCTGCGCGATACGATCCTCGCCGCCGCGGCCCAGAGCCGGGACCCGGCGGTCGGCGCCGTCAAGCTGGACTGGTGGCGACAGGAGATCGCCCGGCTGGCCGCCGGCGAGCCCCGTCATCCGCTGACCAGCGGCCTGGCCGGGTTCTTGCCTCCGGGCTCGCCCTTCGTCCCCTGGCTGGAAGAACTCGTCATCTGCGCGGAATCTCTGGGGCGCGGGGAGTCGCCGGAGTCCGTCGATCAGCTGCGGCTGTATTGCTTCCGCCGGGAAGGCGCCGCGCTGACGCTCGCCGCCGCGCCGCGCGGCGATGAGCCGCGGAACGACCCTCGCTGCGCGGCAGCACGGCATGCCGGCATCGCATGGGGCATGGCGAAGACCACGGCGGCTCTCGCGGCCGGACGGCAACTCTTCCTGCTGCCACGGGACGTCGCCGCCGAGGCCGGACTGGACGGCGTCCCGCCCGGGCGCTGGCAAGAACAGGACGGTTTCCGCCGCGCGGTCGAGCGGCTGGCGGACGCGGGACTGGAGGAACTCGCACGGGCCGGGACCGGGATCCGCAACGCCAGCGCCGTCACCGCCGTGGTTGCCGCGGTCAGCGAGACCCACCTGTCCGGACGGCGCCGCGACGGGACCCGCGGGCCGGCGCATCCGTTACAATTGCTGTGGCGCGCGTGGCGCGCCGCCCGGCGCCAGGCGCGGGCGCCGACCACCCCCGACCAGGAGCAGCCGTGACCTTCGATCCCCGCACCTACACCCCCGACGAGAATCTGCTGGCCGACCGCGTCATCCTCGTCACCGGTGCCGGCGACGGCATCGGACGGGCGGCGGCGAAACGTTTCGCCGATCTGGGGGCGCGCGTGATCCTGCTCGGGCGCACCGTGAGCAAGCTGGAATCGGTCTACGACGAGATCATCGACGCGGGGCACCTGCGCCCCTCCATCGCACCCATGGACTTCGAGAAAGCCGACGGCGAGGCCTACACGAGCCTCGCGGACAGTATCGCGGACGAGTTCGGCCGACTGGACGGCCTGCTGCACAACGCCGGCATCCTGGGCGAACTCGCGCCCATCGAGCACTACGACGTCGCCCTGTGGCAGCGCGTCCTCCACGTCAACCTGACCGCGGAGTTCGTCCTGACCAAGGTCTGCCTGCCGCTGCTGCGGCAATCCGATGACGCCTCGGTCGTCTTCACCTCCAGCGGCGTGGGCCGGCAGGGCCGGGCCTACTGGGGCGCCTACGCGGTTTCAAAATTCGGGGTGGAATGTCTCTCGCAGGTGCTCGCCCAGGAGACCGAGAAGGCGGGCATCCGGGTCAATTGCGTGAACCCCGGGGCCACCCGCACCGACATGCGGCTGAAAGCCTATCCGGCGGAGGACAGGGACAAGCTGGCCACGCCGGAGGAGGTGCTGACGCCCCACATCTATCTGCTCGGCCCCGACAGCCGGGGTGTCACCGGCGGGTCTTTCGACGCCCAGTAGACTTGCCCGCCGAGCGGCCGGGCTGCCGTCCCGGCTTCGCCCCGCTCGTTCGCCGGCGTCCTTTCCGATCCTCGCCGGCATCGTCCGGTGTCTCGGTGGCGGCCTCGAGGCCTGCCGCCGCATACAGAGCGCGAGCCTCGGCCGCTGTCAGAGGGCGGTGTTGTCCCCGGCGCAGCCCCCGTGGAAGGCGTATCGGACCATAACCGATGCGGATGAGCCGGCTCACCTCGACGCCCACCGCTTCCCAGAGCCGCCGCACCTCCCGGTTGCGGCCCTCTCGCAGCGTGACCTCATACCACTGGTTGACGCCCTCGCCGCCTTTCTCCGCGAGGCTGCCGAAAGCGGCCGGGCCGTCCTCCAGCTCGATGCCCTCGGTCAGCCTTGCCAGGGCTTCAGCCGCAGGCGTGCCGCGCACGCGCACCGCATAGCGCCGTTCGATGCTGCTGGATGGATGCATGAGCGCGTTGGCCAGCGCGCCGTCGGTGGTGAAGATCAGCAGACCGCTGGTGGCGACGTCCAGGCGGCCGACGCTCACCCAGCGTCCCCGGTGCAGACGCGGCAGCGCATCGAACACCGTGGCATGCCCGGACTCCGTGCTTCGCGAGCAGACCTCGCCCTGGGGCTTGTGGTAGATCAGATGCCGGTGGGAGCCGGCCTCGGGCCGACGGACCGCGAGGGGACGGCCATCGAGGGTGATCCGCTCGTCGCCGGTAACCGTATCGCCGAGCACGGCCGTGCGGCCGTCAATCGCAAGCCGCCCGTCGCTGATCCAGCGCTCGATCTCGCGGCGGGAACCGTGGCCGGCTGCCGCCAGCACCTTCTGCAAGCGCTCAGCCATGACGCCGCGTATCAGCTCGAGGGCGGCGCGCCCGCGCTGGCGCGTTCTTCCTCCCCGGCCTCCTCGCTCTCCTGACTCTCCTGACCCTCGTCGCTCGCCCCGGCTGCGGCCACTTCGTCCGCATCCGCCGGTTCATCCGCGCCCTCGTAGGCGCTCTCGCCGGCGCCGGCCCCGGTCTCGTCTGCGGCGTGTTCTTCCTCGTCGCCATCCTCTGCGTCCCCGCCGGTGCCGGCCTCCCCGACCCGCAAAGCAGTGACGTTGGCCGGGACCGCTTCGCTCTCCTCGCCGGTGGCGAATTCCAGCTGCGCGTTCAGGCCCTCGATATCCTGCAGCTCGGCCAGCGGCGGCAGATCATCCAGGCGCTTCAGTCCGAAATAGTCCAGGAAGGCCTTCGTCGTGCCGAACACCTCGGGCTTGCCCGGCACGTCGCGGTGGCCGAGCACGCGGATCCACTCCCGATCCAGCAGCGTGCGAATGATGTTCGTGCTGACGGTGACGCCGCGCACGTCCTCGATCTCGCCGCGGGTGATGGGCTGGCGGTAGGCTATCAGCGCCAGGGTCTCGAACAGCGCGCGGGAATAACGCGGCGGGCGCTCCTCCCACAGCGGCTGCAGCATCGACGACATCGACGGGCGCACCTGGACCCGGTAACCCGAAGCCACCTCGGCGAGCATGATGCCCCGGTCCTCGTAGTCGGCCTCCAGTTCGTCGAGAGCCGCCCGGATGTCTTTGCGCTCCGGACGCGAACTCTCGTCGAACAACGACATCATCTGTTCGATCGACAAAGGCTCTGCCGAGGCGAGCAGCGCCGCCTCGAGAATATATTTGATACTCGTCTCATCCATAGGTCACTTTACCGGGCACGCTCAGGAAGTGGCGCTCTCGTCCGACGCCGTGGCGTCCCCTTCATCATTCACAACGCGCACATTCGAGGCCGCCCGCACGTGCACGGGGGCGAAATCCTCGGACTGCACCACCTCGATGAGCGACTCGCGGAGCAGCTCCAGCACGGCGATGAACGTCACCGCCACGCCCATGCGGCCCTCCTCCACGTCGAACAGCTGGTCGAACTGGGTGAACTGCGTGCCGCGGATCCGCGTGAGAATCTCCGACATGCGCTGCCGTACCGACAGCGGCTCACGCTGCACATGGAGGTTTGTGAACATCTCGGCACGGGTCAGCACCTGCTGGAGCGCCACCATCAGCTCCTTGAGCGTCACGTCCGGCAGCTTGGTGACCACCTGACGCTCGGGCGCCTCGGCCTGCACCACGTGCACGTCGCGCTCCAGACGCGGCAGCTCTTCCAGGTTCTCCGCTGCCTTCTTGAAGCGCTCGTATTCCTGCAGCCTGCGAACCAGTTCCGCCCGCGGGTCGTGTTCCTCGTCTTCCTCCACCACCGGCCGCGGCAGCAGCATCCTCGATTTGATCTCCGCCAGCATGGCCGCCATCACCAGATACTCGCCGGCCAGCTCCAGCTGGAGCTCCTTCATCAGCTCGATGTACTCGATGTACTGCCGGGTGATCTCGGCGATGGGGATATCCAGAATGTCCAGATTCTGGCGTCGGATCAGATAGAGCAGCAGATCCAGCGGTCCCTCGAACGCCTCCAGGAACACCTGCAGCGCATACGGCGGGATATAGAGATCCTGTGGCAGCTCGGTGACCGGTTCGCCGTCCACGATGGCGAACGGCATCTCGGCCTGGGACGGCCGCAGATCCTCGGGCACCGCCTTGGGCGCTCCCTGGTCGCTCACCACACGGAGGACCGGCTGCTTTTTCTCTGATTCGGACACAGGGTGATTCTAACGTAATCCCGGCGGTGCCGCGGCCCCTCATTCGAAGGCGCTGACGTCGCCGATGCCGCGCCGCAGGATGTGTACCGTGCCCTCCGTGAGGTCGAGCACGCTGGACGGCTCCATCCCGCCCGGGCCGCCGTCGACGACCGCATCCACCTGATTTCCCAGGCGTCCGGCGATCTCCACCGGGTCGGTCATCGGAACGTCGTCGCCGGGGAGCAGCAGCGTGGAACTCATCATCGGCTCGCCCAGCGCTTCCAGCAGCGCCTGGCTGATCGGGTGGTCGGGCACGCGGATACCGATGGTCTTCTTGCGGGGGTTCTTCAGCCGGTTTGGCACTTCCCGGGTGGCCTTCAGAATGAACGTGTAGGGCCCCGGCGTGAAATGCTTCAGCAGCCGATAGGCCCAGTTATCCACGCGGGCGTAGGTGGCGATCTCCGACAGGTCGCGGACCACCAGCGAGAAATCATGCAGCTTGTCCGCCTGGCGCAGCAGCCGGATGCGGTCCAGCGCCTTCTTGTTGCCGATCTGGCAGCCGAAGGCGTAGCTCGAGTCGGTGGGGTATGCCAGGAGGCCGCCGGTGCGGATTATGTCGACCGCCTGGTCGACATAGCGCTTCTGCGGGTTGTCCGGGTGTATGGTGATGATCTGCGACACGCCCGGCATTCTACCGGCACGCAGACACAAATCCGACTGCCGCGAAGCGCTGCGTTGGGGCTGCGCCGGCGTGTGCGCTATCATTCGCGGATTACGGTACTCACCGCAGAGCAGACTCCCAGCGCATGCAATTGATACTAGACTATCTGCCGGTGGTCGCATTCTTCGTGGCCTACAAACAGGCCGACATCTACACCGCGACCATCGTCCTCATGGCCACCATGCCGCTGGTGCCGCTGGCCCACTGGATATTCACCCGGCAGGTCGGGCGCGTCTACCTGATCTCGACCGCCCTGGTGCTGGTCCTCGGCGCCGTCACGCTCGCGCTGCGCAACAGCCTGTTCCTGATCTGGAAGCCCACCCTCCTGAACTGGGCCATGGCGGCGGTGTGCTTCGGCAGCCTCTACATCGGCGAGAAACCCCTCATCCAGCGGTTGCTGCAATCCGCGGTGGAACTTTCCACAGCCCAGTGGCGTCAACTGACCGTGATCTGGGGCATATTCTTCGGCGTCTCGGGCGCGGCCAACATCTTCGTCGCCTACCGTTTCGGCGAGAGCGCCTGGGTCAGCTTCAAACTCTTCGGACTGCTGGGAATGACCCTCGCCTTCATGGTGATCCAGGGCGTCTGGCTGGCCATCATGGTCTCCAGGAACGAGCGCAAATCGACCAGCGGAGCGGAATGACATGTGGTATGCCATCATCAGTGAAGACGTGCCGGACAGTGGACCACTGCGTTCCGGCGCCAGGGCAAGACATCTCGAGCGGCTGCGTACGCTCCGCGACGAAGGCCGCCTCCTGGTCGCCGGACCGCACCCCGCCATCGATAACGAGGACCCTGCCGAAGCCGGTTTCACGGGCAGCCTCGTCATCGCCGAATTCGCCTCGCTGGAGGATGCCAGGGCCTGGGCCGACGAGGACCCTTATGTGGAAGCCGGCGTCTACCAGCGCGTGATCGTAAAACCGTTCAACAAGGTCCTGCCATGACAGACCGTCAGGCGGAACTGGAAAAGCGGCTGCGGGACGCGCTGCAACCCGAGGAGCTTCAGATCAAGGACCAGAGCCATCTGCACGCCGGTCATGCCGGCGCGAAGGACGGCCGCAGCCATTTCGCCGTGCGGCTCACCGCCAGCGTCTTCGAGGGGCTTTCACGCATCCAACGGCATCGACTCGTCTACGATGCCGCCGGCGACATGATGGAAACCGATATCCACGCGCTCAGCATTTCCGCTCTCGCTCCCGACGAGTCGCGCCGGGATTGAGAGCAAGATTCGACCACGAAAACAGAGGATCAACTATGACCACTACGTATCTGCGCCAGCCAGGCGCCAGCAAGGCGCTCGTGCTCGCCACCGCAGTGCTGCTGAGCACGGCCGCCTGCGCACAGTCCGACACTGCGACCGCGATGGACCCCGAGGTGGAGGCCAAAGTGCTCGACCTCTACATGCAGAATCGCATGCGGGGCGCCCAGGGCGATGTCTCCGCCGAGCAGCGGGATCAATTCCGCGAAGAGGTAGCCGACCTCTACCTGCTGGCCGAAGCGGCCGAAGAGGCCGGACTCGACGAGGATCCCGAAGTTGCGGCCCAGATCAAGCTCCAGCGCATGTCGACCCTCGCCTCGGCCCTGGCCGGTAACTACCTGGAAGAGAACCCGCCGACCGAGGCAGAACTGCGCGCCGAATACAGCGCCCAGGTGGCCGGATACCAATCCCAACAGTACAAAGCCAGGCACATCCTCGTGGAGACGGAGGATGAGGCCGAAGCCGTCATCACGCAGCTGGACGAAGGGGCCGACTTCGCCGAGCTGGCCAAGGAAAAATCGACCGGCCCGTCCGGACCCAACGGCGGTGACCTCGAGTGGTTTCCAGCGAGCGCCATGGTCAAGCCGTTCTCTGACGCGGTGGTGGCACTCGAGGACGGCAGCTATACCAGCGAACCGGTGCAGACCCAGTTCGGTTGGCACGTGATTCTGAGAGAGGATTCCCGGGAAACCGAAGCTCCCTCCTTTGAAGAGGTGAAGGACCGGCTGAAACCGGTTGTCGAACAGAAGAAGCTCCAGGAATACCTGGATGGCCTCAGATCAGGAAACGATGGGTCCGCCGACTGACTCCAACGGATAAGCAAGAAAAAGGGCGCCGGTGGCGCCCTTTTTTTGTCCGGGAAGTGTGACTCGCATCACACCAGGCCTCTGAGCCCTCCGGTAACTTCTCTCTCGAATCTTCTCTTATCGCTCGGAGAAGATTCCTCCAACCCTCAAATCTCCTAAGTTGAGGCGAGATATTAGCCGGCAGGGATGCCGGCTTTTTTTATTTCGCAACTACTAGAGGTGAGCCAGCGAATCTGGTCCCGACGAGAGCGATCTGAGCGCCCACATTCGGTAACGGACCGTTTGCCAAGAGAGGCGTGTAGTCAACCGAGATGCCACCGACAGTGATCAACCCTAATCCACGGTCCACAGCGCCAACCGTGCCTTGAACAAAGACATCCACACTCGTTGAAGGAGAAGCACTGCCGAGTTTGGCCAGGCTGGTTGCAACTGAGACTCCAGTGCTAGTTCGAGAGCCGAAGACAGCGACAAGGTCGCCCACAGTTAGTGAGCTCAAATTCGAGCGAGCGAGGCCTACCTCTCCACCAAGAACGGTTACCGTCGAACGATCGTGATCAACGCCCTGTATCGGCGCAACAGCGAAGAGACTTGGTTGCACCCCAATTGCGAAAGAACCAGATTTCGCAACCTGCCCAGAAATGTCTATGTACCGCGCATGAAAGCCGTCAAAAGCCGCAAACAGTACATCGCTGCCGTTGATGCTGCGAAGATCGCTGCCATTGATGCTGCGAACATCACTACCGTTGATGCTCAGCGCATCGCTACCGTTGATGCTGCGAAGATCGCTGCCATTGATGCTGCGAACATCACTACCGTTGATGCTCAGCGCATCGCTGCCATTGATGCTGCGAAGATCGCTGCCATTGATGCTGCGAACATCACTACCGTTGATGCTCAGCGCATCGCTGCCATTGATGCTGAGTACGTCACTGCCATTGATGCTGCGAAGATCGCTGCCGTTGATGCTGAGTACGTCACTGCCGTTGATGCTGCGAAGATCGCTGCCGTTGATGCTGAGTACGTCACTGCCGTTGATGCTCAGCACATCGCTGCCGTTGATGCTGCGAAGATCACTGCCGTTGATGCTCCGTACATCGCTGCCATTGATGCTACGAACATCACTGCCG
>Ga0209931_1000444_pt1 | contig 25106 bp, 20 predicted proteins | sample SalPonR1_B_D1_MG_FD_185697 | JGI IMG/M metagenome (GOLD analysis project Ga0209931, IMG submission 185697) | Salt pond soil microbial communities from South San Francisco under conditions of wetland restoration - Salt Pond MetaG R1_B_D1_MG... ...
GTCGCCCAGATCCATGCCGCCGATATTGAGGTCGAAGCCCTGCTGAAGACGCACCGACCCCTTCCAGTCCGAAGGCGTGTCGAAGTTCTCGTCGATGTAATCGATCGGCTGCGCAACGCCCGAGGCAACGGCGTCGAGGAGCTCCTGTGGCACCTGGGTCAAATCGACGGCGCCGGGCATGAAGGCGAATTCGCCGAAGGTTGGCGCCTGGAAGGAGTTGGACACCCAGACTTCCGGGTTGCCGCCGGAGAACAAGCCGAAGCCGCCGCTGATGCTGGTGCGCGACAACGGCGTCCACAGGAATCCGACGCGCGGCATGAACAGCTCGTTGCCGTCCAGGTTGTTGTCGGTACGCACACCGTAGGTATCGAATACCGGCTGGCTGAAGACCGGCTTGTCGTCCTGCTCGAAGCGCTCATAGCGCAGGCCGTAACTCAGCTCGAAGTCCGGCGTGATCGCCCAGCTGTCCTGCAGGAACAGCGCGATCCGGTCGTAGCCCCACTCGGCTGCGCCGTCGTTGGCGTTGTTCGAGGATACATTGCTGTAGAACACGCCCAGCGGATTGTTGTTGATCAGCTGATCGGCCGATTCGAAGATGAAGTCGCCTCTGGAGAACGGGACGAACAGATTGAACAACTCGTACTGGTCGATCTCGGTGCCGAAGGTCAGCACGTGGTCGCCGGCAACGTATTCGCCCGAAGCCAGGATTTCCAGGCGCTCGTCGTCGAATTCGTTGGCGTGACGGAAGTTGTCGCAACCGGCGGCGAAGTCGACGCCCTCGGTCAGAAGACCTTCGAGCGGCGATCCGGCAAGGTTGCCCGGGAATTCGTCCTGTTCGAAATCCAGCGAGATCTGACCGACGTCGGAGCCCGCGCGACAGATCTGGCCCCGGGTGAACTCGGTATAGTTGACGCGCAGGTTGGTCGAGAAGTTGTTGGTCCAGTTCGAAAACAGCTGGGCTGTGTAGGCTTCGATCTCCAGCGGCGTGTCGTACCAGGCCGAGGTGAACTCGTCGGCACCGACGCTGACGTCGGACTCTTCGGTGTTCTGGTAAGTAAACGACAGGCGGTGGTCGAGGTTGATGTTCCAGTCGAGCTTGATCAGCGTTCGCTCGGAGGTTTCCGGAACGTTTGCCACGTCGGGGCGCGTCCCCGGATCGAACCCGTAGGTGGACTGGATGATGTCTCTGACTGCGTCGAAGAAGCCGGGCTGGATGCCGTTCTGCTCGTCGAAGTTGGTGAAATCGACCGGCGCGGCGTTTTCGTATTCATCATAGGACACGAAGAAGAACAGCTTGTCCTTGATGATCGGGCCGCCGAGGGTGAAACCGTATTCCTCTTCCTCGAAGTCGCCCGGGTCGAAATTGCCGCCGTCGAAGCTGTTTCCGATGAAGCTGTCGTCCTTGTAGGCGTAGAAAACCGAGCCATCGAACTCGTTGGTGCCGGACTTGGTCACGACGTTGACCTGGCCGCCGACGAAGTCCGACGCCAGGACCGAGTAATCGGCCACCGCCAGCGTGGCGGATTCCACCGCATCGAGGTTGATCGGCGAGCGCGAGGTGGCGTAGGTGCCGTCGCTGAGGCCGAAGTTGTCGGTCTGGGTGGCGCCGTCGATGGAAAATGTGTTGAATCGCGGGTTCACACCCGCCACCGAAAGCTGGCCTTCGCCATCGGACTGGGCCAGCGGGTCGCGCAAAAGGGTCTTGATGACGTCGCGGTCGATTGCCGGCTGCTCGGCGATATCCTGCGCGCTGAATGCCGAGCCGACGCCGTTATTGAGGTCGCCCAGAGCAGATCGCTGGGCCGTAACTGTAATCACGTCGGTCGTCCCGTCAGCCGGCTCGACAGTGACCGCCAGGGGATTCTGCGAACCCGGTTGCAGGAAAATGTCTTCCCGAACGACGGTGCGATAATCGGTGGAAACGACCCGGACTTCGTAAGGTCCGCCAACGCGAAGGCCGCTGGCGAAGAACTGGCCGCTACTGCCTGTCTCGCTTCGCGCCACTGTTCCGGACGGCACGTGCCTGATGCTCACCTCTGCTCCAGCGACGGGTTCGCCGTCGGCGGACAACACCTGGCCGCGGATGCTGGAGGAGGTTTCCTGCGCCATGACGGCTTGGCCCCAAAGGCCGCATGCCAGCACTACGAGCACCGCCAACGGCAGCGCCCGCGCCGTGCGGACGAATTCAACGATTTTCATGTGGACTACTCCCAAAATGTGTGACTCGACAATATTTTGCAAGGCGTTCAGACGAACGAAAAGCTCGCGCAGAGGCCAGCCGGGCTACTGCACTTGCGAACAAAAGATTAGCGCTCCCTGATGACAGACACATTACGAAATTTATGTAAATTTAACAGAATTGGTTTATCGATGGAACGATTTATCCAGCCAGTCGAAAGGTTTTTTGGCCGGCACTCGAGTTATCGAGGTTTTCAGGCAGATTCTGTTGTCAAGCAAGTCGATCTGAAGTACAATTTCAGGCTTGATTTCGGGGTGTAGCTCAGCCTGGTAGAGCACTGTCTTCGGGAGGCAGGGGCCGGAGGTTCGAATCCTCTCACCCCGACCACCAGTTTCCTTTATCCGGAATCCTGGTGGTCGCCGTTCCGCGCCGTCCCGGGGCGCGACTGCTCTGTTAGCCCGCTACCCCATAATCCTCTATCCCACGCGAATTTTCATTCTTCAGGAAATTCAAGTACTCCCGGCAGTCAAGGCGATCGCGTCAGATTATCCGACGTCTCGGACCCAACGACAACGTCATCTTCTATACGGATTCCGCCGAAAGGCATGAGTTGATCGATTGCCCGCCAGTCGATACGCCCGGAGATCGGCTTCTTTTTCAGATCCGCCAACAGGCTCGGAATGAAGTAAATGCCCGGCTCTACCGTCACGACGTTGCCCGACTCGAGTTCGCGTGTCAGCCGCAGCATCGGATATTCGGCAGGCGGCGGCAGCGGGCTGCCGTCCGGTGCCACATGCCCGGCCACGTCATGCACCTGGACCCCCAGGAAATGCCCGAGGCCGTGCGGCAGAAAGGTCGACGTCACGCTGGCTTCGAGCATGGCATCCAGCGCCATATCGCAGATGCCGGACTCACGCAGGATTTCGGCCACGCCCCGGTGTGCCTCCCGATGCAGATCCACATAACTGCGCCCGGCCTGCATGCGGCCTGCGAGACGTTGCTGCAACGAATCGACCTCTTGAACAAGGCTGGAAAAAAGTCCGTCTTCTGCGCTGTAAGTCCGGGTAATGTCGGCGGCGTAGCCGTAGCAATCGGCACCGGCGTCGATCAGGAAACTCTTTGACTGGCGCGGCGGCGTCGGCGCGCGGTACTGATAATGCAGGATCGCGCAATGCTCGTTGAGGCCGACGATGCTGTTGTACGGCAATGTGTTGGGCTCATGGGCCGCCGCCTTCAGATAGGCCAGGTGAATCTCGAGTTCCGATGCGCCGGATTCGAAGGCGCCGGCCGCCGCCTCGTGCCCGCGCATTGCAATGCGATTGGCGGTGCGAATGCACTCTATCTGCCAGTCGGTCTTGACCGTGCGCATTTCGTCCAGCCAGCCCAGCAATCCGGTCGGATTCAGATCGGCGTGCCCGCCCAGCGTCCCGAAATCGATCGGATCGCCGATCAGTGCAGTTACCGTCGGGGCTTCCAGTGCCGACTGCCAGGCATCGGGCCCGGAGACGATTTCTACGTCATAGTGATCGGCCCACCACGAGGCTGGCGCTTCGGGTGGCGCGTGCCAGAAATCATCCGGCAGGACCAGCCACAACCTTGGCCGAGAGCCTGGCCGGATTTCGAGCAGGCAGTCGGCATTCCGCGGCAGCGGCAGCCAGGCCACGAAATGCGGGTGAGCGCGGAATGGCGGGTGGTAATCATCCTGGAAGCGCGGATGCGAGCGCCCGGAGTGGATCAGCAACCTGTCATAGCCGGCGCGCGCCAATAGACGCTCGGTTTGCTCGGTCAGGGTGGCGACATGATGGCGATAGAGCGAATCGCGGCGCTCGGGGCTGGGCATTTTGGTCATGAATTCGATCTCGATCCGGTAGACTGCGAAAAGCAAAGTCTAGCGTACCGCGGCGGCGGGCAATTCATGCGCCGGCGCGGCCATTTTCCACCTTCAGGATTCGGCAAACAACGATGACGCTGCAGCTCTACAACACGCTGACCCGATCCAAGCGGTCGTTCGAACCTCAAGACCCGGATCGCGTGACAATGTACGCCTGCGGCCCGACCGTTTACAACTACGCACACATCGGCAACGCACGGCCCGCCGTGATCTTCGATCTGCTTTACCGACTGCTGCAAACGCGTTATCCCGAAGTGATCTACGCCCGCAACATCACCGACGTCGACGACAAGATCAATGCCGCGGCGGCCGAGCAAGGCATCGAAATCGGCGTCATCACGCGCCGCTTCACCGAGGCCTACCATGCCGACATGGCGGCACTCGGCGTCGGTCGACCAACGATCGAACCGCGTGCCACCGACCATATCGGCGAGATTGTCTCGATGATCGAGCGGTTGATCGAGTCGGGACATGCCTATGAAGCCGAGCAGCACGTGCTGTTCGACGTCGACACCTTCGAAAACTACGGCCGACTTTCGGGCCGGGACCGCCGCGAGATGATCGCCGGCGCCCGGGTCGAGGTCGCGCCCTACAAGCGCAACCCGGGCGACTTCGTACTCTGGAAACCGTCCGATGAAAGCCAGCCCGGCTGGGACAGCCCCTGGGGACGAGGACGACCGGGCTGGCATATCGAATGCTCGGCGATGAGCGCGGCCCACCTGGGCGAGGTGATCGACATTCACGCCGGCGGCCAGGATCTGGTTTTTCCGCATCACGAAAACGAGATCGCACAGAGCTGTTGCGCGCACGGATCGAAGCTGTTCGCCCGCTACTGGCTGCACAACGGCTTCGTTACCGTCGAGAAGCGCAAGATGTCCAAGAGCCTGGGCAATACGCTTGTGGTGCACGAGCTGCTCAGACACTGGCCCGGCGAGGCCATGCGCTACCTGCTGCTGTCGGCGCACTACCGCCAGCCGCTGGACTGGTCCGAAAGCGCGCTACGCCAGGCCGTGACTACGCTGGACCGCCTGTATCGCATGCTGGAAGACTATCCGGAAGAGCGGGCCTCCGAGCCTGCCGCAACCGTCGTCAAGGCACTTGAAGACGATCTCAACACGCCGGCTGCACTTGCCGCGCTGAATGCGCTGGCGCGCGAGTTCGGTCAAAGCGGCGACAGCGCGCAGCGCGCTCGCCTGGCCGGCGAATTGCGCGCGTCCGGGGAATTGCTGGGGCTGCTCCAGCAACCCGACCAGTGGTCCGAACAGCGCCAGGCCGAGTCAGGCCTCGATCCGGATCACGTCGACCAACTGATCGCCCGGCGCTCCGAGGCCCGGAAACAACGGGATTTCGCCGAAGCCGACCGGCTTCGCGATGAACTGGACGCAATGGGTGTGGAAGTTGAAGACTCCGCCGAAGGAACCCGCTGGCGCGTCAAGGCCCGCGAAAGCGGACAAAACAGCGGGGCTTGACTGGCCTCGAACGGATATAGATTGACATGACCCTAGAAGAAGTTCAGGACGAAATCATCGACGAATTCTCGCTGTTCGACGACTGGCTGGATCGATACCAGTACATCATCGATCTCGGACGCAAGCTGGAACCACTGTCGGCGGAAGAGATGCACGACGACGCGCTGCTGGCCGGCTGCCAGTCCAGTGTCTGGCTGCACGCGTCGGGCGATGCCGACCGGCTGGAATTTCGCGCAAACAGCGATGCGGCCATCGTTTCCGGGCTTATCTACCTGCTTTTACGGGTCTACTCGGGACGCTCGGCACGGGAAATCCTCGAAGCCAGGCCGCGCTTCGTCGAGGAACTGGGGCTGAGCGAACACCTGTCCCCCACCCGAGCCAACGGCCTCAACGCGATGCTGGACGCAGTCCGAGAAAGCGCGAACCGCGCACTGCAATGACGTCGGACGGCAAAAACGGCGGGCGACACGAGCACCGCAAGACCGGCAGCGGATTCATCGTGAAGTCATCCGGCCGGCCGGCAGATGCAAAGCGGCCTTTCTGGGATCAGGTCAACAACAATCTGGTCGCACTCATCAGCCTGATGCTGGCCATCACGTCGCTGGGCTACAACACCTGGCGCAACGAGAAGACCGAGTTGCAGCGTAACTGGCGCCAGGCTGCGTTCCAGATTCTGATCGAAGTTGGCGAACTCAATCAGATCATTCTGATGCGCCGTTACTTTCCCGAAGCAACCGAAAGCGAGGAGAATCAATCCGGCGAAGTGCGGGGCCCACACAGTTGGGTCGCCGGTTGGGGCAAAGCCACCATGATCCGTGACCTGACCACCGTCATGCCGGAGCCCATGCCGGAAGCGGGCCAACAGCTGTTCGAAACCTGGCAGGAGCATGCCGACGATCTTGACAATCCCGACGACGAGACAGCGCGCGATACAGCATCCAGCGACCTCCTGGACGCCGTCGAATATCTGCGCGAGTCGACCGTGGAACTGATCGGCGAGCTCAGCTGAAATCGTGGTGTCCTCCGCCGCCGGCTGACGCCACCGAACGGTGCCCGTAGAACAAGAAAACCCGCCGGCGGCGGGTTTTCTTGGTTGCTGCAAATGTAAACCCGGCTCAGTTTTGACGATCCAGGATGGACAGGACAACACGACGGTTCTCCTGGCGATTTGCCGGCGTGTCGTTCGGCACGCGCGGGCGCGATTCGCCGAAGCCGACGACTCGCAGTCGATCACGCGAGACGCCATTTTGCACCAGGTAATCGGCAACGGACTGGGCGCGTCGAACCGAGAGATCCTGGTTGTATTCCTCGGGGCCGATACTGTCGGTATGGCCGGCGACCTCGATCAGAATGATGTCGTCGCGCGGGGCCAGGATGTCGGCCGCGCGATCGAGTTCGGCCCGAGCTTCCGGTCGCAGCGCCGACGAATCGAAGTCGAAGAGCACGGTGCTGTCGAATTCGAATACCACTTCGGGCTCGGGCTGCGGGCGCGGCGCGGGGGGCGGCGGAGGCGGAGGTACCGGCTCGCTGGGCGGCGCGGGCTGCGGCGCGCGCGGCGGCTCGCCGAACGAGAAGCTCAGACCTACCGACGCGATCATGTCGATAAAGCCGTTGTCCGAATTGCGGGTTGCCCGATCGTTGTCGTAACGACCCTCGAGCTGGGTCCGAAGGCGCACGTTTTCACCGAACTTCGACTGGATGCCGACACCCCAGGAAACATACATGTCGCGACCTTCGTCCAGGAAATTGTCGTGCTCGGCAATGCCCAGACCGACCAGACCGTAGGGGCGATGCTTGTTGCCCATGTCGCCGAAATGATAGCGACCGGTCAGCCCGTAGCCGTAAATGTCGAATTCTCGGTCGAAATTCTCCGGAGCCGTGACGCCGGCATTGGCGAACTTGTCACGCTCGAAGTCGGTCGAGTAGCTGTCGATCTGGAGATCGAGGCTGAAGTTGGGGCTGAAGAAACGACCGAAGTAGGCGCCAAAATACGGCGCAGTCGAGTCGGTCAGCCGATCTTCACCGGGTCGTGCAACCCCGCCCATGATCCCGGCGTACCAGCGATCGTCGAACACAACCCCATCGGTCTGCGCCGATGCGAGCGTCGATCCCAATACCAGAACTACCAACAGGATGCGCTTCATGCCAATGCTCCAATTTGTTAAAAACAAGATAATACCTGATCGGACGTCGTACTAAAAGCGCTGCCCTGTTGTCCCTGCAGACTGCTAGCGACTATCCTTCATTTGCTTCTGCTTGAGTTCCCAGCGCTCCTGGGCGTCCAGGCACAGCGTCGCGATCGGACGCGCTTCCAGACGCGCCAGACCGATTTCCTCGCCGGTCTCTTCGCAGTAACCGTAACTGCCGTCTTCCACGCGCGACAGCGCCTGGTCGATCTTGCCAAGCAGTTTGCGGTAACGGTCGCGCGTACGAAGTTCCAGGCTGTTCTCGGTCTCCCTGGACGCACGCTCGGCTTCATCGCCGACGTCACGAACTTCGCCGCGCAGATTGTTGATCGTCTCCTGCGACTCCTCGATGAGATCCTGGCGCCAATTGAGCAGTTTCTGGCGGAAATATTCCAGCTGTTTCGGATTCATGTACTCTTCCTTTTCCGAAGGCCGGTAATTCTTAGGCAACTTTACTTCTTTCTTCGTCATGTGTCGGATACCCTCAAGACTCGCGTCGCAGCCAACAAGGTGGCGGGGAAACGGGCGATTATATACCCCGTTCGGGGAGTAGAATCAACCGTCGTGCAATCCTTTCTGATCAAGAGCATCCACGTTTACCGCCGGCTGCTGTCTCCGGTGATCGGGCAGCAGTGCCGATTCAGCCCGACCTGTTCGCGCTACGCCGAGCAGGCCATCGAGCTTTACGGCCCGGCCCGCGGCAGCTGGATGGCGGCCAAACGCATTCTGCGCTGCCATCCGCTGTGCGCGGGCGGCCACGATCCGGTGCCCGGCAACGAAGACCAATACCGGATCGACGAGCACCCGTCCGACAAGTATCCCGGATGAACTGACTCGCCCGCCGTCTGGATCATTCGGGGAGCGCAGCCGCCGGCGGCGTCGGCGGGCTCGGCTTCTCGCAGGCGCCGGCTTTCACCCATGCCGATCTGCAGCGGCCGGGCGGCCACGTCCGCGCAGCGCAAACCACCAGGGTGCGAGCATCAGCAGCGCGATGGCCAGCTTCACGCCGTAATCGCCGATCGCAAGCGTCACCCAGGGCATGCCGGTGGCGTAGAAGGCCAGCGCAAAGAAAAGTGCCGTATCGACCGCCGAACCCACCACCGACGAAAACAGCGGCGGCTGCCACCAGGCGCGCCCACGGAGCCGGTCGAACACCTTGATGTCGAGCATCTGCGAGACCAGGAATGCGGTGCCCGAAGCCAGCGCGATCCGCGGTCCGGCGAGGAACGCCGATGCCACCACGGCCAGCGCGAATCCGAACCAGACGACCTTCCGCGCCGTTGCCGGACCCTCGAGGCGGTTGGTCAGATCGGTGATGAAATAGCTCACCGGATAGGTCAATGCCCCCCAGGTCAACCAGTTGTTGATCGGGTACTGGACCAGCCAGTTGGCGCTGGCCACGATCAACATCATGGCCAGCACCATCGCTGCGCTCAACCGCATGCACGGCGCTCCGGGTCCAGTACCGTGACCCGTGGATTTCGACAGGTCACGGTACCAGGTCCTCTGCACCCGCCGAACGCGTGCCCGGTAGCGGGCGATTGCTTTCGGGCCGATAGGAAAAGACCACGGCGCGCTTGCGCCGATCAGTCAGATTACGCCCGGCGGCGTGCAGCAGGGCGGCATGAAAGAACAGCACGTCGCCCGGCTGCAGCGCTACCTGAATCGCGCTGTCGATCCATCGCCGGTTCGCCGGGAGCTCGGAGCGGAAAAAGCGATTCGAATCGAAGGCCCGGCTATCGAATACCGCACGATGAGAACCGGGAATCAGCTGCATGCCGCCGTTGTCGCAGGCCTCTGTATCCAGCGCCGTCCAGGCATTGACCAGCTGCGGACGATCGAACGACCAGTACCGGATGTCCTGGTGCCAACCCGTGGCGCTGGAATAGTCGGGATGCTTGGTCATGATGCAGTTGTGATGCGCTCGCACGATACGGATGTCGCCTGCTCGCAGCAGCCCCCTCGCCCAGGCCGTCACGGCCTCGCCGCAGGCCCAGCCGGCAAAAACGGGATCGCGACCCAGCGCATCGAGCAGGCGACGCACGGTTTTGCCGCCGGGCGCGTCGCGATCGGCCGGCGCGCCCGGATAAGCGACGTCGGCCTCGTACTCGACCGGCGCGACGCCTGCGGCGAGATCACGTTCCACTGAAAGCCGCATCCGCTGCAGACATCGCGACGGGCAAAGTGCGCGAGCGACGACAAAACCGTCACGCTCGAACACAGCTTGCGCAGCTGATATATCGGTATCGGTATGGATCTCGGTCATATCGGATTCGTTCATGACGCTCCAGAGGCGCCGCCCGGCGCGAGCGACGGGCGCGACGAAAATGAGCCTGTACAGGCAATCAAGAGACACTACACTACAGTCAACGATTTTAGCATCCCGTATTTATGTCGATCCCGGTTCTCATCGTGCTTGCGCTGCTGGTCCTCGTCGGCCTTTGGGCGTTCTGGCCGGCCCCGCTGGCAAGATTGTTCCGAGCGCTGGACCGGCGCGGGGGACGACTCAAGTCGTGTCGCGTCGAAGCCGGTGGTGCCGACTGGCACGTACTTGAAGGCGGCCGCGGCGAAGCCCTGGTGCTGCTGCACGGGTTCAACGCAGATGCCGACCATTTCAATCGGGTCGCCCGCCACCTGACCGGTCACTTCAGGATTCTCGCGCCCGATCTGCCGGGCTTCGGCGAGACCCGCTGCCCGAACGCGACCGACTACCGGATCGAGGCCCAGGCCGAGTCGGTGGTCAGCTGGATGGACCGGGTCGGCATCCAGCGCTGCTATCTCGGCGGCAGTTCCATGGGCGGCTATATTGCATGCGCGATTGCCGCGCGCCACCCGGAGCGCATCCGGGCGCTCTGGCTTCTCGCGCCGGGCGGCGTTGGGGACGTCGCGCTGTCGCCGCTTTTCCAGGAAATCGCCGAAGAACGCCACAATCCGCTGGTGATCCGCGACCGCGCCGATTTTCGCCGGCTGATCGATTTCTGCTTCGTCCATCCGCCGTGGATCCCGTCCCCGCTGGCGCGCTTTTTGGCCGATCGCTCGGCTGCCAGGGCAGTCGACCATCAGCGAGCATTCGACGCGATCCGGTTCGATTCGGCACCGGCCGAAAAACTGGCCCAGGGTCTGGATGTGCCGGCACTCATCGTCTGGGGCAGATCCGATCAGATCCTGAATCCCGCCGGCGCCCAGGTGCTGCATGACTGCATGAATCGCGCGGAAACCCTCATGCTGCCCGATACCGGACACCTGCCCATGCTCGAGAATCCGCGCACGGTCGCCGAGTGCTGGATCAGCTACACCGAACGGCTGGCCAGGGACGACGGCGGACACCCCACCAAACGAACCGTCGACACCGTCCCGCCATCCGCATCCTGAAAGAGCCGACTTGCTGATATCACCAACCAATAGAAGACAGCACACCGGCCTGGAGGGGTGCGAGCGCAATTCCAGCTGAGCCGGGCGTACGCTACAATCAACGTTTGTCACAGCGTTCAGGACAGGCATGGCCTTATCGCGAATTCCACCGGCAGACCTGCGCTGGCGCGTCGACCCGCGCCGTCTGGTCGACGACGAGGCCTCGCGAACGGCACATTCCGAGACGCTGGACCGACTGGTCAGTTTGCTCCGCCAGGCGGTGGCCGACAGCTCTCCGGCCCGCGGGCACATCTTCGTGCGGGGGCATGCCGCCAGCGACCGGGACCTGCTGCTGAAATCGGGCCTGGAGGCCATCAAGCCGCCGCAACGGGAACACCATGACTACTGCCTGGTGCACAATTTTATCTATCCCGATCGCCCACGCCTGCTGCGCCTGCCGGCGGGAAGCGGTAGAAAATTGCGTGCCGGACTGGGCGAGATAAGCCGTTTCATTCGCGACCAACTCGAATCCGCGCTGGAAGCCCGGCCGATCCGAAACCGGCTGCAGGCACTTTCAGACCGTTCCGACGCCGAAATGCGTCGCCTGACCGGGCCGCTGGAGAAGAAACTCAAACCGCACGGCCTGGTACTTGTGCGCGAAGAAGTCGGGCAACTGGTTCGGTTGACCGTGCACGTGCAGCAGACCGGACGTGTCATCACCCAGGACGACCTGGCCAATCTGGTCGCCAAAGGCCAGGTCAGCGCCGAGGAATTCGAGCAGATTCGCGCCGTAATTCGCGACTCGCAGCCGCAGATCCGCAAGCTCAGCGAAGCCATCAACAGGACCTGGAACCATGCTCACCAGCTTCGAGGCCGCCTGCTTCGGGCCGAGACCCGACGATTGCTTGCCGACCTCGCGCAACCGGTGCTGCGCCAGTTCCAGGACCCGGGCGTCAAGAATCATATCGAAGCCATCATTGGTGACGTACTCGAAAAGCGCGTCGATACGCCGACCGCGCACCTGGCCGATCCTGAGTTGCTCTATAGCGTCAATCTGGTCCACACCGCGGTCGACGATGGCCTGAAGATTGTCCATGAAAATGCGCCAACGCCGCGCAATCTTGGCGGCACGATCGATCCTTCCTGGCTGGAAAATCGCCGCTCGGTCGCGTCTTTCCGCGGTGTTCGCGGCGGCAGCCTGCTGACCGCCAACGGCGGATTTCTCGTGATCGATGCCGAGGACCTGCTGGAATATCCCCGCAGCATTTCTCTCCTGCGCAACGCGCTGACCAACGGCTCGATAGGCATCGAGCCACCGTCGGACAATGCGTCGTCGCCGGCGATTTCGCTGCGCCCGGCGCCGATTCCGGTCGACGCGCGACTGATCCTGTGCGGCACCCACAGACACTGGCAGCGACTGCAGCAGGACTACCCCGAATTCGTCGGGCTGTTCGCCGCCCCGATAGACATTCCGGATTCGATCCCGCGCGACGCCGCGGGCGTCGGGTGGATTGCGGCGAGGCTGCGCGATGCGGCCGAGCGCGTCCACTCCGCCCCGATCAGCGATGAAGCGATTGCAGCTCTTGTCGAGCAGGCCGCCCGCATGGGCGGGCGTAATCGTCTTTCAACGCGCATGGGCGATCTGCTCACCGTGTTGCGCACGGCCGCTGTACTGGCCGGCACGCCGGAAAGCGACCACGTGTCCGCCGTTCACGTGCACGAAGCGATCGACCGGATGCGCCCGCCGCGCCCGGTCAGTTCGAATCCGCGTTTCGAGACATCGGGATTCCCGGCCCGCCAGCATCAGCTGGGCCAGGTTCACGTCTGCGGCCTGGAGCCCGACGGCGACCGGAATTACGGTCAGCTGATTCGGGTTCAGGCCAGCCTGGCGCACGCGGCGGACACGCGTATCGCCTTCGAAGGCGCGTGTCAGGCGCCGCAGCCGGGGCCGGGGCCGGAAATCAGCATCAGGGTCGAAAGCGCTTTGGCCCAGTCGATGCGCATGGATCAACCGATCGGACTGCACGCGCTCATCAGCTGCGGCGGCACGTCGACCGGAACCCCGCCGCGAGCACGCGGAGCGCTGATCCTGGGATCGGTCCTTGCGCTTGTCAGCCGGCTGTCCAATATTCCGCTGCGCCAGGATCTGGCGGTCATCGGCAGCCTGGACAGCGACTGTCGACTCACGCCGCTGGACGGGATCAACGCACGGATCGAGGACTGCTTCAAGATGGCGCAGCAGAACCAGCCCGGCGGCAGTCCGGGCGTCGTCATCCCGGCCATGCAGCGCGAAGATCTGATGCTTCAGCCCGAACTCATCCAGGCCGTGCGTAACGATCTGTTCCAGATCTATGCCGCCGGCAACCTCAGCCAGGTGCTGGAAATGCTCACCGGCGCCAGCCCCGGCCATTGGCGCGACGGCAAGTTCACCGCCGACAGCATGTTCGACCGGGCACGCAAGCGCCTGACAGCCGACTGATCGGCTCGCCCCCGCTTTCTCCGGCCGTCAATTGAAGCCGGCCCCACTTGTTCCATCCCGGAAAAACAGGGTATAATTGCGCGCTTGATCAGCGGTGATCGGGGCTTTTGCACAAAGCCCGCCTTCGGCAGCCTTGCGGCTGTGCTTTTCGTCGAGGAGGGGGTTTTCTGGAAAAGCCCGGTCGCCAGACACCACGCAACATCAGTTTGCCATCAATAGTTTGGAGTTGAGACAACATGTCTTTGAGTGCAGAACAGAAACAGCAGATTGTTTCGGAATACCAGCTCTCTAGCAGCGACACCGGGTCGCCGGAAGTGCAGATTGCCCTGCTGACCGCACGCATCAAGCACCTGACCGGCCATTTCCAGGATCACAAGAAGGATCACCATTCCCGGAAGGGCCTGATTCGGCTGGTCAACCAGCGCCGCTCGCTGCTTGATTACGTCCGCAACAAGGACGTCCAGCGCTATCGCGATATCGTGCAGCGCCTCGGCCTGCGCCGATAGTCGTCGTCGACAATCGTCCGCCCCGTCGATTCAATGATCTGACGAAGCACCGGTTGTTGCCCGCAGCGACCGGTGCTTTGCCGTACCCGAATTTCCTCTTTGTGACTGGAGTCTTCAAGTGTTCAATAAAGTAAGCAAGTCCTTTCAGTACGGTGAGCACACCGTAACCCTGGAAACAGGCCACCTGGCCCGCCAGGCCACGGGCGCCGTGCTGGTGACCATGGGCGACACGGTAGTGCTCGTCACGGCCGTGGCCCGGCCCGAAGCCAAGCCCGGTCAGGCATTTTTCCCGCTGACCATCAATTATCAGGAAAAATTCTATTCGGCCGGCAAGATTCCCGGCGGATTCTTCAAGCGCGAAGGCCGGCCGACCGAGAAGGAAACGCTGACCTCGCGGCTGATCGATCGTCCGTTGCGCCCGCTGTTCCCGACCGGCTTCATGAACGAAGTCCAGGTCATCGCCACGGTCATGAGTCTGAATCCGGAAGTCGACGGCGACATTCCGGCCATGATCGGCGCATCAGCCGCACTGGCGCTTTCCGGCACCCCGTTCCAGGGCCCGATCGGTGGTGCCAGGGTGGGCTTCATCGATGGCGAGTACGTGCTCAACCCGGTCGCGAGCCAGCTCGAGGAATCGCGCCTGAACCTGGTCGTCGCCGGCACCGAACATGCTGTGCTGATGGTGGAATCCGAAGCCGACCTGCTGACCGAAGATGAAATGCTCGGCGCGGTCACCTTCGGCCACGACCAGATGCAGACCGCGATCAATGCCATCAAGGAACTGGCCGCCGAGGCCGGCAAGCCCAAGTGGGACTGGCAGGCGCCCGAGAAACCGGCCGGTCTGGCCGAAAAGGTCGAGGAACTGGCGCTTTCGGACCTGCAGCAGGCCTATACGCAGACCGACAAGACCCAGCGCCACGAGGCGATCTCCGAGGTCAAGAAAAAGCTGGTCGAAACCCTGGCGCCGGAAGGCGAGGAAGGGGAATTCAGTGTTGAAGACATCAAGGCCGCCTTCTCCAAGCTTGAGAAAAACCTGGTCCGCGGCCAGATCATCGAAGGCAAACCGCGTATCGACGGTCGCGATCTGACGACGGTTCGCCCGATCGACATCGAAGTCGGCACGCTGCCGCGCACACACGGCTCATCCATCTTCACACGCGGCGAGACCCAGGCCATGGTCGTGGTCACGCTGGGTACCGGCCGGGATGCCCAGATCATCGACGCGATCGAGGGCGAGTACAAAGATCCGTTCATGCTGCACTACAACTTCCCGCCGTTCTGCGTCGGGGAGACCAGCTTCATGCTTGGGCCCAAGCGGCGCGAGATCGGCCACGGCCGGCTGGCCCGGCGCGGCGTGTCTGCGGTACTTCCCAGCAATGAAGATTTCCCGTACGTGCTGCGCGTAGTCTCGGAAATCACCGAGTCCAACGGCTCCAGCTCGATGGCTTCGGTCTGCGGCACTTCGCTGGCGCTGATGGATGCAGGCGTGCCGCTGAAGGCACCGGTGGCCGGCATCGCGATGGGCCTGATCAAGGAAGGCGAGAAGTTTGCCGTGCTCACCGACATCCTGGGCGACGAAGACCACCTCGGCGACATGGACTTCAAGGTTGCCGGCACCGCCGACGGCGTCAGCGCACTGCAGATGGACATCAAGATCGACGGCATCACGCGCGAAATCATGCATGCCGCGCTGGAACAGGCCAAAGCCGGCCGCAGCCACATCCTGGGCGAGATGAACAAGGTGCTGGACACGCCGCGCGGCGAAATGAGCGAGTATGCCCCGCGCCTGTTCACCATGCGCGTCCATCCCGACAAGATTCGCGACGTGATCGGCAAGGGTGGCTCCACCATCCGACAGATTACCGAGGAAACCGGCACGACGATCGACATCGCCGACGACGGTACGATCACGATTGCCTCGGCCAACAAGGACGCGGCCGACGAGGCACGCCGCCAGATCGAGCAGATCACCGCCGACGTCGAAGTGGGCAAGATCTACGAGGGCACGGTTCAGAAGATCATGAACTTCGGCGCCTTCGTCCAGATTCTGCCCGGCAAGGACGGCCTGGTGCACATCTCCCAGATCTCGGATCAACGCGTCGAGAACGTCACCGACGAACTGTCCGAGGGCCAGAAGGTCCGCGTCAAGGTGCTGGAAGTCGACAAGCAGGGCCGCATCCGGCTCAGCATGAAGGAAGTCGACCAGCCGAGCTGATCCCCCTCAACAGATTTGATCCGGGGCGCCCCGCGCCCCGGAGCTGGCAGTGAAGATATGACCAAACCCATTCCCGTACCCATCTCTCCGGGCGAGCTGCTCGACAAGATATCGATTCTGGAAATCAAGTCCGAGCGCATCGACGATCCGCACAAGCGCGCCAACGTCGAACGCGAGTTCGATATGCTGACCGGCCTGTGGCACGCCGAAGCGGCCGAGACCGGCGAGATCACGCAGATGCGTGCCGAACTCAAGGCCCTCAACGAAAAGCTATGGGACATCGAAGACGCCATCCGCGACTGCGAACGCGAAGGCGACTTCGGCGACCGCTTCGTGGAGCTGGCCCGAAGCGTCTACAAGACCAACGACCAGCGCGCCGCGCTCAAGCGCAGCATCAACGAAGCGCTGGGCTCGACCATCCTCGAAGAGAAAAGCTACAAGGCTTACTAAATAGGTTTCCGGTTTCCGGAAAAGCATATCCTGTGCCCCAGCCTTTTCGTAGGAGCGGCCTCCCGGCCGCGACCGGACATCGTCAAATCCACGGCCCGCGGCTCCGATGCCGGATGCGGCGATGATCGCCCGCTTCGGTTCGACGCGTGTCCAGACGCGCGCCCCTTCAAAAGAAGCAAGAACTTCGATGGGCAGTGCGCAAGCGCAATTTTGAAAACCCGCTGGAAGTCATCCAGCTTGGGACCGCCTGGGTTTTTTAGGAGCTTGCCCCGCAAGCGATTTGCGCGCGGACGCACCCGGATTCCATCGCCTGCAAGGCAGGCTCCTGCGAACATTCGGCTGCTTCAGTTTCGTAGCCCGGATAAGCGAAGCGCACCCGGGACTACAGCCCAAGACAGCCCCGGCCCCGGATGCGCGAGATGCGCTTATCCAGACCAGCCGGTTTCGCCTCCGCCTTTCGGCAGAACACGAATTCCGGATCGCGTGCAAATCGGAATGAAGAATTTCCCGACTTCGGGGTATACAAGGGTGAGTTCACAATTAGAGGAAACTTCCCCATGATTCGCACCGCTTTCCTGATTTGCACCGTTCTGTTGCTCACAGCCTGCAACCCGCCGCCAAATCACTCTGGAACTGATCGCGTGGATGAACCGTTGGTACTGGAGGTATATCCAGTCGGCTCAGGCATGGCCGACCCGATCGAATCCGCCCTGAGGGCCTTGCTCGGAAACGACGAAACCAGTGTGGGCAATGTCCGGGCGCTGCCCAACGGCAACATCGCGGTTGCCGCCCCCGCCTCAATGCAACCAGGCATCGGCACTTTGATCGAGCAACTCGCCGAATCCGGGCCTGCAGAGACTCACCAGGTTCGAATAAATCAATGGCTGATCGAAGGGACCGCCGCTGAGCAGACGAGCATTCCATCGAACCTCGCCTCGCTGGAGGCCGAACTCCGGGATGTCGCCTCATCAACCGGTGACATGGTGTTTGAACGCCTGGATACCTCGCAGCACATCACGCTCGACGGCAAGCATTCGAATTTCGCCGGCAAACTTCTGAACTCCTCACTGAAAACGCGAATCGAAGACGGAATCGTGCTGGTCGATATCAACACGAGTGCGCCGATGCTGGGCCGGGTAAATAGCGAATTCAGCGTCAAATCCGGCCGGAGTCTCGTCATTGCACAACTGGGAAAACGTGAAAGCGAAGACCAGGAAGCCGACAAGCTCGTCATTTTCATCTTCCAGGCTGAAATTCTCTGACGTGTCGGGCCATCGCAGCAACGGTGCTGTCGCGGCGTGCTGACCAGACCACAGTTCGAGAAGCTCTACCAGGACTCGGAGAAGCAGCTGTTCAACATTGCCTATCGCTGGGCCTGGAACAGCGCCGAAGCCCAGGAACTGGTGCACGAGGCGTTCATCCGGACCTGGTCGAGACGTCTGCTGGTCGATCCCGATCGAGCCCACGCGTACCTGGTTCGGACCGTCGTCAACCTGTGCCAGAAGCTTGCCCGTCGGCGACGGCGCTGGCAGCGTATCCACGAAACCCTCGGAATTGCCGGCGAACGCGCACCCGAGCCGGATCAGGATTACCGCCGAGGCCAGCTACGCGATGCAATCGAAGCGCTGCCGGATACACTGCGCCACGCACTGTTGCTGACGGAGTTTACCGACATGACGCAAGCGGAAATCGGCGACCTGCTTGGCATTCCGGCCGGCACCGTCGCTTCTCGCAGGAACACCGCAGTTCGACGGCTCAAGGAGAAATTCAATGAGCAATAAAGCGCCCACCCTTGAATGGCTCGAACCGCCAGCGGCGGGTATGCGTACGCTGCAGTCGAGAATCGAACGGCGCAATCGGCGCCGTTCCATCGCCGTCGGCTGTGCAGTGCTGGCTCTGTTGGCCGGAGCACTGACCCGGAATTCGCTCAATCTCCACGAACGAAGCCAGCCGTTCGACGAAATAATCGCCCGGCACATCGAGAATGAAAGCCATAGCAAACCGTCGTTGAGAGTAATCGACGGTGCCGCGCTGGAACTGCCCAGCCCGTCCTCGAACGCGCGAATCTACCTGGTGTCGACCCTGCAGGGAGAACCCGATCCGGGCTCGGGATAGCGGCAACCGCAAGTTCACAGCCCGGTTCAGTTTCGTAGCCCGGATAAGCGCGCAGCGCGCATCCGCGGCCGGGCCACCCGGCCTGCGGAACTGCTGTGGGAGGCGCGTCTCGCGCCGATGGAACCATCTCGATCCCGGCAAGCCCATCGGCGCGAGACGCGCCTCCCACGAAAAAGGCGAAGCCGGCCCCGATGCAATTCCCTTGGTGGGCTTCGTGCCTTCTTCGCGCACGTCGCGTAACGCTTTTGGTTTTGACCTGCGGTTGTATTCAATCCAGAACGATCGACAACCGCTCGATGACCGCCTCCGGCTCGATCAGGTCCATCACGCCCGGCTCTTCGATCCGCTTGCCCCACCTGACCTGCTCGGACTCGCGGCCGAGATACTTGCGGCAGGCCTCGGGAAAACGGTCGACGCAGTGTTCGAGGCTGCCCAGCGGGCCCGACCGACGCGACCAGGTCGACGCGTAGAGTCCGACCACCGGCGTGCCCAGCGCCGCGGCGAAGTGCACCGGGCCGGAATCCGGGGCGACCAGGCAGGCGGTGCGTTCGAGCATCGCAAGCGACTGTCCGAGCGTGTCCTTGCCAATCAGATTGACGGGGTCGTGCCGCATCGCCGACTCGATCGCCTCGCCGATTCTCTTCTCCGTCTCCGACGGACCGCCGACCAGGATCACCGGCCTGCCCGTTTCTTCGATCACCCAGTCGGCAATCTCGGCATAATTTGCGACCGACCAGTTGCGCGCGGCGTGGCTCGAGCACGGGCTGATCAGCACCGCTCTGCCCGGCTCGGGCTGGTGTTCGCGCCCGAATTCCCGATCTTCGTCGCGAATCGGCGGCGCTCGGTCGACGCCTTTGGTCCCGGCGCCCAGGACTGTCGCGAAGGACCGCAGTGCTTCGGCCTGGTGCTGAAAGGGCACGGCGGGAATCCGCTCGTTGATTACCAGCCCATGACCCTCGCGGGCACGCTCGCGATCGAAGCCGATGCGCCGGTCGGCGCTGATCAGGGCCGCAATCATGTTTGCACGCGCCGAGACCTGGGCGTGCAGCAGCACGTCGAAGCGCCGACCGGCGAGCTGGCGACGCAGTCGCAGCAGCTCACGTATGCCGCCGCGCTTGTCGTAGACGATGAATTCGACTCCCGGTAGATCGCGAACCAGCCGATACTCGCCCTTCCCGATGATCCAGGTCAGGCTGACGTCGGGCCACCGGCGCTGTATGGCGCGTACCGTCGCGATACAGTGACAGACGTCGCCCAGCGCCGACAGGCGCAGCAGGCAGATCGAATCCGGTGCACTCATCCGCACCACGGATGGACAGGACGCGCGAACGCGGAGAGAATTGCACACATCATGGAAAGCATTCTACGGTCTGGATCGCTGCAGGTCCTGTTCGATTCGAGGTTGTCGCCGCAGCCCGAAGCCGGCTGGTTCGATCCGGACTGGTGGCGCGATCGCGATGCGGTCGTGGCCGAACTCGGCGGGCGCGGCCAGGCGCTTGCGGTGGCATCACCGCTGGGGCAAGCCGTACTGCGCGTCTACCACCGCGGCGGCATGGTGCGCCATTTCAGCGCATCGAGCTACGTCTACACCGGCGCCGACCGCACCCGGCCGTTCGCCGAGTGGCGCGTGAACCGCAGGCTCCTCGACGCCGGATTGCCGGTGCCCGAACCGCTGGCTGCGGCATTCGAGCGTCACGGCCCGTTCTACCGGGGCGCGCTCCTGACCCGCCGCATACCCGACGCCGCGCCGCTGCCCGAAGCGGCCGGCCGAATGGCGTCGGCAGACTGGAAGAAGCTTGGAAAGATGCTCGGCCGGGCCGCCGGCGCCGGCTTGCGTCACCCGGACCTCAACGCCAACAACATTGTCATGGACGCCAACGGCGACTTCTGGCTGCTGGACTTCGACCGCGCCTGGATCGCCGACAACGCCTTCGACCCCGGCCCGATGATCGGCCGGCTGCAGCGCTCCATGCGCAAGCTCGGCATCGAACACGACGAAGCCGCGCTGTGGGATGTCATTGCGGACTGACGCAAACCGGAAAAGCAGCCGCCGGCAGGGGCGCATCCCCGACGCAATCGTCGCAACAGGTTCCCCCTTGCCCCGGAGACACCCTGTCAATGGCCCCGGCCAGGACTGTGGGAGGCGCGTCTCGCGCCGATGCCTTGATCTTGATCTCGGTTACTCTCTTCGGCGCGAGACGCGCCTCCCACAATATTTTTCAAACCGCCGCCGGGGCCAGGCTCCGCACCCGGATGTGCGCTGCGCGCCTGTCCAGGCTACAAGCCTAGGCTACAAGCCCACGAGCGCTGTGTTCGGTCTTTTTTCAGGCATCGCTGGCCGACCGCACAACCCGCGTACCGAAGACGACGTCGCAGATCGGCCAGGTGATGTTGAAGTTGCCGCGCTGCATCACGGCCGGGTCGTGGTGATCCAGATGCAGCCGGCGCATGCGCTTGACGCCCGGCAGGCGGAGGATCGGGGAGTCCTCTTCCTGGTGATAGGCAAAGTGCAGAATCTCGTAGCTTCCGTAATAGCCGATCGCGGTGATCACGAACAGCCAGGCGACGTTGGGCGAAAAAAGCCACGCCAGCAGCAGCCCGGCCGGCAGCGCGAAGGCGACGGCGAAGAACACCATCAGCAAGGGCGGAAAAAGCACCGCCTTGAAATCGTCGCTGGAGTCGTAGCGCATTGCCCGGTGCGTGAAAAACCGATGGTGCTGCAGCGTATGGCGCTCGTAGATCAATCCCAGCGCGGGCCGCCTGCGGTGCATCACGAAGCGGTGGCCCAGGTATTCAGCCAGGTTGGCGTACAGGAAGGTCAGCGGCACGGCCAGCCACTCCAGCGGCTGGACCCGGTCGAGCTGAAACACACCGATGACGATCACCAGTGCCACGAAGCCGAGAATCAGCGCGAAGTGACGCGGCCCCGAATAGCCTTCGGGGATCAGCTGCTCGCGGTATTGTTCGCGATAACTGCGCGTGTGTTCATCCATGAAGGGAATCGTGCCACGATTATCCGGCCCGAACAAGCAATCTGCCCGCGCGCCTTCCGTCGCCTCGACGCACGCTTGCCGCACGGCGCAGCCAACTCGTGATGAGAAGAAGCCAGTTCGTCACGATGCCCCGCCAGGCCCCGTAGCCGTAGCCTTTGGCAATACGTCCGGGCGCGCGGCCTGGCGGCGCCGCGGTAGAACGGTGAAAGCACCGGCGCGCGAGCCGGTCTAGTCTGGGTGAATTCAGATCGAACCGAACCAGCGATGCACAATTCATCAGGCAAACGGCCGCGCGTCGTTGTGCTGGGCGCCGGGTTTGGCGGCCTGACGGCGACCATGCGGCTGGCGCGCGAGCCGGTCGAAATCGTGGTCATGGATCGACACAACTACCACCTGTTCCAGCCGCTGCTCTACCAGGTGGCCACCGCAGCGCTGTCGCCGGCCGATATCGCCGCGCCCATCCGCGGCATCCTGGGCAAGCTGCCCAACGTCAGCGTGCTGCTCGACACCATCACCGGCATCGACCGCCAAACGCGCGAAGTCAAGACGCTCAGCGGCCGGAGCATCGCTTACGACTACCTGGTGGTCGCCACGGGTGCAACCCACAATTACTTCGGCAACGACCAATGGCGCGACATCGCGCCCGGCCTGAAGCGGATAGAGGACGCCACCGAGTTGCGCCGGCGCATCCTGCTGGCCTTCGAGCGCGCCGAAATGGAAGAGGACCCCGAGCGGCGCAACGCGCTGATGACCTTCGTCATCGTCGGCGGCGGCCCCACCGGCGTCGAGATGGCCGGCGCCGTGGCCGAGCTGACCCGCTTCACGCTGGCCCGCGACTTTCGCAACATCAAGCCGGAAAACGCGCGCGTGCTGCTGGTCGACGCCAACGACCGGGTGCTGCGTCCGTTCCCGGAGAAGCTGTCGAACAAGGCCTGCAAGTCGCTCGAGCGCATGGGCGTGCAGCTGGTGCTCGATTCGCGCGTCGACGGGATGGACGAACACTGCGTGCGCATCGGCGACGAGGTCATCGCCACCGAAACGGTGATCTGGAGTGCCGGGGTCAAGGCCTCGCCGGCGGGCCAATGGCTGGCCGTCGAGACCGACCGGTCCGGCCGCATCGAGGTCGATCGACACCTGCGCCTGCCCGGCGACGAGCGCGTGTTCGTCATCGGCGACGTCGCCGCCCACGCCAATCCCGACGGCACGCCCACGCCGGGGCTGGCGCCGGCGGCCAAGCAACAGGGCAAATACGCCGCGCGGATGCTGGCCGCGGCCTGGGCCGACCGGCAGCCGCCCGGCCCGTTTCGCTACCGCGACTACGGCCAGCTGGCCACCATCGGCCGCCACTCGGCGGTGGTCAACCTGCGCGGCTGGCGCATCTCCGGCTATCTTGCCTGGTGGTTCTGGGGCCTGGCCCACATCTACTACCTGATCGGTTTCCGCAACCGGATCGTGGTAGCCGCCAACTGGTTCTGGTCGTACCTGACCTTCGGCCGCGGCATCCGGCTGATCACCGGCGACGTGCAGGAAGCACAACAGGGCCAGGGCGACCAGCACAGTCGAGCACGCTATTGAGCCTCGCAGGTTCCCGAAGCCAGCCTAGCCCGGATAAGCGCAGCGCACCCGGGGACGGCTGAACCTTATTGCCCTGACCGGGCAACCCGAAAAAGCAGCGTCAATGCATGCCTTACAATCAAGCCAACTTGCCCGCAACCCGAAAAGACGAGCCCGGAAAATGAAAGAAAAGAACGCATCCCGATTGATGGTCGAATGCCTCGAAGCCGAAGGTGTGGACAAGATCTACGCCGTGCCCGGCGAGGAAAATCTGGACCTGCTCGAAGCACTCCGGGAATCATCCATCGAGGTCGTGGTCACCCGTCACGAACAGGGCGCCGGGTTCATGGCCGCCTGCCACGGCCGCCTCACCGGCAAGCCCGGCGTTTGCATGTCGACACTGGGGCCCGGCGCGACCAACTTCGTCACCGCGGCGGCCTACGCCCAGCTCGGCGCGATGCCTATCGTGATGATCACCGGCCAGAAGCCGATCAAGACCTCGAAGCAGGGCCATTTCCAGATCCTGGACGTGGTCGACCTGATGCGCCCGGTCACCCACTACACGCGCCAGATCGTCTCGGCCGCGACCATACCGTCACGGGTGCGCGAAGCGTTCCGCCAGGCCGAGGAAGAGCGGCCGGGCGCGTCGCATCTTGAACTGCCCGAGGACATCGCGCGCGAGGATGCGGGGGGCCTCAAGCCGCTCATCGCGAGCCAGACTCGCCGTCCGGTGGCCGAGGAAAAAGCGATCGCGCGCGCGGTCGAGGCCATCCAGAGCGCGAAAAGCCCGCTGCTGATGTGCGGCGCAGGCGCCAACCGCAAGCTGACCTCGAAAATGCTGCGGCGTTTCATCAACTCCACCCGCATCCCGTTTTTTACCACCCAGATGGGCAAGGGCGTGGTCGGCGAACCCAACGACTGCTGGATGGGCACCGCCGCGCTGTCGGACGGGGACTATGTCCATCGGCTGATCGAAAAATCGGACTGCATCATCAACGTCGGCCACGACGTGGTCGAAAAGCCGCCGTTCTTCATGCACGAGGGCAAGCGCACCGTCATCCACGTCAACTTCTTCACCGCCGAAGTCGATCCGGTGTATTTCCCGCAGATCGAAGTCACCGGCGACATCGCCAACGCGATATGGCAATTCAGCGAACGCATTCAGCCCCAGGAACACTGGGATTTCGGTTTCGCGAAAAAGGTCCGCAAGGCGTTGTTCGACGACCTGGACTCCGGTCGCGAGCTCAATGACTTTCCCATCCACCCGCGACGGCTGGTGCACGCCGTGCGCGACGCGCTGCCCGAAGACGGGATCGTGTCGCTGGACAACGGGCTTTACAAGGTCTGGTTTGCACGCAACTACCGCGCCGTCAAGTCCAACACCCTGCTGCTGGACAACGCGCTGGCCACCATGGGCGCCGGCCTGCCGGTGGCCATGAGTGCAAGCCTGCTGTACCCGGAGCGCAAGGTGCTGGCCGTGTGCGGCGACGGCGGCTTCATGATGAACTCGCAGGAACTCGAAACCGCGGTACGCCTGGGCCTGAACCTGGTGGTGCTGGTCCTGCGTGACGACGCCTACGGCATGATCCGGTGGAAACAGGCCGACATGCAGTTGCCCGACTACGGGCTTGAATTCGGCAACCCGGATTTCGTCGCCTACGCCGAAAGCTACGGTGCGCGCGGCCACCGTGCCGACAGCGTCGAATCGCTGGAAAGAC
>Ga0209931_1000445_pt1 | contig 25093 bp, 19 predicted proteins | sample SalPonR1_B_D1_MG_FD_185697 | JGI IMG/M metagenome (GOLD analysis project Ga0209931, IMG submission 185697) | Salt pond soil microbial communities from South San Francisco under conditions of wetland restoration - Salt Pond MetaG R1_B_D1_MG... ...
AGTAAATACGATGGATATCTTGTTAATTCAGCAGCATATTTTAGGATTGAATTCCATTTCTAATCCTTATGACTTGATTGCTGCGAACGTAAATAGTGACGATCGCATCAGTGGTGCGGACTTGATCGAACTGCGCAAGGTAATCTTGGGTATTGAATCAGAATTCCCGAACAATCAGAGTTGGAGATTTGTAGATGCTGCAGAGACCCTGGTTGAAGGTATTGTTCCAAATGACTATCCGGAGTCCATTCAGATTATGGATATTTTGGCGAATGTCCACAATCAGGATTTTGTTGCGATTAAGATTGGTGATGTGAATGGCACGGCTATTCCGAACAACTTGGTAAGTCAGGAAGCTGAAGGACGAACTGGTGCTCTAGTGCTTAACGCGCAGGATGCTGCTGTAGAGTCTGGCGAAATCATTGAAGTTGCTGTAACCAGTGATATGTTTACGGATGTTCTCGGTTATCAGTTCACATTAAACCTAAATGGTTTAGCTGTAACAGGTGTTGATGCCGGTGCATTAGATGTAACGGAAGCAAACTACGGTGTATTTGCCGGACAGATGACGATGAGCTGGAATGCAGTGGAAGCTGTGAATGTAGATGCTGATGAAGTTCTTTTCACGGTAAGCTTGAAAGCTGACCAGGATGTTCGATTGAGCGAAGCGATAGAGTTAACAAGTGAGATTACAGCTACTGAGGCATATGTGAGCAATGATGTACGAACCGTAGACTTACGATTTGTAGATGGTACAGCGAAAGAATTTGCTTTGTACCAAAATGTACCAAATCCGTTCGAGAGTAGAACGGTTGTTGGGTTTGTGCTTCCGGAGGGGGGGCAGGCCAGCTTAACGTTTTATAGCGGAAATGGGCAGGTCATCCACACGATAGAAAATGACTACAAGCGCGGGTATAATGAGGAGGTAATTTCCCGACGAATCATTCCTGCTCAAGGAGTTTATTACTACGAGTTGCGAAGTGGTGATTTCAAGGCTACTAAGAAGATGGTAGTCGTCGGGCAGTAGGCTCACATCCTTTTTTAGATTACAGACAAAAGGGCGTTTCCGCGAGGGGGCGCCCTTTTTTTAGGTTTACCCTGTGGAATAGCGTAGCGTGTGTTCCACAGGGCTGAAACTGCCACCTTCGCACTCTGTGCTTCGTCGGCGAAGCCCCGCCTTCGCTCCGTAGGAGCTTTGGGGTCGGCCGGACTAGCGATGCGGAGCCATCCCCGGCCTTGCGCCGGGAGACCAAGCGGCCGCCAGGGCGCGCAGGGCCGAGTGAAGCCCCGGAGTCACAAAAAAGGTCTTTTTGGAGACCTTTTTGGGACGGAGGGGAGAATCTGAACGAGTGGCGTAGCGTAGCGCCGCCGCCTCTCGAGGCGGCGGAGGCCCCTAAAAATGATAGTCACACAAGCGAACTGCGATCAATTTAGGATTAAGGGGTGATTTCCGTAAGGCAATAGCGTGCTGTTCGTTGTAGCAATATGTGTGTCTGAGTAGATGAGTTGAGAGTCAGCGGATAGAGGGCATTATTTTGAAAAGAGTTTATGGAACTAACGCTTGAGTTTTGGTATTTGCTTCCGATAAGTATAGTTATCGCTACTATTGCGATGAGCAGTGGGGTTGGGGGAGCGGTCTTTTTTTCCCCTTTGTTTATTTTGGCCCTCAAGTTGGACCCAAAGATGGCTGTGGGGGCGGCTTTGATAACGGAGCTATTTGGCTTTTCGAGTGGGTTAATTGCGTATATTAGGGCAAGGCTGATCGACTTTTCGTTGGCCGGGCAGCTACTGGTGTTTTCGGTGCCGGCTGCCATCGTGGGCTCTTACTATGCGGATGCCATTCCATCCATAGTTTTAAAGGCAATTTTTGCTGTTGGTCTTGTAGCTATTGGATTCCAATTGTACAATGCCTGGCGAAAGGAGGAACGCGCTAAAAGAGAATTGGAGCACATTGAGGAATTTAAAGATGATTACGAGTCGACCTTGACGGACAGTACGGGACAAACTTATAAATATACGGTTTGCAATAAGAATATGGGGCGCAGTTTTGCTGCCATTGGTGGAGCCTTTGTGGGCATGATTTCAGTGGGGTTAGCTGAACTTCAGGAGTACCACTTGGTGGCGCGCTGTAAAGTTCCCACGCCTGTTGCAGTAGCTACCTCTATTTTTGTAGTTGTGATCACCGTGGCAGTGGCTTCAGTTGGTCATGTGTATGAATTTGTGCACGCCGGTGAAGCGGTTTATACTCGGGTACTGAATATTGTCATTTATACGGTTCCGGGTGTTATTATCGGTGGGCAATTAGGTCCCAGGCTTCAAAAAGTGATTTCTGAGGATAAAATGAAAGTGGCGATAGCCTGGGTTTTTATGGTTCTGGGTGCTTTTATGTTGTATACACTTATGTAAACAGCGTTTTTTGTTGACATTTAAAAAGCGATTATGAGAAAATTTGATGCGATTATAATAGGTTCCGGACAGGCGGGTACCCCTTTGGCTTTTCGGTATGCGAAGGAAAAAAAGTCCGTTGCTTTTATTGAAAAAGAGCATCTGGGTGGCACTTGCCTCAATACCGGTTGTACTCCTACTAAAGCGTATGTATCGAGTGCCCGACGGATGTGGGATGCGCAGCACGGTGAGGAACTGGGAATATTGATTCCAGAGGGAGCGAAGGTGGATATGAGTAAGATTAAAGCTCGAAAAGATGCGCTTATTCAAAAGTCAGTGGATGGGATTACCGAAGGTGTGGAGGATAATGAATATATCTCATTTTTTCGGGGTGCCGGCAAATTCGTTGGTCGTAAGGTGGTGGAAGTAAATGGTGAGCAAATGACTGCTGAGCATATACATATTAATGTAGGTGGACGTCCTTTTGTGCCGCCCGGTTATGAGGATGTGCCCTTTCTCGACAACCAAAGTATATTGGAGTTGGAAGAAGTGCCTGAGCATTTATTAATAGTGGGTGGCAGCTATATTGGTTTGGAGTTTGGTCAAATGTTTCGACGATTTGGATCAAAGGTTACGATAATTGAGCGAAATGACCGGATTATAGGACGTGAAGATGGGCAGACCAGTGCGGCCATTCAGGAGTTTATGGAGTTGGAGGGCATTGAGTTTCGGCTGGGTTCGGAGTGCATGACAGCCGAAAAAGGAGACCGGGGAGAGATTATAGCTAAAATGGATTGCGGGGATCTTGGAAAACAAGAGGTAAAAGGGAGCCATTTACTCTTGGCGGTAGGTCGACGGCCTAACACCTCGTTTTTGGATCTGGAAAAAACCGGGATTTCTATGGATGATCGCGGATTTATTGAGGTGAATGACCGCCTGCAAACAGAGGTGGAGGGTATATTTGCTTTAGGGGACTGCAACGGCAAAGGAGCCTTTACGCATACAGCTTACAATGATTTTGAAATCGTCTCCTCCAATCTTTTTGAGCAGGGTGGCCGCAGCGTTTCTGATCGGATCATGACTTACGGTTTATTTGTCGATCCTCCTCTGGGCCGGGTGGGTATGACTAAGGAGCAAGCTCGGCAGAGCGGGCGCAATGTTTTATACGGTTATTATCCAATGAGCAGGGTGGCAAGAGCAAAAGAGAAGGGCGAAACGCATGGGTTCATGAGTGTTGTGATTGATGCGGATAGAAAAACTTTTTTGGGCGCGACTGTCCTCGGAACGGGCGGTGATGAGGTGATTGCCGGCATTGTGAATGCGATGTATGCCGGTATGACTTATACACAACTTAGAGATTCCGTCCAGCCGCATCCGACGGTAGCTGAACTGATTCCTACGATGTTGGAGTCATTAGAGAAATTATAATTTCACATGCTTTACTAAAAAGAATTCAAAGTTTGTAAACTACTACCTTTCCATCATTTAGACTTAAAATGCTCGCAACTAGATCTTTAGAGGTAAAAACGTGAGCGAGATATCGAATATTATTCCTCACCTAACCGTATGTAAGCGTTTACAAACGTATACAGACGATTACATTACGCTTAATTAGGCGTTCCTGCTTCATATTTGTACTGTCGATCGGCAATATTTAATTATTTCACCGTCTGTGCCGCAATATAATCAACAAGCACGGACACAAAATGTACAGTTATGAAAAGCTTGAACAATCAAGTACAGTTAATCGGACGTCTTGGACAAGATCCGGAATTGAAAACCTTCGACAGTGGCAACACGATGTGTCGATTTTCTCTGGCTACCAGTGATTATTATACAGATAAGAACGGGGAACGTCAGGAAAAAACAGAATGGCACAATATTGTTGTCTGGGGTAAACTCGCTGAGGTGATGAACGAAATTCTTCATAAGGGAGAACAAGTGGTCATCCACGGCAAGTTGAAATCGAGATCGTATGAAAACGCGGAAGGTCGCAAAGTATATGTGACAGAAGTGTTGACTAGCGAATTTCTCAAAATCAGCCCCAAGAAGAAAGCTGCCTAAGGCATAAGCATTCTAAGGGTTTTCTAAAGACCGATGCGGCCTCCGGGCCGTATCGGCTTTTTTGGTTTCATAAACATAACTTATGCTAGTCGAAGAGAAATCACATGCCGAGAATACGGGCAAACATCAGTGGTGCAACAATAGTCGCATCAGACTCAATAATAAACCGCGGCGTATCAGCATCTAACTTTCCCCACGTAATTTTTTCATTGGGTACAGCACCTGAATAAGATCCGAATGAGGTTGTAGAATCCGAAATTTGACAAAAATAGCTCCAAAAGGGGGTTTCCTCTTCTTCCAGGTCTTGATAGAGCATCGGGACTACACAAATCGGAAAATCTCCAGCGATTCCTCCGCCTATCTGGAAAAACCCAACGCCATTTGGCAGGGCTTCTTTACGATACCAATGGGCAAGAAACTGCATGTAATCTATGCCCGATTTCATCGTACTGGATTTCAACTCTCCTTTTAAACAATAAGAGGCAAAGATGTTACCCAGCGTACTATCTTCCCAGCCGGGAACTACAATCGGAAGATTTTTCTCAGCAGCAGCCAACATCCAACTGTCCTCAACCGGGATTTGGTAATAGGGACTCAGCGTTTCATTTTGTAAGAGCTCGTATAGATACTCATGAGGTAGCTTAGACTTTCCCTCGCTATCCGCTTTTTTCCAGAGCTTAAAAATATGCTTTTGGATGCGGCGAAAAGCCTCCTCCTCCGGAATGCAAGTGTCTGTAACTCGGTTGAGACCCCGGTCGAGCAATACACGCTCCTGTTCAGGGGTCAGGTCGCGGTAGTTTGGAATGCGTTCATAATGATCATGGGCGACGAGGTTCATGATGTCTTCCTCTAGGTTGGCTCCAGTACAGGAAATGAAATGGACTTTATCTTGTCGTATCATTTCCGCCAGGATTTTCCCCAGTTCAGCTGTACTCATGGCCCCGGCTAATGTAATCATCATTTTGCCGTCCTGTTTCAACAGGTCTTCGTAGGCATCCGCTGCATCTATGAGTGAAGCCGCATTAAAGTGTAAAAAATATCGATCGGTAAAATCCCGAATAGGTGAGCTAGAACTCATGTTTTAGTTTTTGTAGTGAAAAATTTGACTGAGTATTTGATAGTATAGCTTGGCAGCTAGAAAAGCAGAAGCCCGGTGGACTTCACGCGGAGCCAACTCTACAATATCGAATCCCACAATATTCTTTTTTTGAGCCAGAAGGCAAATAAAGTCAATTACTTCATAGTAGGAAAAACCTCCCGGCTCGGGAGTCCCGGTGGCGGGCATGAGAGAGGAGTCAAAAGCATCGAGATCGATGGTGACATATATGTTTTCCGGACAAAGGTCTACCGCTCGATTCATCCACTTTTTCTTTCCCTGGATTTTGTGCATAAAAAAAGTTCGATCGGGATTTAGGGTCGGCCATTCTGAAGCATCCATAGAACGGATTCCCAGTTGAACGAGGGGGTGTTTTTGACTAACTTCATATAAGGCGCAAGCATGATTGTATGGGCTTCCCTCATATTCTGACCTTAAATCAGCATGGGCGTCAAATTGAACTACTCCAAAATTGGAGAAATGTTCACCCATAGCCCGCATGCTACCTATGCTTACCGAGTGTTCGCCACCAAATAAGGTAACATATTTGTTGTCTTTAAGATAGTTTTTTACTGATTGGTACACACCTTTAACCATTTCTTCAGGGCTCAAAAAGCCGGATAGTGGCGGAGCCAAATGAATTCCTTGCTTCCAAACTTCTGATTCGGTGGGAATGTCAAATAGTTCCATGTTTTCACTGGCTTCCAAAAAGGCATCAGGTCCTTTGTCGGCTCCTTTTCCCCAGGTGCTCGTGCCATCATAAGGGACGGGCTGCAGCACGACCTTGCTATTTGAGTATGTATGATATTTTTCAGGAATTCCTGCGTAAGTACTGAGTTTCGGTTTCATAATTTTTTTAATGGTTGTACCCCAATAAACGCAGCATACTTTCCGGGGACTGTTGCGGTGCAAACTGCCGGTGGTGCCAACGGCCGTCATCATCTCTATCAATGATGATTCGCTTGGGATTTGGAATTAGGCAATGCTGAAGACCTCCATATCCACCCAGTGTTTCCTGATAGGCTCCCGTGTGAAAAAATCCAATGTAGAGAGGTCGTTGGGTACTGAATTTGGGAAGAAAAATAGCATTAACATGTTGTTCTGAATTGTAGTAATCATCACTATCGCAAGTGAGCCCACCCAAAAATACCCGCTCGTATTCTTCATTCCACCGATGCAGGGGGAGGAGAATAAAGCGCCTTGAAATGGCCCAGGTGTCCGGCAGGTCGGTCATAAATGAGCTGTCAATCATGTTCCATTTCTCTTTCTCATTTTGGCGCTTCTGTCGGAAAATTTTATAAATAGCTCCGCCGCTTTCTCCCACAGTATAGGACCCAAACTCCGTCACCAAATCCGGTTCGGGGACGCCCTCTTGCTGACAGACTTCTTTTACCTGGCGTACGATTTCCTCAATCATGTAGGCATAATCATAATCGAAGGCCAATGAGGTTTTGATAGGGAACCCTCCGCCAATATTGAACGTCTTAAGTTCCGGACAGATACGTTTGAGTTGAACATAGACTTGCAGACACTTGTAAAACTCATTCCAATAGTAGGCGGTGTCCTTAATACCTGTGTTTATAAAGAAGTGAAGCATTTCCAATTTTACATGCGGATGGTCTTTAACTTGTTGTCGATAAAAAGGTAAGATGTCCTTATACCCAAAACCGAGTCGGGAGGTGTAGAACTCAAACTTAGGCTCCTCCTCAGCAGCAATGCGAATCCCAATTGGGCACGGCCCATTTAGAAGGGGACTGAGTTGGTGTAGTTCATCTTTACTATCCAGAACAGGTATTAAGCCGGTATATCCCCTGCTCCGCATATTTGCCATGCGCTCCACATAAGCCAAGGGTTTGCAACCATTGCAAATCACTCTTCCGGTTTTGTCAAATTGACGGGTTTTTACTAATTCCTCAACGATATCCAAGTCTGTAGTATATGAGGTCTCAATGGAGACCGGATTCTTCAATACTTCGCCAAGTATATGCTTAAAGTGTGAACTTTTTGTGCAATAAGCGTAATGGTATTTCCCCTGATAGTCTACCTTTTTCATGGCCTCTGAAAACCAATTTTGGACGCTTTGGATATTTTCCGAAATCCGAGGTAAATAAGAAAACTTAAGAGGCGTCCCATACGTTTTCACAAGTTCAAGGAGTGGTATCCCATGAAAATGAAGTTGATCCTCTTTCACTTCAAATTCATGTTGAGGAAAATCAAAGTTTTGTTCAATAAAGTCTCGATACTTTATATTCATATTTTGAACTAGGTATAGTTTATGGATTCATGCTTTCAGGCCTAAAAATACAATCCTATTAGCAAGGATACCGTCAAAAATGGAAATAAGTCTAAAAATACAGTGATTTGCAAAGAGCAGGGGGCTTCTCTTTTTTGAGGTTTCACTATCTTTGTTCTATGTACGTACGCTTTTGTATTTTTGTATTTCTCATTTTTCCTTTCTGCCTTTCCGGGCAAATCGCGGATGTGAGCGGTTTGTCCATGATCATTATGGATGAAGAAGTCAAAGGCCAATTTGAATTTTGGCAGGATCAGAAACAAAAGAAAACGGACTTTTCGGCCTGGCGGATTTTAGTTGTGGGTTTGCGCGATCGTAGATCCTTAAATAGAGCCATTGAGCGATTTAAGGCCTCCTTCCCGGAATTGAATTACGATTGGGAATACGACCGACCTCTCTACAAGTTAAAGACAGGCGTATACCTGGACCGCCTCGATTTGAAACCTCTTCTATATGAGATTCGGCACGAATTCCCTTCAGCCCTCGAGATAAAGGATAGAATGAGTTATGAGCAATATTTTAAACTTCGTCCATAATGCGATCAGTTCAGCGCTCGGGCGGTTATGATAAGCTAACTCTTTTTTTTCTATTCGCTTTAGCTCTATTAGGGATTGTAATGAACTACGCTGTGGAGTATCCCGAAGCCGGTCACCTTTTTCAACTCCCGATCAACACCCATTTTCAAAAACAGAGCTTGTTTGCTATCATGGGGGCGTTTATTTTCCTTTTTATATATATTTTAGATCGCTCAATCTGGCAGAGTCTGGCCTATCCACTTTACTTTTTGGGATTGATCGGGTTGCTTGCAGTTGCATTTTTGGGACATACAGTCAAAGGAAGTACTTCCTGGTTTATCATTGGCGGTTTCACAATCCAACCCTCTGAAATGGCGAAGTTTGGGACAGCTTTAGCCTTGGCGGCCTTTTTATCTCATTATACAACTAAGCTCAGTCGGATGGGGGACAGATGGGTAGGTATAGCTATTATATTAGTGCCTATAGGCCTCATTTTACTTCAACCCGATGCAGGTAGTGCTCTGGTTTTTTCTTTCTTCTTCTTGGTTTTGCTCAGAGCGGGTCTAAACCCCTTGTATTACTTATATATCCTTATGATTTTATTGGTAGGGATATTTTCTTTACAATATCCATTGCCTTACGTATCCCTTTCCATTCTGACCATCGGAGTCATATTTCTTGCCTCAAGGGAGACTCAACGATCCTCCTGGCTGCTTGCAGCTATAGCTGTTATGGGCTTTTCTTCACTCATTCTTTACCAGACCGGATCGTGGTGGGCTTTATTGCCCGGACTTGTTTTTTTGGTTTTGGTGGGAGGCTCTTTAGGTCGCCAAAATAGATGGCAAATTCCAACCATTATTATTCCGGCGATGATCGTTTTGGTTTTGGTTTCTGTAGGTACTCAGATCGTTTTTCAAGAGGTACTGAAACCCCACCAAAAAGAAAGAATAAATGCCTGGTTGAATCCGGCTGAGGCAGATCCACAGGGTTCATTATATAATTTGCTCCAATCGCAGATGGCTATTGGTTCAGGAGGTTGGAGTGGAAAAGGTTACTTGAAGGGTGCAATGACCCAGTTAGATTATGTCCCAGAACAATCAACAGATTTTATATTCTCAACCATTGGTGAAGAGTTTGGCTTTTTAGGTAGCCTGATCGTCATTGGATTATGTTTTGGGTTGATTTTTAGAGTGCTTCATCTCGCTGAGCATATGCGGAGCTCTTTTGGAACCTACTATGCTTATGGCGTTGCATCCATTTTCTTTTTCCATGTGATGGTTAATATCGGTATGACAATGGGCTTGCTGCCTGTGATAGGAATTCCGCTTCCGTTTGTAAGCTACGGCGGGTCTTCTGTCATCGCTTTTAGCTTCATGTTTGCGGTATTGTTGCGTTTACATGTCGATGAGCGAAATTAAGATTTACAGCAGTCAATTCTCATACTGGAGACTCAGCTTTTACAGATTAGGGTCTTTTTTGCGTAGATAGATGGGTCTATCGATTTCAATCTAAGCCATTTTTTATTTTTGATTCAGCTTGTAAATGAGTTAAGGGGCTGTTGAACAATAGTTGTTTAAAAGCAAGTTCATCCTTATCATCAATCAACCTTGTTCATAGTATTTTAGATATTCAAATGGTACATTTTTTTCCAACCATTATTATAAAGGACAAAATATAGGGTTGAAATCATTTTTCAGGTTCGGATTTGGAACTGTATGACATTCATTACCTTTGACCAATGAGTTTTACATTGCAAGCACAGGATGAGAAAACCCAAGCCCGGGCAGGTCTCCTAGAACTGGGTTCTGGACAGGTCGAAACACCTATTTTTATGCCGGTGGGGACAGTAGGAACGGTGAAAACCGTTTTTCAATCTGATTTAGAAGATAAAATCAATGCCCCTATATTATTGGGTAACACCTATCATTTGTATTTGCGGCCGGGTTTGGATATTCTTAAAGCCGCCGGAGGATTGAGATCATTTATGGGATGGGAGCGCCCCATGCTTACCGATAGTGGGGGGTACCAGGTTTACTCCTTGAGTAAAAGAAGAAAGATTACTGAAAAAGGGGTTGAGTTTCAGTCCCATATTGATGGTTCAAAGCATTTTTTTAGTCCTGAACGTGCTATTGAAATTCAGCGAATTATTGGTGCCGATATTATAATGGCATTTGATGAGTGTCCGCCCCATCCATGCACTTACGATTATGCCCAAAAGAGCATGGAATTGACCCACCGCTGGTGGAAACGGTGTCAGAATGAATTCGATAATCAGCCTTCGCCCTATGGATTTAAGCAGTTGCTGGCCCCCATCGTGCAGGGAAGCACCTTTTCCGATTTACGGTCAGCCTCGGCTCAATTTGTAGCCGACCAGGGTGCTGAAATTAATGCCATTGGAGGTTTATCCGTGGGTGAACCTCACGAAGACATGTATGCTATGACTGAATTGTGTTGTAGTATTTTGCCTTCTGAGAGTGCACGGTATTTAATGGGCGTAGGAACTCCTGTAAATCTTATCGAGTGTATCAGTCGTGGAATTGACATGTTTGATTGTGTTCTTCCCACTCGAAATGCCCGCCATGGTATGATTTACACCTATAATGGAATCATAAATATCAAAAATAAAAAATGGGAGTCTGATTTTAGCCCTTTAGATTCGGAAAGCCAATCACAGTACAGTCAGAAGTTCACCAAAGCCTACCTGAGGCACCTTTTTGCTTCACGGGAAGCCCTCGGACCGCAAATAGCCAGCGTTCATAATCTGTCCTTTTTTCTGGAGCTGGTTCGGGATGCACGCAAGGAAATTTTAGCCGGGACGTTTTCCAGTTGGAAAGATGAAATTTTGCCTGGGATTAGTAAGCGGTTATGAAGCGGTTAGATCGATATATCATTGGAAAGTTTTTAGTGGCCTTCTTTTATACGGCCTTGCTATTTACCATGATAGCTATTGTTATCGATTTTGCTGAAAAGTCAGAAAAGATTTTAAACTCGGAAGCCTCTTGGAATGAAGTTGTGTTCACTTATTACCTGAATTATATACCCTACATAAATGGACTGCTCTGGCCACTATTCAGTTTGATTGCCGTCATCTTTTTTACCTCCCGATTAGCAAGTGATTCCGAATTTATAGCCCTGTTGAATGCGGGCATTAGTTTTGAACGCCTTTTGCTTCCCTATCTCCTCGGAGCTCTTTTCATAGCTACCCTCTACTTTTTGGGCGGCCATTACGTCATTCCTAAGGCAAATAAGGCGAAGTTCGATTTCGAATACAGCCAACTGCGAGATGGCGCGGATAGAGGCCGAACCCGTGACGTTCATTTTATGCTTGATGATCATTCGAAGGTTTTCGTCAGGTATTACCGGAAGTCAGACACCTCAGCCAGAGATGTTCGAATTGAGGAGTTTGAAAATGGAGAAATCCGAAAAGTGACGGATATCAAAAGTATGGAATGGGTGGGACCTCCACATGAATGGGAAATCAGTGAATTCGTCGAACATTACTATTTCGAAGGTAGCGAGAAGCTGTATAAGTTTCCCGATAGCCTGCAAACCATATCTTTGAATTTATTCCCTGCAGATTTTGAGGAATTCAAGCATGATCGAGATCAATTAACATCACCTGAGCTGTTAAACTATCTCGAAACGCAAAGAAGGCGGGGAAGATCGGGATTGAAAGTGTACGAAGTTGAATTCCACAGGCGAACGGCCGATGCCGTCACAATAATTATACTCACGATTATAGGAATGGCAGTCGCTTCTCGTAAGGAACGGGGTGGTGCGGGCATTCACCTTGCCGTTGGTATTGCACTGGGAGCCAGCTTTGTTTTTTTATCCCGATTTTCAATCGCCTTTGCAACCAATCAGGACACCTCAGCTCTTTTGGGGGTTTGGGTCCCCAATCTTCTCTTTTCAGGGGTGGCCGTTTATCTCATTTTAAGAGCCCAACGCTAGTCTATTTGACCTCAAATAATTTAATTTTCAAAAAATATTGAAAATATTTTAAGTTACAGTATTTTGACAAAGACTGCAAATGAAATAAAAACAGAGAGTTATAAATAACAATAAAAAAAATATAATGTGTTGTTCGACTTTTTTGCCGTTTTGTTTAGGTTTGCCCTTGACAAGAGTTAAACAAAGATGTATATTTGTGTCAGAACAAAAAAGAAGATATGACTGCTGAGAAATTTAATGGAATGGTCGATGATCTTTCACCTGTATTGTACTCATTCGCTTACAATCTAACGAAGAGTGCCGATGCATCCAAAGATCTTTATCAAGAGACGGCGTACAGAGCAATTACAAACCGAGATAAATTTAGAGACGGGACCAACTTTAAAGCCTGGATGTTTACGATTATGAAAAATATTTTCATCAATAATTACCGCAAAAAGAAAAAAGCAAATACGATTATTGATACCACTGAAAATATGTATTACATCAACAGTGGTAGCGTGACCATCAACAACAAGGCCGAGTCTTCCATCATGACCCACGAATTGACAGGCATGATTGAAGAACTAGATGACTCTACGCGAATTCCTTTTATGATGCATTATGAAGGATATAAATATCAGGAAATTGCAGATGAACTGGAGCTTCCTCTAGGAACGGTTAAGAGTCGGATATTTTTTGCTCGAAAAGAGTTAAAAGGTAAAATTGCTGCACGCTATTCTACACTATATGATAATCGAGTGAATAGTAAAGCTTCATAATTATAAAATTTTAGTTCTAAAGGGGAATATGTGAAAGCATGTTCCCTTTTTTTATTTTTACTCCATGAAACGGAGCCTGTTTTTTTCCAATCAATTACTGAAATGGCACGAAGAAGAGAACCATCGTAAAATGCCTTGGAAATCAGAACGGGATCCTTATAAGATTTGGTTGTCCGAAATTATTCTACAACAAACACGTGTAGAACAGGGTCGATCGTATTATCTTAAATTTCTACGTGCTTTCCCTACAGTTCACGACCTCGCCTCGGCTACTCAAGATACCGTTTTACAGATGTGGGAGGGTCTCGGATACTATAGTCGCGCTCGAAATTTACATGAGACAGCTCAGCATATCAGTGCGAACCTCAACGGAACGTTCCCCAATACCTATAAAGGTCTTCTCACACTTAAAGGAGTAGGTCCGTATACAGCCGCAGCCATAGGCTCATTCGCTTTTGACTTGCCGACCCCGGTATTAGATGGAAATAGCCTCCGACTGGTTATGAGATTCCAGGGAGAGGATACACCGATCAATGAAACCCGTGGAAAGATCTTCGTGCAACAGTTTTTGTCTGAAGCTATACCCGCTCAGCAAGCTGCTGCATTTAATCAAGCGCTGATGGACTTTGGGGCTACGGTTTGCAAACCTAAATCACCACTTTGTGAAAAATGTCCCTTTCAGACTAAATGCAAAGCCTATCGCTCCCATCGCGTTCATACCCTACCTGTAAAAAAGAAAGCGAAAGCCAGAAAACATCGGCACTTTCATTACTTATTGATTCGCAAGGACGATCGTGTATTGATTGAAAAACGCAATGAGCCGGATATTTGGCGCGGTCTTTTTCAGTTCCCCATGCTCGAAACCATTGATCCCCAAAAGCCGAATGCGAATGACTTTGCTGAGCGCATTAAAGTTTCTCCATCCGCGGCCGAATTTGAGTTTCTCAGCCACCATACCCAAACCTTAAGTCATCGGTTTATTCATGCTTATTTTTACAAAGCTATAAGCGATGAGGACTGGGCAGAAGAGTTGGAGGGTATGTGGGTTACAGAGTCGGAAATTCCAAATTATGGCCTTCCCAAAATTATCCGGGATTTTCTCAACTCTAAGCAAAAAAGTTTTCTTTAATTTTTGGCCTGCTTTTCTGGAGGATACCCTAAAACCGCCTGAGCGGTTTAGGGTCGCTATGCTTCGGGGCTCGTTCGGAAGCATCGGCCTCTGTCCACGAGATCGCCGATGGCGCTCCTCGGGACTCCGGCCGCCTCACTCGGCCCACTATTCAGGTCATAAGTGCATGCCCTGAATAGTGGGCTCCGCCCCCTACGGGCTTGGACCCACTGCGCAGCGCTATCCCATCCCCTTTAGAGGTAAGTGCCAGAGAATACTACAAAGCGTCATCACAAGCTGAGGTATCGTAAATAGCACCAGAAGCCAAGTTATACCTGTTGAAATTCACTATCTTTGCCTCTCTAACGACATAAGCGATTTTCTCTATGATAAACAAAGTAACACTGATAGGCAATTTAGGTAAAGACGTAGAAGTTCAGGAACTCGAAAGTGGTAGTTTACTGGCAAGAGGGTCTCTGGCCACACATGAGAATTATCGTGATCGAAACGGCGAATGGCAAACCAAAACCGAATGGCATGACATCGTTTTCTGGGAAGCGCTTGCTCGGCGAGCTGGCGAGCAACTTAAAAAAGGGAAGCTGGTATACATTGAAGGAAAACTCGTTACGCGAAAATTCAAAGACAATGAAAATCAAGAACGGCGGATTACCGAAGTTCGCGTGAATTACTACAGGCTTCTGGAGCGTTCTGAAAATGCAGAATCTGAAGAAGAATTAGAAAAATAGGAAATGATTTTCGGAAAAGCCATATTGTTAAATAAACCTACAGACTTTGGACGCAGATGAACCACCGACAGGTGAGTCGAGTAAGGCATTTTTAATGGGTCTTTTTTTGATCAGTGCTTCTGGTCAAGGGGGACTGCTTGCTGTATTCTTTTTGTTGATTCTTATAATAAGTTCGGCCTTAATCTCAGGCTCAGAAGTGGCGTTCTTTTCCCTGGATCGGAATGATTTAAGAAAGTTAACAGAGGAAAGTAGTGTCTCGAGCCAAAAAATCATAAAATTGTTGGATCGTCCCCGCCGCCTATTGGCGACTATTCTCATAGCCAATAATTTCATTAATATTGCCATTGTTATTGTTTCTGACTATCTGATTTGGGTCTGGATATCTGAAGATATATTTACGGTTTGGGCTAACGAACTTCTCGTTTATATTCCCGGACTCCTTTCTGAAACCCTGCTTGCCCGCATTTTCAATTTTATTTTAGCTGTTGGAGTGGTCACTTTCATTTTGGTTCTATTCGGCGAGGTGACACCGAAAGTTTACGCCAATGTAAATGGACTTACATTAGCTCGATTTATGGCTCGACCACTTCACATTATTGACAGAATCATCTCGCCCATTAGCAATTCTTTGGTCTCAATGTCAAAATCTTTGGAAGCCCGCCTTGGAAATGCCTTTAAAAAAGATGTTAATCGAGAAGATATAGACCGGGCTATTGAGCTTACAGTGACTCAGGACAAGCATACGGCACACGAAATAGATATTTTAAAGAGTATTATGAAGTTTGGAGACGTTACTGTCAAACAAATTATGTGCTCGCGTGTGGATGTGGTTGCATTGGATGTGGAATCACCATATGACGAAGTCTTACAAACGATTAAGGACTCTGGATATTCTCGACTTCCCGTTTATGACAACGATTTTGATAATGTGGTTGGAATACTTTATGTAAAAGACTTGTTGGGGAACCTGGATCGCGGCAAAGATTACGATTGGACTCATCATTTACAAGACGAAATCCTTTATGTTCCGGAGAATAAAAGAATCAATGAGTTACTGAAGGAGTTTCAGCAGAAACATCTGCATATGGGCGTCGTGGTCGATGAATTCGGAGGCTCAGCCGGTATCGTAACCCTGGAAGATGTTATGGAGGAAGTCATCGGTGACATTAAAGATGAGTTCGATCAGGAACGAGAAGTCGATTACGTTAAGCTTAACGCCACTGAGTTTATTTTTGATGGAAAATCCATGTTGAATGACGTGTGTCGAATTACAGGCCTACCCACCGACTCCTTCGACTCTATTAAGGGTGATGCCGACTCTATAGCGGGCTTGTTTTTAGAGTTGACCGGCCGCATGCCTATGATTGGTCAGGAGGTGAAAGTAGGGCGTATCAGTTTCCAGGTTGTAGCGGTATCCAAACGAAGAATTGAAAAAATTAAGATGATTCTACCCCAATGAGAACAATAACCTTTTTTTTCTTGCTCCTGATCTTCATTATGGCCTGTGGCGAAGATAACTCTTCGCCAAAGCCGAGAATGTTCCCCAAAGTGGAATACCCCAAGGGCAGCATCTACACATTCCAGTATGAGGACTGTCCTTTTACTTTCAAAATACCTGACTACACTGAAATTGATCGCGACCCAAGATACCAGAGACTGAATCCGCCCCATGATTGCTGGTTTAATATTAAATACCCTATGTTTCAGGCGCAATTGTATTGCAGCTACGCGGCCCTAAACGGAAGGGAATCATTTGATAATTATAAGTCAGATGCATTTGAAATCGTAGATCAAATTAATCGCCGATCCGATTATATGGAGGAGTATAGGTATGAAAATATTCATGGTGTAAGTGGTGTCGTCTTTGATTTTTCAGGTCCGGCTGCCTCACCCATGCAGTTTTTCCTCAGCGATTCCACAAACCATTTTTTTAAATTAGCACTCTATTACGATACGCAAAATGAACCCGATTCACTGGGCCCCATTAGCGATTTTATAAAACGAGATATGGGCCGGATTCTCGAAACTTTTCAATGGTCCGGTAAAGACTAATATTTTTCTCAATAAGCGAAGGGCCTTCCTTTTCGTATTATATAATATAACTTGTTTATAATCAACGGACACTAAAATGTACAGAATGCAGAAACTTGTCTTCTTTACTATTTCTATATTTTTCTATTTTGGATTAAATATTTCTTTTTTGGATGCCCAGAGTATCATCAAAGGCCGGGTTGTAGAAGCAGAAAATCAAAGACCACTAACGGGAGTTCTTGTTTATACAAATGATGGTAAATCTGATGTGAGCGATCGGCAAGGGTATTTCGAAATTACGCCTACAGGAAAAAGTCAATTTCTGATCGCCACCTACCTGAGTTATAAGTCAGACACGACGAGTTTATCAGGCCTGGATAGTTCTTACACCATAGAATTAGCTGAGAGATCCACAAGCCTGGAAGAAATAATTGTTCGCTCTCATCTCACACCCTATAAAAAAGACTTTGTTGGGTCTAATTTCCGTCTCTCTCCTCAGCAGGTGAGCAATCGGAATGCATTGGAAACAGGAGAGCTCATTCGAACCATTCCCGGCGTAAATATGGTCGGTGATATGGGCTTGGGGAATCGGCCCAATATTAGCATTCGAGGCAGTTGGGGACGGCGTTCGAAAAAGATATTGCTCTTAGAAGATGGAAGTCCCGCCTCACCGGCACCCTATGTCGCGCCCGGCGCATATTATAACCCCGTTAGTGACCGTGTAGCATCGGTTGAGGTATATAAAGGCGCCGATATGCTTCGATATGGCCCCAATAACATGTTTGGAGCCGTAAATTTCATAACGGCCAAGCCTCCTCAATCCCCTCAGGCCCGGCTTAGGGTGGTTGGGGGTCAGCGCAATTATATGACAGGACTTCTATCCTACGGCGGTACCTGGAATAAGGTGGGGGTTCTCGTAGAAGGTGTATACAAACGATTCGATGGCTTTCGTCAGAATTCAGCTGTGGAAATGATGAATTTAAATGCGAAGATATTTGCTGAGTTAAACGAAACGCAATCTTTATACTTTAAGGTGTCAGGGCAAATTGAGGATAATCAGGCATCCCTAACCTCAATCACGCCCTTCACATACCGATTAGACCCGCTTCAGAACCCGTTTGATGCTGACCAGTTCACAATGCGCCGTCTGGGATTGGATGCCATACACAAGTACGCAGCTCCAAGCGGCTTGAATATCAAAAGCAAATTATATAGCTCGACCTTTGAACGCGATTGGTGGCGACAAGTTACGGATCTGGTTCAGGCAGATCAAGTGGAGTCCTATCTGGGCGAAGATATTTTTGAGGAACGGTACAGTTATCTGCGCAATAAACCTTCGGGGCTTCATGACTATGTGCGAGTGGGTCGCGTCGTGGATGGCAGAGAAAGCACAACGGATAGCCGATGGCTCTTCAATATTATAGGTCTAAAGGAAACCATTGATTTTGATTGGGCAGTTGGTGAGAATACCCATAATATTGAGGTGGGCTTGAATACCCATTTTGAAACTTTTTCTGATATTTTTCTCAGAGCCGACAGTTCGCGGTGGGCTAGGAGTGGCGAGGTAGAGCGTGATATTTACTACGAAGTCTGGGCGTCCAATGTCTATTTGCGGATGGCTTTTCAGTGGGGTCGGCTAACTGCCACACCTATTTTTCGGTTAGAACACGTCCAGATGTTTCGTCAGGATCGGAAAGCAGCCGCACAGAATCCCGACTTGACACAAGAGGGGGGAAATAAACAAGAAAACACCTATTGGGTTAGCCAGCCAGGTTTGAGCTTGTCTTATGATTTAGGTGTTGGAGAAGTCTACGGGAGTCTCTATCGTGGCTTTATTGCACCATCAAAGGTTTTTGGCTTTTTGGTCGAACGCAATGGGGTCGTGGTCAACCCACTGGCAGGCGAAGAAATCAATATTGAACCAGAGCTCAGCCTCAATGCGGAACTGGGTTGGAAAGGAGAACTGATCCCCAATCTGCTCAATGGGCAATTGACAGGTTTTCAAACTGAAATTGAGAACTTTTTTGCTGCGGGACGCAATGAGGTGTTTGAAGAACTGGGTACAATTCGCACGCGAGGACTGGAGGTCGCCCTCTCCGCTCCCATCCTAAAAAGTAGAAACCACTACCTCAACCTGGAATTCAATGGAACATTTATGCAGTCTCAGGTGATGGGCGGCAAGCTGGTGGATAGAGATCTTTTTTCTCAGGTCATTCACAATCCGGCAACGATACAGGAATTTTCTGATAAATATAGTGCTAACCCTAGCGGCTATAATGTGTATGTGAGAAACGATGCCGGAGTTTCAGAGCTATGGTTTCAGCCCGAATTCCCTACCGATCGATTTTCTGATATTGAAAAGGTGGAGTTTAATTTTGATTCGGGAGGGCTGGACGAATACGAACTGCCATACACGCCCCAAATAAATCTGACGATCGCCTTGAACTATGATTACAAATCGCTTTCTGTTGGTGTATTGGGTCACCGGGTCGGCGAACAGTACACCTCTTTTGCTAATTTCAATGCCGAGTCTTCAGATGGAGCGATTGGTCGATTAGACGCATTTACGACCTTTGATGCCTTTGTAAACTATACCTGGAAACTAAAGAAAGGTCAGGAGGTTCAGGTTTTCCTGAATGCAAAGAACTTGGGCAACAATGTTTTTCGAGCCTCCAGGCTCAATCGCTTTACCTCAGGTGTTTTTCCCGGGGGCTTTCGACAGCTGATTGGAGGCGTAAATGTGAGCTGGTAATACCAATATGGCTTACCCTTTCTAAGCTGGAGTTTCTGCGGAGATTAAGCATTATTGAACCCCCAAACTACTTTCTAGTGTGAAAGTTATTCCTTTATCACCTTGAAGGTCTGCCACTTCCCCTTTTTATTTTTCAGACGCAAAACATAAGGACCTGCGGGATGACCTGCAAGTGAAATAGACTGATTTTGCAAGGGCCCACCCTCTGATAGTCGGGCTCCGGTAATGGAGTAGAGCTCCCAGCGTGCAACAGCGTCTCCGGAAATTTGTACTTGTTGGGGAGTAGGATTAGGAAAGAGAGAGAAACCTCCAGCGATAGGCCGCTCTGTGGTCGAAGTCGTGCTCTGTAGGCTACTTCCTGCATTTTCTATGGTCTCTTCGGCGGTGTTTTCAACGAATGCAATCACAACCATTTCTTCTTCCACCCAATCGGGATGAATGTCTACAACCCCCACCCAACTTAAGCTACTTCCATTCTCAGCGGGAGTGATCGGCACTCCATCCCGTCTTGAAAGAAAAGCTCGAAATACATTGTAATGCGTCGATTCACCATTGGGAGCGTCGTAGATCAATTCGCGTTCGACAGCGACGACGTAGAGTCGATAAGAGCTGCCAGCTGGAATCTCACCTCGCGTCGTAATAAAAACCTCTGTTCTGAGCGTATTGTTATTAATACTTCGACTAACGTCAAGCTCAATAAACGACTTGGTCTGTAAAGCTGCATCTACATCTGAGGGGTTTAGCATATTGCTCCCGGACTGGATTTTTCCATCCAGATATACAGTCGGCGTCCCTGGTGGACGGTAGTAATCGAATCGAGCGCTGTTGCCTTCGGGGTTGTGTTGGTGAAGTACACAATTAGGGTAGGGAGCTGACGGATGATAGCTGATGTGTAGTAAATCCTCTCCGTAGGATTTTCGAGCCTCGTGAAAATCAGGATTTCTAGCTCCACATATTGGGCATCGGGTATTGGTAAAATGCTCCAAAATCGGATACTTTACCGCTTCTTGAGAGAATAAATTCACTTCACTTAAAAGGAATAAGCTCAACAATAAAAAATATTTCATAGCCGCAGCACTTTAATTCAAGAATAAAACACAAAAGTACGATACTTTCATAGAAGTCTTTGATTCATAGGTCATTTAACATGTAATTTATTTGCTAATCACGAATCAAAACTCCATTAAACTCACTTTTGGGCTACAGTTGTGAACAAGCCCCTATTCCCCCCGCGCCAGGGATGGTAGTGGCCGCCCGGTGAGGGCGGGTCCCGAGGGACGCCGGGGCGTCCTCGAGGACGGAACCCACGCACAGCCCGACCCCAGCAAACTTTTTGAAGAGTGGATAAGCGACGGGTCCGTATCGCACGTATATTCCTTAAATGGATCATTTTGCTCATTATCAAAGTGTGCTGGGGTGGCGCCCAGAAAGACTTTATTGATATTAGCGAAAAAAATATGTGTTACAAGCATTATTAGCGAAAAAGTGAGGGGAACCATACCTTATATTTGTAGTATACTCATTTAAATATAGCGTTTAATTTTAATCTAATGATTTAATTATTTTGTTTGTATGTTCCCGGGCATCTGCTAATTTCCCCAATTTAGCAGGTGCCTTTTTTAATTTACGCCAGGCTAAAAAATTCTTTTTATATTTCGAAAAAAAGATATGTTAGGACTCAGACGCCTTTGTGTAGGGATATTTTTGGTTTTGGGAATGGCCATGGGGATGGAAGCACAAGTGTTGGCGCGTTTCCCTTCGATTCATCCGGATGCAGAACTGCTGGCTTTCAGTTATCAGGGTGATATCTGGATCTCAGCAGACGATGGCAGTGACGCCAGACGCATCACCGTACATGAAGCCTATGACAGCCACCCGAGATGGAGCCGGGATGGGAGCCAACTGGCTTTTCAGTCCAATCGGTACGGGAGTAATGATGTTTTTACCTATGATTTAGCTTCCGGGGAGATTGAACGACATACTTATTATTCAGGCAGCGATAGTTATCCGGCCTGGCGCTCGAATGGGGGCCTGGTCTTTCGCTCAGCCCGCACCTACAAACAACTGGAACGAGAATCCGAAATTTATACTTTTGACGATGGTCTGGCAACGCCTAAGCGGGCGCTGGATGCGCTGGGACTCATGGCAGAACCGTCTTATAATGACCGCTACTGGGGGCTGGTCAAAGGCTACTGTCGCACGACGCGGGAAGCCTACACGGGCTCAGCCCGACAAAATATCTGGTGGGTAGATAGGAAAACGGAGACCTATGAGCCGCTGGCTATGGATTCGGCGCAGGACATCATGCTGCGATGGGCCGAGGAAGAGGTGTTTATTCTGAGTGCGCGAACGGGGGGTTATAATATCTTTGTGACGGAGTTTTCTGAAAAGGGCCCCGGTGAAAAGTGGTCGCCGCTGACGGACTTTGAGGAGCGGGGGATCTCCTACTTCGACGTGTCTAGGGATGGACAGAAACTGGTTTTTGAGCGCCTGGGTGAGGTTTACACTATGGAGAGAGGCGAAAAACCCCAAAAAGTCAATTGGCAATTGCCGGCGGATTACACCTTTTATCCCGAAGAGATGGAGACCAAATCGTCGGGCGCTGGAGATTATGCCCTCTCCCCCAATGGAAAATATATTGCTTTTGAGCTGCGCGGGGATCTGTTTGTGATGCGGAATGATAAAGAAAATAAGCGGACAGTGAGACTTACCGATCATCCCGCACGGGATCAGGACCCACAGTGGTTGACAGACTCTACACTGGTGTTTAGAAGTGATCGTGAAGGAAAAGAGGAGCTTCATATTTTGCGCAGCAGTGATGAAGGATTGGGGGATTTGTACTGGAGCTTTGCTCGAGCTGCTGAGCCTTGGGTTTCCCGGGATCAAATGATAACAGACTACGCGCTATCTCCGGATCGCGATAAAATTGTAGTGGTTTCCGAAGGGGCAAAGATGGAAATGGCCGAGGTGGATTCAACCGGAAAGTTAGGGGGCTGGTCCACGCTCTGGACTGGCTGGTCCTCACCAAGTAGTGTAGAGTGGAGTCCGGATGGTCAGTGGATTTCTTACGAACAGTCTGATCTCAATTTTAATCGCGATGTGTTTGTGCGTTCCATAAATCCCGAGACGGAGCCTATCAATATTAGCATGCACCCCCGGCGCGATGGCTCGGCGGTGTGGAGTCCCGACGGAAAGAAACTGGCCTTTACTTCCCAGCGAAACAACGGGGACTACGACCTGTGGATGGTGTGGCTGCAAGAAGAAGATTACTTGCGAAATGCTAAAGACTGGGAGCAAATGGAGGAGATGCCGGCTGCTTTGAGAGATCGCCTATCCTGGACGAAAGATACGAGTTCTACCGTGAGTGTCGTCATAGATGAAGACAACATCTATCGCCGTTTGTCGCAGCTGACGAGCTACAGTGGCTCTGAGTATGGCGTGATCTTCGATGGCAAGAGTGAGCATTTATACTTCATCAAAAGCGATGGCAAGGAACGGGACCTTATGAAAGTCAAATGGGATGGCTCCGATGCCGAGAAAGTGATGTCTGCCAAAGGACTGGGACGCCTGCAGCGCAGCCCCGATGGTAAACATCTGCATTTTACAAAGAGTGGCAAGCTCCAGCGCTTGCCTGATGGAAAGAAAAAAGCAGAGAACCTACCCTTTCAGGCTAAAATGCGAATCGATTATCAGGCCGAGCAGGAGCAGATGTTTGATGAGGCATATCGATTGATTCGGGCTCGATTTTATGACCCTGACTTTCACGGCCGCGATCTGGAAAAACTCAAGTCTATCTATCGCCCGATCGCTCTACAAGCCAGCACGCGACAAGACTTTCGCGATATGTTCAATGCGATGTTGGGACAGCTTAACGCCTCACATATGGGCATGTACGGCGGCAGTCGGGAGGATGTGCAGCGTCGGCAGACCGCCCAGCTTGGTGTGGACCTTTTAGCTACCCCAGACGGTTGGGAGGTGCAGCGCGTCATTCCTCATAGCCCGGCCGAGCGCCCGGAAAGTCGGCTGGAGAAGGGCGATTTGATCATCCAGATCGAAGGAAATGACTGGGCAGCTAATCAAAATGCCTATCAATATTTGGAGGAAAAAGTACAAGATCGCATCTGGCTAAAGGTGCAGAACAGAGCTGGCGAGATACGAGACGTGTATTTGCGGACCGCCTCTTCTATGCGCTCCTTGCTCTATGAAGAATGGGTGGCCGATCGGCGCGCACTCACCGAGAAATACAGCAAGGGTCGCCTGGGGTATATCCACATTCAGGGGATGAACAGACCGAGTTTTGAGGTCTTCGAGCGCGAATTGATGGCCGCCGGCTACGGAAAAGACGGTATTATTATAGATGTGCGTTACAATGGTGGAGGGTGGACTACTGATTTACTCATGACCGTTTTGGATGTGCGTCAACACGCCTACACCATCCCGCGAAATGCAGCCTCTTCCCTCAAGGATCACAAGGAGTTTCGCGCGTACTATCCGTTTAGTGAGCGCCTCCCTTTGTCCGCCTGGACCAAACCTTCTGCCGCTTTGTGCAATTCGAATAGTTACAGTAATGCCGAGATTTTTTCTCATGCTTACAAGCAACTCGACATTGGACCGCTTATTGGTGAGCCCACCTTCGGAGCCGTGATTTCTACGGGAGGCGCGCGATTGATTGACGGTTCACTGATTCGCCTGCCCTTCCGAGGCTGGTTTGTCAAGGCTACCGGCAAGAATATGGACATGCATCCCGCAGTTCCCGATTATATCGTTCATCATCCACCGGGTCAGAAAGCCACAGGTGAAGATGCTCAATTGGAAAAAGCGGTTAATGTTCTATTAGCGGACATGGGTGAGGAGTAGGTTTTTAATTTGTATTTGGGCGTGCCCCCAGCACGTTTGAGGACAGGGGGCTAGTTAGCATGTAGAGCGAGTACTTTGCGGACTCGTTTCATAATGATCTTTCAAAAAGTGCTGGGGTCGGGCCCCTCCGGGGTTCCGTCCTCGAGGACGCCCAGGCGTCCCTCGGGACCGCTTCCTTCGGTCGCGCCCTCCATACCCCTCACGCGAGCGGGCCGGGTGGCCCGCTTATTACTAGGCAAATAAGGCGCAAATTGCTTTGCGCAAAGTAATTTAATAGCTAAAATGCTTTGAGTAGAAAGCAAAAAAATAGTTTTCAGCGACCAAAATGAGTCTGTTTTATTCATATCTGAGTTATGCCCTTCGCCCTTCGCCCTTCGCCCTTCGCCCTTTATCCTTCGACCTTCGACCTCCGACCTCCGACCTTTACCCTTTACCCTTCGACCCCGCCTTTTTGTCTGCAAATCAAGCGACTAGACTGCCAAAGAGACAGTCAAAAGTGGTCGAAGGAGGTCAGGATGTCCGTATCGATCAATT
>Ga0209931_1000448_pt1 | contig 24998 bp, 25 predicted proteins | sample SalPonR1_B_D1_MG_FD_185697 | JGI IMG/M metagenome (GOLD analysis project Ga0209931, IMG submission 185697) | Salt pond soil microbial communities from South San Francisco under conditions of wetland restoration - Salt Pond MetaG R1_B_D1_MG... ...
TGAGGTACCAAAAAAATGTGTACTTTTATCCATAGTAGTTAAATGTTTGTGGTAAAACAAAACTACTAAAAAGAGTTGGGAGTTCCTCACGGACTCCCTTCTCTTAAATTTTTATCGGACAACAGTGATTTTTAATAAGAATTACTCATCAATTATTTGCATTTTTGTACATAAGCTATGTATGCAATTATTGATATTGAAACCACCGGATTAAGCCCGCAAAGAAATAAAATTACGGAGATTGCCATATTCATTCACGATGGAGACAAAATTGTGGATAAGTTTTCTACACTTATTAATCCTGAGTGTTTTATTTCTGCAAACATTACAAGGTTAACAGGTATTACTAACGAAATGGTAGCCGATGCACCTAAATTTTGGGAAGTAGCAAAAGATATTGTATTGCTTACCGAAGGGAAAATTTTTGTGGCCCACAATGCTTCTTTTGATTACAATTTCATAAAACATGAATTTAAAAGCCTTGGTTATGATTTTAAGCAAGAGAAAATTTGTACAGTTCAGCTGAGCCGTAAAATTATTCCCGGCCGAAAATCTTATAGTCTGGGAAAATTGTGTAATGAGTTAAATATTCCGCTAAACGGGCGTCACCGTGCTGCCGGAGATGCCCTGGCAACTGTAAAACTTTTTGAACACCTGTTAAAAATCGATCCATCATTAGCAGGATTAAAATCTGGCAAATTTTATAATCTAGAGTCATCCAAAATTAAAAAATTACCTGAAGATACTGGTGTTTATTATCTTCATAATCAACAAGGAGATATTATTTATATAGGGAAAAGCAAAAATATCCGTACCCGTATTTTATCTCATTTTAATAACGAAAAAACAAGCAAAGCGCTTAAAATGGTAGATGAAACGCATGATATTTCTTTTGAGATAACAGGTAGCGATTTAATTGCCCAATTGCTGGAATCGGATGAAATAAAAAATCATAAACCAAAATATAATCGCAGGCAACGAAGAAAGTCTAATCATTATGGGATTTATAGTAGTATAGATGAATTTGGTTATATCTGTTTTGTGGTGGATGAAATGGGTGAAAATGTGCCACTAATAGCCTTTAACTCGGCAAAAGAAGCCCGTGAAAGACTTTATCATTTATCGGAAGAATATGAATTATGCCAGAAATTATGCGGATTATATGATACAGCAGGAGCCTGTTTTTATTATCAGTTAAATCAGTGTAAAGGTGCATGTATTCAAAAAGAGGCGGTTGATGATTACAATTTACGAGCAAATGAATTAATTCAGAATCTGAGTTACGATAACCAAAGTTTTTTCATTATTGATAAGGGAAGGAGTGAGGAAGAAAAAAGTGTGGTTAAGATAAAAAATGGTAAATATATCGGGTTTGGTTTTATAAATGTTAATCTTGTTCGGCCTAATATTGAGAACCTTTCAGGTGCTATTCAAAGATATCCTGATAATAGAGATGTACAGCAAATTATTCGTACCTACCTTAAACAACATGCGGTAGAAAAACTTATTCCTTTTTAGATTATTAAATTTGAACATATTTTGTTTCTCCCTGTTTACCTTAAAGATTTAAAACAACATGCGATTATGAAAAATATTGTATTAATAATTTTATTAGCTATGATAAGTTCCGCTACTTTTTCTCAAAACAAATCATTTTATGATTTTAAAGTACAAACCATCGACGGAGAAAATTTTGATTTATCTACCTTAAAAGGGAAAAAGGTATTGGTAGTAAATACAGCTTCGAAATGCGGTTTTACACCACAATACGAAGACTTACAAAAACTTTATGAGAAATATAAATCTGAAAACTTTATTATTATCGGATTCCCGGCCAATAATTTTATGAATCAGGAACCAGGTTCTAACCAGGAAATAAAGCAATTTTGCTCTGAAAATTACGGAGTAACTTTTCCTATGATGACTAAAATTTCGGTTAAAGGAGATGATATTCATCCACTTTACCAATGGCTAACCGAAAAAGGCCAGAATGGAGTAATGGACTCAAAGGTGAAGTGGAATTTTCAGAAATACATGATTGATGAAGAAGGGAATTTAGTCGATGTGGCTTCGTCTAGGACAAATCCATTAGATGAACAGATTATAAACTGGATTGAAGAAAAATAGATTGCCTGCAAAAAATAAAACAATCATTAAACCGTACTCTTTTGAACGGTTTTTTTTGTAGACAGTAATGTTTCATTGATAGATTATTTTTGTATTTTTCAAAAAAAATACTGTTTTTTACAAAAAAAAATAATGAAACATTACCTAATTATAATCATAGCAGGACTTGTGCTCTTATCCTGTCAAAATGAAAAAGAGTCAGCATTATCCGGCTTATATCTTGGACAAAATTTACCTGGTGATTCGGCCGAATTATTTGCTCTGGGTATTGTTTCAACGGGAATGTCGGAACGCGATATTGCCATTTATCCTGATGGCAGTGAGATTTATTTCTGCCGAAATATGGGTAATCATAAATTTGCTACCATTTTTTATTCAAAACAAGTTGATGGTAAATGGACACAACCTGAAGTACTTGAATTTTGTCGTAATCCCAACTATACCTACATTGAGCCGTTTATTTCTCCCGATGGGGATAAATTGTTTTTTGTGAGTAATATGAACGAAGATGGGGGTGAGTCAAGATCTGCAGATGTATGGGTTTCTGAAAGGTTAAACGGCCATTGGGACAAACCCAGCAATTTAGGTGAACCTGTAAATTCTGATAAAGATGAATATTTCCCTTCCGTTACCCAAGATGGCACCTTATATCTGACCAAATCCGATGAATCGGACCAGGAATATATTTTTAGATATCAATATAAAGAGGGCAAATATGTTAAGAATGAGAAGTTAAACGAGCATGTTAATTGTGGAGTAGCCAGATACAATGCTTTAATTTCTCCTGACGAATCGTTTATTATTGTTCCTGCTTTTGGTATGGAAGATAGCTTTGGCGGTACCGATTATTATATTGTGTTCAGAAATGAAAACGATGAATGGAGCAACCCCCTTAACATGGGCGCTAAAATTAATAGTGCCGACCCTCGTGAATGGTCAGCCGCTTTTTCGCCCGATGGGAAATACTTGTTTTTTATGTCTGCACGTGGAATGACTAATAATCAGCTACCCGCTGAATTAAGCGCCAAAACGTTTCGTCAACTGAGGAATTCGCCACAAAACGGTAATTCGGATATTTATTGGATAAAAGCCGATTTTATCGATGAGTTGAAAAAGAAGGCAGTGTTTTAGCTTGTTTTTTTTGACATTGGAATTTTCTGAGAGACGATTTAAGGTATTAAATAAAAAAAGGGTTAATTCTCACAAAAACGAGCAATCACTAAATAAGCGTTCTGCATACCCAATTCGCCCGACTTGCTCATATCCATACAGCCGTTTTCGTTTTGTTTGAGATAGATATAGGTTAACCCCCGGTTATAATAAGCTTCGGCAAAAGTGTCGTCGTTGCTGATAACCTTGTTGTACCAGTTGATAGCCAGATTGTAGTCGCGTGTTTTTAAATAGGTATTAGCCAGGTTAAATGAGGAGAATATAAACTCGGGCGATAAATCTATAGCTTTCAAATAATCATTAATCACATATTGATAATCGTTATAGCTTTCCTGCTCTTTAATCGTTTTTATATTCGATTGTTGTTGTGGGTCAATAAGAAGTACATCGTTTTCCTGGTCTAATAGTTTTATGTAGTCAATCATTTCGGAACGAATGTTTCCCCGGCAGAAATAAGCAAGGAAATAGTCAGGTTTCAATTTTATCGCTAAATCTAGATCGGATAAAGCACCATTGTAGTTTTTTAAATAGCTTTTATATAAGGCTGTTTGGATTAAATTTTGATATTTATTTTGGGAGGATTTATAATTATTCTCTAAGGCGGCTACCTTTATTTTTAACGAGTCGATACTCATCACTTCTTCATTCTTATTTTTTATAACTAAACCATATTCTGCATAAATATTTTTATGTTCTTCCATATTGTCGTGCAGGGCAGCAATTTTTTCAAAATATTCGGAGTTTTGTTTTCCGGTTGTAAACGCAAAATTTCCTTCCGGTTCAATTCGCTGATTATAGTTAGGATGATTATAAAAACGATTACTGGATTTTAACGTAATTAAGTTTCTGAAATTATCGGAGGTATCGGTATAACTGGCATACGATTCTTTATTTTTCTGAACCGTAGCAATAATATTTTCAGCACGTTGTCTGTCGGCTAAAGCCCCTTGAATATCATTTAGCTGTTGGCGTACATTTGCCCGGCTGATATAGGCTTTGGCAAAATCAGGATAAATTTCAATGGCCCTGGAAAAATCAATAAAAGCACCTTGCAGGTCATCAATTTCCTGTTTAATCAGTCCTCGGTTAAAATACGAAAGAATATTTTGAGGATTTAATTGAATTACTTTGTCTAAATCTAAAATAGCATCACGTTTTTGTTTAAGTTCGTTTTTTAGTAAAGCCCGGTTAAAAAGCGCCAACGAATTATCAGGTTCTATCTGTATGGCAGTATCTAAATCGTGAACGGCAATTTGTGTTTTTTCCTGGTAATAACTTACCAGCGAACGATTAATATAAGCACTTGCATTTAGAGGGTCAATCTCTATAACACGTGAAAAGCAGGATTTAGCTGAGTCGTATTTATGCCATTCGGAGTATAAAATACCTTTATTTATATACACCGGTACGTATTCTGAGTCTATTTTTAATGCTTTATCATAATCGTTAAGCGCTCCAAGAGTGTCTTCCAAATAATGTTTGGCCAACCCCCGATAAAAATAAGCTTTTTTATTTTGCTTTGTAATTTCCAACGACTGGTTAAAATCGTATAACGCTTGTTTATAATGGTTGATATTAATATTACATAATCCTCTAAAGACATATAATTCAGGATCAATAGCATAGAGCTTAATGGCCTGGTTAAAGTCGTTCAGTGCCAGGTAATATTTTTTAAGGTTTATACGTGTGATGCCTCTGTTCTTCAACGCATCGGTATGATTCGGTTTTAATTCAATGGCTTGTGTAAAATCCTGTTCAGCCCCCATATAATCGACTAAATTATATTTCGCAATACCACGTAAAAAATAGGGGTCGGCTAGTTTGGGTTTTACCTTAATCACAATGTTAAATGCATTGATGGCATCGTTATATTTTTGAGCATAAAGTTTGCCTCTGCCCGCGGATAAATAGTAATTCACATTTAATTGTGCCAGGCTGATTAAGGAAAAAAAGACTAATAATATGGACAACAGGATTTTTTTCATTAAGAATAGATTAATGCTAAAATTTGCACCAACATTTTTTCGTCCACTTCATCAAATGAATTATATTCATTGCTGTCCACATCTAATACCCCAATAATATCTCCTTTTGGATTTTTTAGCGGAATTACAATCTCTGACTTAGACCTTGAATCACAGGCAATATGGCCAGGTAACTTTTCTACATCAGGTACAATAATGGGTTTTTGCTGATTAATTCCTGCCCAGCAAACGCCGGTATCTTTTGCCAGTTCCTGGCATGCTACGGGACCTTGATATTGCCCCACTACTAATTTATCATTTTTTAGAAAATAAAAACCGGTCCAGAAAAAAGATTCCATTTTATGATGCATAACCGCAATAATGGTCGACATCCTTGCATTGGGATCATCGGTTTTGGGCATTAATTCTGCAATTTGCTTATAAATTCGTTCGTATCGTCCTTGTTTTTTATTTTTGTCCATAGTGATCGTAATTATATTTTCAAAGGTAACATTTTTTCTTTTGGACAAATATTATTAACTCATATTCTATCGTATGGAGATGTTCTTTTTTCGTTTTAAATATTAAGTTTTAACCAAAATAATTATCTGTCAAAATTAAACTTACACTATATTTGCAAGTCTTTTATGCATTAATAAAATCTTATGCAATTACGAGTACTCAGAAATTTAAACGACAAAGAATTACGTACCTTTTATCTTCATATCACCTTTTCTGTTATTGATGGGATGATCCGTGGTGCTTTGTTGTTAAATGAGTATGTTTTTATAAAAAGCTTAAACGGTTCCAGCTATCAGCTAAGTGTTTTGTTTCAGTCGAGTGTAATTGTTCTTTTGCTCTCGGTATTCTTTAATGAGTTAATTTACCGGTCAAAAAGAAAGCGTAGATTGTTACGCCGGGCCGGCTTTTTAACGCATTTGCCTTTGCTTTTTTTACTTTTCTTTCCGCAAAACCCTGAAGTTTATACCATTAACTCTATTTATCACTATATATTCTTATTTATATTTTTTACCTATTACCTTTCGTATCCTATTGTTTTACCCACAATTAATTTATTCCTAAAAAATGCCTATACAAAAGAGAACTTTGGCCGTATGTACGGAGTTTCTGCATCCGTCAGGCAGATATTACTTATGGTAACTGTTTTTATTTTAGGGTTATTATTAGATGCAGACGACTTTTCCTTTACCTGGTTTTTTCCGGTATTGGGCGTATTAGGATTTTTAAGTATTGTATTATTCTCTCGAATTGAATATATACCAAAAACGGTGGCAGATTATTCTGAAGGTATCTTGCAAGCTGTGGTTGGCTCTTTTAATAAAATGGTTCATATCTTAAAAACCAACAAAGCCTATCTTGATTATCAGATTGCTTATCTGTTTTATGGCTTCAGTTTTATGAGCACTCGCTCGGTTATTAATATATTTTACGATAAAGAGCTGGCCTTAAACTATTCAAGTGTTGCTTTTTATCAAAATGCTTACAATATTCTGGCAATTATAATGCTTCCTTTTTTTGGTAAGTTGATTGGAAATATAGACCCCAGAAGATTTACTGTTTTACCTTTTATTTCCCTGGCGGGATATATTTTATTTATTGGTCTTTCAGCTTTTGTTCCTGCTCATTTTGAATTATGGAACCTGGAGATATATATTATGTTGCTTATTGCTACCCTTTTTTATAGTTTTTTTACTGCTACTATGCCTATATCATGGAATATTGGCTCATCCTATTTCGGTAGCAATGAAGAAGCCGGCAATTATCAGTCAATACATCTTTTTGCTACAGGGTTCCGTTCTATTTTTTCTCCATTGTTAGGTGTAGCTTTGTACGAATGGTTTGGTTTTTCATGGACATTTGGTATTGCTATTCTTTCATTGTTGATTGGTATATATGTTCTTCGCTGGTCATACCATGTTCGAAAAAAATAATTATTTTGATCTGTTGTAACAATTAAAGTTAATTGTTTTTTATTCCAAATTCTCATATTTCTTTATCACCCTTATACTATTTTGTTGTAAAGCATACGCCAATAATTCAACAATTTTTGTGTTTTGATTTGGAAATATTAAAAAGGTTTATTAATTTTACTTATTCTTAAAAGAGAATTATTCTTAAATAATAATAATTTTAAATGAGTAAAGTTGATTTACATAATATACTACGCAACAAAGGGTTGAAAATAACCCCCCAACGATTAATTGTATTTGAAGCAGTAGTTTCCTTGGGCAATCATCCTTCAACAGATAAAATTATTGATCACATTAAGGAAAATCATCCGCATATTGCCAAAGGAACGGTATATAAGATATTAGACACGTTTGTAGAAAAAGGGATTTTAAAACGGGTCAAAACAGATAAAGATGTTATGCGTTACGATCATGATTTGGAAAAACATCACCATTTATATTCAACAGATTCGGATCATATTGAAGATTATTATGATGAAGATTTAAATCAGTTATTAGAACAATATTTTGAGAATAAAAAAATAAAAAATTTTAAGATTGAAGATATTAAACTTCAAATTATTGGAAAGTTTTACAATTAATTTTTTTAATCTAAATACTGGCATTTGTATCAGATAAAAACTAAATGTTAAACTTAAATTTTAATAAACTATGAAAAAAGAAAAAAGTATAGAACTACTAAACAAAGCTATTGGAGACGAATTATCAGCAGTACATCAGTATATGTACTTTCATTTTCATGCCGACGATCAAGGGTATGATTTATTAGCAGGACTTTTCCGTAGAATAGCCATTGAAGAAATGGTACATGTTGAAGACTTAGCTGAAAGAGTTTTATTCCTAGGAGGTGAAGTAGAAATGGAAGTTTCTGAACAAGTTCAGAAAATTCATGACGTAAAAGGTATGCTCGAATTGGCAGCTAAAATGGAAGAACAAAGTGTCGAAGATTATAATAATTGGGCGAATGAATGTGCTCAAAATGCCGATTCAGGTTCCAAAAAGTTATTTGAAAAATTAGTAGAAGAAGAAGAAGGCCATTTCGATAATTATGATGATGAAATCGAGAACCTCAGTAAATACGGAGACAATTATCTTGCGTTACAGTCTATTGAACGTAGTAAGAATGTTTCTGGTAGATCCGCAGAATAAATTTTATTATTAATAATTAAAATAAATAAAAATCATGGAAGAAAAATTTGAAAATCAAGAAGAGATGTTTTCTATGCCACGCATAGGAGATCCAGCACCTGAGTTTAAAGCAGTAACAACTCAAGGCGAAATTAATTTCCCGGCAGATTATAAGGGAAAATGGGCGATTCTTTTTAGCCATCCGGCAGACTTTACACCGGTTTGTACTTCAGAATTTATGACTTTTGCCAATATGGAAAAGCAATTTAACGATGCAAACTGCGATTTAATTGGTTTGTCAATTGATGGACTTTACAGTCATATTGCCTGGTTACGAACCATTAAAGAAAAAATTGAATATAAGGGAATGAAAGATATTGAGGTTAAATTCCCTTTGATTGAAGACATTAAGATGGATGTAGCCAAGAAATATGGTATGGTTCAACCTAACGAAGATAACACAAAAGCTGTACGTGCGGTTTTCTTCATCGATCCAAAAGGAATTATTAGGACAATTATCTATTATCCGCTTAGTTTAGGACGTAATTTTGATGAGTTGTACAGGGTACTTATTGCCTTGCAAACAGCCGATGAATTTGGTGTAGCAACACCGGCTGACTGGCGTCCGGGCGATGATGTAATTGTTCCTACTGCAGGATCATGTGGTACTGCTAAAGACCGCATGGAAAGTAAAGATAAAGATGTTACTTGCCATGACTGGTTCTTCTGTACTAAAAAGTTAGACAAAAAAGAAGTTGAAAAGAGAATCATGAAGAAATAACATACATTATGTTACGTTTAAAGAAGGGTGTAGATTTTCTGCACCCTTTTTTATTTCGATTTGGGATACATGATTGTAATTTTTTTTATATTTTTAATTTTTATTTTTTCCAAATCAATCAAATGTTAAAAAGTATAAATTTAGCAACGTTAATTATTGTATTATTTGTTGCCGGTTGCAAAGATAATGGGGATAAATCAATCCCTACGATTGAAAAATATTGCGACTCATTGGATTCTTCCGGATTCTCCGTTTATCTCGGAAAGGCCATTAAAAATCAACAGATTTTTGAGTTAACCCTTACTCCGGATGATGAAACTGAGCCGGTAAATGCTGAAAAAGGAGTAGATGCCGCTGATGACCCGGCTATATGGATAAATAAAGAAAATCCTGAAAAAAGTTTAATCCTGGGCACCAATAAAGAATCCGGTTTGCATGTTTATGATTTGCAAGGAAATGAGTTGCAATTTTTAAATGTAGGTTGTCTTAACAATGTGGACCTTAGAGATGGTTTTTTAGTTAATAATAAAGAAGTAGCACTTGTAGCAGCCAGTAATTGTACATTAAACACTATATCGTTGTTTTTTATTGATAAAAATACGCGTACCGTTTCGGATACGATAGTAAATATTCAATCATCAATCAATTCTGTTTATGGACTTTGTATGTATAAAAATCCACAGCGTAATAAATATTATGTTTTTATAAATGGAAAAGGAGCAGAAGTAGAACAATGGGAGATTTATATTGAAAGTAGTAACTTAAATGCCCGGTTGGTTAGGGAATTTATTGTCAACAGCAAACCCGAAGGAATGGTTGCTGATGATGAAAAAGGTTTATTGTATATTGGCATTGAGGAGGAAGGAATTATTAAACTAAATGCTGAACCCGATAGTGAATATGAGCATGAATGGTTAACAGGCAGCTCTCCTAAAGAAAACAAATATATATCCTCGGATATTGAAGGGTTGGCATTGTATAAAACTCCGAATAAAACATATCTGCTGGCATCAAGTCAGGGAAATTTTTCCTTTGCTCTTTTTGAAGTAAGCAAAAGCGTACGCTACCTGTTTAGTTTTACAATTAATGACGGGATGATTGATGGCGTTGAGGAAACCGACGGAATTGAAATCATTAATTTCCCGGTAAATGAAAACTATCCTGAAGGAATGCTTGTGGTGCATGATGGTTATAATTTTCAGAACGATTCAATCCAGGCACAAAATTTTAAATTCATATCGTGGGAGAAAATTAAAAGGATGATTGAGCAGTTTTGATTTTAAGATGTTTGTTTGGTAGCTTACTGTAATTTTCTGGCTTATTGATGGTTTCTTGTTAGGTTTAACATATCTTCTATTTGTTTTATTAATTCAAGAGTGAATTCATTTGGCATTTTTACTTGAGTTGTTTCTCCTTTCTCCAGCAAATCCGACACAAAAGCGGCTTCGTAATTGTACCCATTACCAACCCATTGTATGGGAACAATTTGTTCTTTGCCATTTTTATATAAAATAATATCAGTAGGACAATGCCACAGAGGTTTTAATATTACAGTTGCATTTTCAAATTTTAGGATTGCTTCATTGCGAAGTTGTTCTTTAAATGAGCAGGTAAGGTTTGCTGTAGCTGATTTATACGTATTTTTTATAGTAGTATGAATATCTACTTTGGTTGGCCCCCATGTAACTTCATATTTTGTTTTTACCGGTAAGCCCAGAAGCAACTGAGCTAAAAAAAGTGGATAAATACCAATATCGAACAATGCTCCACCTCCAAGTTCGGGATTAAGTAATCGTCCCGCTGGATTCTCAGGTGCTATAAATCCAAAGGAAACATCAATATGTTTTAATTTTCCATATAATTCGGATTGAACAAGTCCTTCCACATAGGCTATGGATGAATGAAAGCGTGTCCATAGTGCTTCCATTAAGAAAACATTTTGTTTTCCGGCAAGAGAAAATAATTCTTTTGATTTTGCTAACGATGTAGTTAATGGTTTTTCACATAATACATGTTTTCTGTGTTCGATACAAAGCTTTGCATTTTCAAAATGAAGGTGATTGTATGAAGCTATATATATTACATCTATTTTGTCTGACCTGGCAAGTTCATCATAACTCTCAAATACTTTTTGGGCCTTATGTTTTTTGGCGAATTCTTTAGCTCTGTTAATATCACTGGAGGCCACGCCATATAATTCGGCATTGGATACATAATTCAGCCCTTCAGTGAATTTATGAGCAATTTTGCCAAGACCGATGATTCCCCATTTTATCATTAATAAAAGATTTATAGTGTTTTTAGAAAATATTTTTTAAACGAAAATTTTTAAGAATTTTTATACAACCTTAAAAAATAATTACCGATTAATACGTTTCCGAATGGTTTCCCAGGTATCGGTAATTAAAAAACTTTCATCCATATACGAAATCATTTTCTCAAACTTTTTCATGGGAAGGGCAAAAGTTAGCGTATTATCTGAAACACAGGGACGGGCAGAGGTGTCGAACATGCCAATAATTGCCCTTGGATTTTCCTGATTCATTTCCAGGTAGGGATAATGAACAATGGAACCACAGCCTGCAGCAAATGGAGTAATTGCTCCTCCCTTTGGGTTTATTTGGTCAAAGTTAGCCAGAGTAAATAAACCCGATAAAACATCGGGTTTGGCGAAAAATATTACAACTTCCGGCTGGTCTTTTTCAGTGAGTTTATCCCATCGTTTAAAAATAATATTTCGATTGTTAGCCGGAATGGTATGATGATTTTTCATTAATTCATTTACCATTTCGGGAGTACGTTTGTACCGTTCACCTTCCAGCTCTCCGGGGATCCCACACGAAAGGAAATATTCAAAATTAGGTCGCGTTTTATCCGAGTAGCCCAAATATCTTCGGGCACCACCACAACCCAGCGATGCTTTATTAAACGATAAATTATTTCCTTTTCGCACCGCTGCTAAATCGCAAATAAAACAGCTCCATTCATTTTTTGCAGGTACAACATCAGTATCATTTGCTTCATCACTAAAATAAAATGCAACAGGTAATTCGGCATTTCCAAAATATTTTTTCCATTGGGCAATAAAATGATCTCTTAACTCAATGTTCATAATTTCTGATTTTTTCTTTTATTTTATGAATAAAAAAATCTTTTGTCTCTTTAGAATAAAATATGTATTTAGATTTTTCAAATCCGGATAACGATTCGGCATAACGATCCATGGTTTCGATAATATTTTCTAATTCTGTAATCGTTAAATCTTCTGCTAATTCCTCAATGATGGCTTTTCGAAAATTTAAATTACCATTTAAACGAACAATGTCAGCAATATATTGACGCTTATTTTTCGCATAACATTCTGACAATTCAAATCCACATTCCTTAAAGCTTAACTCATGGGTTAATTTTTTTATATCAGTAATAGTAGCTTTGTTTTTTTCAAGGTCAATCTCTTTTTGTAATGGATTAATTTTACCCATTTCTAAATCAATGATGTACTGTTTGTTTCTTATACGGATACCCGGTTGGTTATTGTTTATCCAAAACAAAGGTGAAAAAACAGATATGGTATCCACCAGAACAATTTGTTTGTTTTCCCTGGTTTCGAGTTGTAAATGCCATATGGAAACACTGTCACCAGCCCTTTTTTTATAGATTATTTGTTGTAAATCGGGAGATAAAATTGGGTCGTATCCATCAAAATGTAGTTTCTTAAGATCTTTTGTTTTTAAATCATAAAGATAAAAACCTATGCGCGGATTGTTGTATTTTTGGGTTTCCGTATCCGGTTCGTTTAGCCATTGACGACCCATGACCGGAATAATATTAAACAATAATTTATGGTTTTCCAGGGATAGATGAGTATGCCATGCACTACTGGTCATTTTTCCAAAATCATGAATTTTATGGATTCTTTTACTGATAGTATCAAATTCATACAAACTAAAATTCTTGTAAACAGCTTTATGGGTACCTCCATCCGGGAAACGGCTAATTCCTTTAGGCGGATGACCCGCATGCAAGGAATAATAAAAAATAATGGTTCCCCGGTTGGTATAGATTCCTTGTGAATAATCAGGAATGAGCACAAGATGGTCGTAATAACATCCTGTAAGAAGGAATAGCAAACTTGCAATAATAAAATATTTAATTTTTAGGATTTTCATGTGACGGAGTTTTATTATTGAAAAAACTATAAATAATGATTAAAATTCCCGAGGGAATTAATAAGAGACCACTGTAAAAGGTTAATACACTAAGATTTGGCTGATTAAGATATAAGCCAATGGTTGCTACAAGCTGAGTTAGCGCAGCAAGTGTAAGTATTTTTAAGATAAAAAATGCTAAACTACTTTTGAAAATATACCGTGAAAAGATTATTAAAGTGGCTATGCTCCATAGAAGATATCCGGTTTGATTGATTAAAATAACCGTTGAATGACCATTATAAAAGTACCAGTTTAATACGATACTTTCAGGTTTTATGTCGATTATAAAAGGAAGATATAAGAATTGCGAACCGTAGGAAATATTTACAACTAAAATAAATAAGCCATAAAGGATAAATCCAATTCTAGCTGTTATATTCCATGAATTGCCTGTTATTTTTTTATATAGTTCGAAAAGCATAAAAACCAGGGCAGGAGCAATTAAAAATGCAATGATAAAGTTAAAGATATATAATCCCTTATTTTGCTGTATTGAGTTGAGTTGCTCAGTAAAACTGATTTCTGTGGGCAATGAAATAAAGGAAAATATCGGCCAAAGGATAAAAAGTAGCGTAAAAATAAACGCACTTATGCTTAATTTTGATATTTTCATTTCTATTTTATTTGGCCTGAGGTAATTATAAATAGTAATTTTTATAATTAATCAGGTTAGGTATAAGGCTAAGATAATATTTTATACCCTAAATGTCAGGTTTGAGCATACAATTTTATAGAATAACTGATCTGTTGCAGATTTCATTTTAATAAGAACGATGGAATTGACAGGTAAAAAAATCAGTTCACTTGCGAATTCACCTGTTTTAAGTTAAACATTAAGCACTTCTCCTTCAGATTTTGCAATAATAACTGCACCACAACTATCGCCCCATACATTGGTCGTGGTTCTGAACATGTCTAATATCCGGTCTACCGGAAGAATTAAAGCCATCAACTCAAGCGGTAAGCCAAGAACTTCTAAAATAATGGTAATAATAACCAAACTGGCCATGGGAACCCCTGCAGTACCAATACTTGACATTAATGCGGTAATTAATATCAGTATCTGCTCTTTTAATCCCATATCAACCCCTTTGGCCTGCGCAATAAACATTACCACTGCTGCAATATAAATAGCAGTACCATCCATATTAATCGTTGTTCCAATGGGTAATGTGAAGTTTGTTATTTTATGCGAAACACCCGATTTCTCATTGGTTTCTTTCATGTTAAGCGGCAGCGATGCTGCTGATGATGCTGTAGAGAATGCGGTAATAAGCGTAGTTTTTACATTGCTTAAGTGTTTAAATGGTTTTGCTTTTCCAATAAACCGGGTAAGTAAAGGCAATGTTATTAACGAATGGATTAAAATCCCTCCAATTACGGTTAACATAAATGTTCCCAGGCTGGCAACCATATTGCCAAAATCTTTCTGTTCAGCTACCACCTTTACAATTAAACCAAATATTCCGTAAGGAGCAAGTTTTATAATAAACATGGTGATTTTCATAAACAGTTCAAAAAATGCATTGAAGAAATCAGCCAGAATAATATTGCTCTTTTTTTCAATTTTGCTGATAAATATACCGGCTACAATGGCAAAGAAAATAACGGCTAAAAAATCATTGTTTGCCAATGCATAAAAAATGTTTTCCGGAACAATTTGAATAAAAATATCCCCCATACTTGGCCTGTCAATGCTGATAGATTCATCAACAGCAATAGATGTAATATCCATCCCAACTCCGGGTTGTATAATATTTACCATAAACAATCCGACAATAATAGCAAGAGAACTTGTGGTTAAATAATAGACGATGGTTTTTAGTCCAAGTTTTCCGAAACTACCCTCATTGCCAATATTCACTATCCCCGAAATAACCGAGCTTAAAACTAAAGGAATAACAATCATTTTAAGCATGCGAAGGAATATGTCTCCCATCCAGGATACATAATTCACATATTCTTTAAAAAGAATACCAAAAAAAATGGCCAGAATAAATGCGATTAAAATTTGCCAGTGTAATGCTATCTTTTTCATATATTTAAGGTACTAGAATATTTGTAAGCTGTAAATGTAATAAAAATGATTAGGTTTTAGACTTGAAAAAATGTAGAAGTTTAAAAAGAAGATTAATAATTATTTATCGATTATTTACAGTATTTTGTAATTTTATGAATTAGTATTATAAAAATATAAAATGGGAAAAATTAAAAAGAATCTTTATCGTATTATTTTTGAAACGGATACAAAATCAGGTAAATTATTTGATGTTATCCTTTTATGGGCTATTTTGTTAAGTGTACTCACCGTTATTCTCGAAAGCATTAAACCAGCGAGAGTTAACTATGGTGATATTCTTTTTTCTGCGGAATGGCTTTTTACCATTTTGTTTACAATAGAGTATTTTATCCGGATTTGGGTTTCCCGAAAAAAGATGAAATATATATTTAGTACATTGGGGATCATCGATTTTTTATCTATTATTCCAACCTATTTTAGTTTAATATTTGTCGGCACACATTATTTAATGGCCATACGTGTTTTAAGACTATTAAGGGTTTTCAGAATTTTTAAGTTAAATTATTATTTAAGTCAGGGAGAAATTATTGTGCTCGCACTTAAAGCAAGTGCAAAAAAAATTAGTATTTTTTTATTTGCCATTTTAAATATTGTGGTAGTTATTGGCGCCTTAATGTATGTTGTAGAAGGAGAAGCCAGCGGTTTTGACAGCATTCCCCGCAGTATTTACTGGGCTATTGTAACCATAACTACGGTTGGGTATGGCGATATATCCCCACAAACTCCTTTTGGTCAGTTTATATCATCTATTATAATGATTATTGGATATTCAATTATAGCTGTGCCTACGGGTATTTTTTCGGCTGAATTTGTAAGACAATCAAATCCTAAAGAAGAAAAAAGATGTGCAAACTGTAATAAAGTAATTCATTCCGAAAAGGATAATTATTGCTCAAATTGTGGGAGCAAGTTGAAAAATTAGTGTAGACATGTAAATTTTTATTAAATACCTGATAGCTAGTATTTAAATTTTTCGTAATTTTAATCAAATTAACCAAAACCCCTAAAATTATGAAAAAAGTACTTGCTATTCTGGTTTTAACCTTAGTTTCATTATCAGTTGGAACAATCTCATGTTCAGATGATGATGAAAAAAATCCCGTGGATTGTGCTCAGCTTTTAATGACTTACAGCGAAGCACATTCAGCCTATATTTTAGATCCTGAAAATACGGATAAATGTATTACTTTAAAGAATGCAATTGAGGATTATTTGGATAGTGATTGTCCTGCATTAACACCTGAGAATCGTGATGTTTTGCAGCAGGAATTAGAATCATTACCCTGTTAATAAAAGGAAAGAATTACTAAAAAAACTTCCGGTTTCTATTTGTTCCGGGAGTTTTTTTATTTTGCCATTCTTACTATCCGCGGATTAAATGTAGCTATTATCTCAACTAAATCTTTCTGATATTCCATCACCTGATGGATTTCTTTATATACATGTGGGTCCTCGTCGGTATTGCCACCGATTAATGTGATATTTAGCTTGCTTAAATATTGCTGCATTTTTTCTTTTGAAATTTTTTGTTTCGCTGCTTTTCTCGATAAAACTCTTCCGGCACCATGTGCAGACGAATTTATAGATTCAGTATTTCCTTTGCCTTTGACAATAAAAGCAGGACTGGCCATAGAACCCGGAATAATACCCAGAATTCCTTTTTGCGCCGGTGTAGCTCCTTTGCGGTGAACAATCACCTCGCTGCCATCTTCCAGTTTTTCTTTCCAGGCAAAATTGTGGTGATTTTCAACCTTAAATAATGGTTTTTCGCCTAAAGCGGAGGATATCCTTTGGTGAATTTGTTCGTGATTAGCTGCAGAATAGTCTCCGGCAAGATTCATTACCTGCCAGTATTCCTGCCCTTCCTGTGCATTGAGGGTTAACCACGAAAGGTTGGTTGCTCCTTTGGGTAGATGGCAAATATCTTTGGCAATATGGGTATAATGCCTGGCAATTTCGGCGCCCATCCCACGAGAGCCGGAGTGGGAGAGTACGGCAAAATAAATACCTGCAGGAAGATTCCACTCATTCTTTGCATCCTTTATTTCTAAAGTACCTAAATCTACAAAATGATTCCCGTGGCCAGAAGTACCTATCTGTTTATGGGCCTTAGCGTGTAAGGACTTTAAAAATGGAATTTCACGAAACTCTTTTCGTGTTAATACCGGATGATCCTCAGGTTGTTTAAATTCATCCTTTCCAAAACGGGTTTCGTTGATTAATATTTTTGTTAAACGGGCTTTATCTTTTGCTAAAATTTTTAGTGGCAAATCATAAACCGACAAACACATCCGGCAACCGATATCCATTCCTACGCCATAAGGAATAACGGTATTTTTTGTTGCCAGAATACCTCCAATAGGCAAACCATAGCCCTGGTGTGCATCGGCCATTAAAGCCCCTTTCACGGTTATTGGTAGCTGCATGGCAATATCCATTTGTTTTAATGAGCCTTCATCGATGCCTTCTTTACCAAAAATTTTGTAAGGAAGTGGTGACGAATAAATTTTTATTTCCTGTTTCTTTTGTTTTGGTGTTTGAATTAATTGTTCAGCAAGTTTGCTGAAATGTTCGTGAGTATTATAATTTTCAGGGTTTTGAATAATATCTTCGAGTAGCTGAAGAATTTTAACTTTGGGCGTTTTGGTATAATATTTATAAACAATTTTTTTTGCCTGACTTATTAACAGATCAGACTGAAAGCCAATTCTGCGCATCTTTTTCCCACTTATCCGTAACTTTTTCATTTTTAGTTTAAGCTTTTGGTCAAATTTAATGATGAAATAAGGGAAACACAAGTAAATTTAACTAACCGTTATTTATTTTTAATTCATTAACAAATATTTTTTATCACTGTTGTCCGATAAAAATATTGAATCCATAATGAAACCTTGATTTTATTTATCATTTATCAATTTCCTATTTCAGAGGCTTTGCCCCGGCCCCCACATACTTTCTTGTCTTGAAACAAGAAAGTACGCAAAGAAATTCAAGGCTACGCCCGCCTCACTCGAAAAACTACGCGATGTGAGCTATAAAATCTAAACTTGCACTTCCTTTCGGTAAGTGGTTGCCTTCGGCGAGCTCGCACAAAACGCTCGGTTCGAACAGCAGATTTTTTTTAACGCTCACTGTGCTTGTTTTTCGGCTCGCCGGACAAAGCCAATCCGAAAACGAATCGTCAAATAAAAAAATAATCAGCTATCTGGAAAAAAATCTTAAACCCGATGGGTTTACTCGTTTATAAAACGAACCGCAAATTATAACCCATAAGGTTAGCCTGCGGCAAACACCGCAGACCATTCTTTGCAGATAACAAATATGCCGCGGAATATTGAAATCATAATACACTCCGGATATGAAGCCTTAATTTTATTTATTTTTTATCGGACAATAATGATTTTTTATAAAAAAAAAGTGAAGATTTTGTCATCAAAACATAGCTATTGGGAACTTGGCTAAAAAAAAAAGTCGGGTTAAACTGACTTTTTTAAACAATTCGTACATTGAAATACCATACATGATCTTGTACATATACCACAACCGGTACATTTACTGTAATTAATTTCCGGAGCACTAAACGGACTCTTTTGAGTTATTGCTCCAACCGGGCATACTCCGGTCGATGGGCAAGGATGATTTTGCGGACAAAAATTTTCATTTACAATAATATTTCTCTTCATTTTTTTGTTTTTTTGAATTAAGGATGCAAAATTAATCATTAAATTTAAAAAGCAATATATATAGATACTTATATTTGAATTATTAGCTTATTCTATCTATAACTAGCCAGGGTTAATCCAGATTCACCAATTTACTATTTTATTATTTTACAAACTTATAAAGTTCCTGGAGTGTTTTTATTCCTCGGTTTTTGAATCCCGGTGTAGCATCTTCCATTTGATTTTCAATAATTGCTATCATTTCTGAAGCAAAAACTGGCTCGAGTTGGACAACGTTTAACAGAATTTGCATTGAAAATATTTTTACACCGGTAGGATATTGCGGAGCTTCGAGCCAGGTAAAGCAACAATCGATCAAAATACCAAGATGTTTTTCATCTAAATGATTTAAATTGATGGTTGATAATATTTTAGTAAAGTGTCTACGTTGGTTATTATATTTAGCCTTGGGAAGAAATAAAATTATTTGATTTATATACGAATCTATTATGTAAGGGTATTTAAGCCAAATGGTTTCTACAACCCAGGCAGCACGACCAGAAACATACGGTTCATTGGAATATATTAATTCCATCAATTCATTGAATAATACCTTGTTTTTATTTACAACAGATGCTATATATTCGGTATTTTTTTTAGAAGGTACTGCTAAAAGCTGTTCTCTGAAATTCATGCTATAATGATTTTATGTTTAAACATTCTGTACATTTCAGTGTTATAATAAAAAATTATACAATGAGAGTTGTAAATATAATAATCATAACTATTTTAATCACGGTTTTTATAAATCATGATATCAATTCACAAAATACTGGCAAAATGGAATTAGCAACATTTGGTTCGGGATGTTTTTGGTGTACCGAAGCAATCTTTGAGAAAGTTAAAGGTATAGAATCTGTGGTCTCAGGTTATTCTGGTGGAAAAGTAAAGAATCCAACATATCGGGAGGTTTGTACAGGAAATACAGGTCATGCCGAAGTAGTTCAAATAACCTATAACCCTGAAATTATAGCATTTAAAGATTTATTAAAAATTTTCTGGAAAATGCACGACCCAACTACGTTAAACAGACAGGGGGCCGATGTAGGAACCCAATATCGCTCTGTAATATTCTATCATACCGATAAACAAAAAGAAATTGCAGAAACCTATAAAAAGAGATTAGACGAAGCAAACATCTATAAAAAACCTGTTGTAACTGAAATAACTTTTTTTGAATCGTTCTATAAAGCCGAAGATTATCATCAGGAATACTACGAAAACAATAAGTTCCAACCTTACTGCTCATTTGTCATTACACCTAAATTAGAAAAATTTAAAAATGTATTTAAGGATAAGCTTAAATAATGGTTCAGAGGCTGTCTAAAAAGTTTTTGTGATACTTTTTGATTCCTTTGAATGACTTTGTGGTTAAATTACAAAATATTGTTAAACAGAGTATCACAAAGAAGGCAGTAAGTTTCACTAAGTAAAGAAATAAGCAATTTACCAGTTTTTAAGACTTTTTGTACAGCCTCTATTTCGTTTACACCCATTAAGTATAATATATAGATATCCCAAAAAGAATTCCCTGTTATTGTATATTTGAGTAAATCCCTTGAATCCTTTGTCATTAGCCGGTTAAATACTTCATTCGAATCATTACCGGAATTTAATATCTTTCTTTAATATTCTGTTCTTTATCATTAATCTATTATAATTATTAAAAGGATGCTAAGGAATATTATCAATTGGCTATTGATTCAGCTTTTTTTTCATGTAATGATCATTTTATAAAACAAAAATTTTGTATAAATAAAAAAAATAATATCCTAAACATTATATAAATATGTAATTTAGAATAAAGTTATATAAAATACTGAAAATCATATTAAAGCATGTTTATATTATTTTTAAAATTATTTAAATGTTTGTGAAATTGTTCAATATTTAAACATAATTAATAACTGGTTGTTTCTCTAACATTAAAAAGTATTACAAACTAAAAAAATTCATGTTATGAAAACAATTGGAAAAAAATTTTTATCAATCGCTGCTATTGCTTTAATAGCCGGTTTAACACTTACATCGTGTGATGACGATGATGATGATGACATGATGTTGCCAACCAATGATATTGTAGCGTTAGCGACTTCAACATCAGATTTAAGCACGCTGGTTACTGCCATTACAACTGCAGATTTAACTTCTGTATTACAAGGTGATGGACCTTTCACTGTTTTTGCACCAACAAATGATGCATTCGATAATTTAGAAGATGGCGTGTTGGAAACACTTTTAGATAATCCCGATCTTTTAGCTGAAGTACTTCAATATCATGTAGTAAGTGGTAAAGTTATGTCAACTGATCTTTCAAATGGTGATGTAGCAACATTACTTTCAGGTAAATCAATCAATGTTAGCATTATGGATGGTGTTGTTACATTAAATAACAATGCGATGGTAACCAATGTGGATAACGAAGCTTCAAATGGGGTGGTACATATTATTGATGAAGTATTGCTACCAGAAGGATTTGAACTACCAAAAGATAATATTGTAAGCATAGCATCAGAAACACCTTCGTTAAGTATCTTGGTTGATGCATTAACTATGTTTCCTGATTTAGTGGATGCGTTAAGCTCAGACGGAAATTATACTGTATTTGCTCCAACGAATGATGCGTTTACAGCATTATTAGGAATTATTGGACAATCGAGTTTAGATGATGTACCTGAAGATGTAATTGAAAGATTGCTAAAGTATCACGTTATTTCAAGTGCTGCTTTAATGTCAGGAGATTTAACTGATGGTCAGATGGCGGCTACATTGCTAAGTGATGATGATAAAGTTAGTGTAGGAATTAGTGGTAGTGATGTTACTATTAATGGAGCAAACGTTACAACAGCAAACGTAGAAGCTTCAAACGGTATCGTGCATATTGTTGATGCAGTATTAGTTCCTTCATTAGAATTAAGTATCGTAAATACTATAGTAGAGCCTGCTTATTTTAACAAAGATTTTTCAATTTTAACTGAAGCAGTAGTTACAGCTGATTTATTAAGTACACTTATTGATAGTGAAGCAAATTATACACTATTTGCACCAAATAATGATGCTTTTGAAGCAGCCGGTATAACAAGTTTAGAAGGTTTAACAGCTAACGACCTTGCACCTATACTTACTTATCACGTATTAGATACTGAAGTATTTGGTGATGGATTACCTGCAACAGGTTCAGCTATTACTTCATTAGGTGGCGATTTTTATCTAAGTTTGAATGATAATGGTGCTTTCATTAATGGTTTAACTGAAGTTACAACAGCTACATTATCCGGCGAAGCATTAGATTATAACAATGGTGTTGTTCACTTGATTGACAGAACGTTGGTTCCAGCATCGGATGATATCGTTGACATTGCTGTAGCAGCTTCGCAAGCTTCAGAAGGTGCTGAATTTGGACAGTTAGTTGCTGCTTTAACTGCTGTTGAAGAAGATGAAAGTGCAGCAGATTTAATTACTGCGCTTAAAGGAGATGGACCTTTTACTGTATTCGCTCCAACAGATGATGCCTTTGAATCACTTTATGAGTTAGCTGGCGTTGCAGATTTTGATGCACTAGTAACAGCTCAAGGTATAGGTGTAATTGAAGCAGTTTTAAAATATCACGTTGTAGAAGCGAGAGTATTCTCAACTGATCTGCCAAATCTATCAAGTAATATCGTTACAACATTAGGTGGTGGTGACTTCACGTTGAACCTTGGTAGCTTAACTATTACTAGTGCTGATGAAGCATTAGGTTTAGAACCAGCGGATGCAACTATCATAGATACTGATATTTTAGCAACAAACGGAGTTATTCACGTAATTGACGAAGTGATACTTCCGTAAAATAAGAATTCTGCTTTGCTCATTTTAAGCCGGATAGAGAAATTTGTCCGGCTTTTTTATGTGCAATTTTAACATTTTAAACTTGTATGTTATACTACATAAAAAATTAATCAAAGTATCTTTTGACATTTTTAAATTTTTATGCATACCTTTGATATATATTTAATAATTTTTATTTATTTATTTTTATGAAAGAAGGTACAGTAAAATTCTTTAATGAATCAAAAGGGTATGGATTTATTAAAGATGCGGAGTCAGACAAAGAATATTTTGTACATGTTTCCGGCTTAATTGACAAAATCAATGAAGACGACGAAGTAACATTTGAACTCCAAGAAGGTAAAAAAGGCTTAAATGCAGTAAATGTAAAACTTAAATAGTTTGAATTACTAATTTTGACTTTTGATTTTAACAAGCTCTGTAAATTTGCAGAGCTTGTTTTATATTTTATACATAATATCCTTTGCTGGAAATTTCCACAGACCTGTAAATTTTGTAAGCATCTTCATTTAGTGGGTAATCCCAGCAACCTTGACGATGATACTCCGAACCACCAAATCCTTTTTTAAATCGATACAATCCGTACATTGGGTGCGATTTATCAGGAGTTGGCGATATGCCAAAGAAATCGTATTCATGGCACCCATCGTCTTTTGCTTTACAAATGGCTTCCCATTGCAAAGCATATGTACCCATTAAGTTTCTTTTTTTTGTTGATGATGCTCCATAAAGATATGTTGCACGACCTCCAGACATTACCAATAGTAAAGCAGACAAGGTGTCACCTTCGGCTTCGGCTAATAGCATATGCACATCGGCAGGTGATGTAGTATTTTTTGCTCGCGTTTCCAGGATGGTTTTAAAATGGTTGATGTCTTTATAGGCAATTCCATTTCTTATCGCTGTTTCCTTATAAAGTTTATGCCAAACATTTAAATTATCTGTAGAAACATCATGAACTTGAACCCCTCGACGATTCGATAAACGTATATTATAGCGGGTTTTTGATTTCATGTCCTGCAACAACTCCTCCTTATCTTTTTCTAAGTTTAGAAAAAGAGTATTGGACGGAAGAACTCCGGATGGAGCTTTTCGTAATTTCCAGTTTTTGGTATCAAAATTCATCCGGAGCTCTTGAAGCTTGGTTTCTGGGGGACCCAACCATACTCCAAAATTATTATAACAATCTTCATCATCTTGCCATGGAGATGCCCAGGCAAGGTCATATCGAATAAAAATACAATTTGATGGTAGATAAGGACGTAAGGATTCTGATAATTCTTCTAAAAATTTTCCTTGTTTTTCTTCCGGAAGATTGATATCAGGGCCATAAGGTACATACGCAATAGTGCCATGTTTCCCTGTTTTTCGAATGATAAGTAATAAATCATCTTTCGATGGATGCTTTTTGCTTAATTCATTATCCAATTTAAAGGATAAGGCTTTGGGCTTATACCCTTGCTTTTCTTTTACTTTTGCCCAGTATGAGGTTTGAGGTAATACTGTTCGTTTATGCAGATATTCCGTTGGTTTTCGTTCAATGGTTAGATGCATTGATATAAAATTTCCCGATTAAAGGAGTGCAAAGTTATAATTTGTAATTAATTATCAAAAAAACTCCCAAAATGATTTTTTGGGAGTTTCCTGACTAATTCTTTAGACATTTTTGTGTCTGGGTTTTCGTTTATGTTTTGATTCAAACATACTTTCTTGTTTCCTTTCATTTCGTCGTTTTTTTCGTTCCGTACGACGTTCTTTTAATTTTTTAAAAGGGTTTTTTTTCTTTTTCCCGTCATGGATAGTTTTTTCATGTGACATAGTAACTATTATTTAATGAACAAATACAATTCATCTTATTGTTAAATAAATTTAAGCTCTGAAAATCATCTTGTCAAGTATTTTATACTTTATAAATAATTTATTAACTTAAACTTCTATGTCTTTTTTTTATCTAAAGAAGGTAACCATAAAATGAAAAAAAATATCACTAATG
>Ga0209931_1000449_pt1 | contig 24956 bp, 25 predicted proteins | sample SalPonR1_B_D1_MG_FD_185697 | JGI IMG/M metagenome (GOLD analysis project Ga0209931, IMG submission 185697) | Salt pond soil microbial communities from South San Francisco under conditions of wetland restoration - Salt Pond MetaG R1_B_D1_MG... ...
CCAACACTAAAGCCAAAATCTTTTTCTGAGAAATCATACTCCCATGACAGTTTATTTCAACTACATCTTCACACGTATATGTGTTAGGTGCTTTCATATATACTATCAAAACTTCATCAATAGTCTCTTTTCCTTTTACAATTTTACCATAATTAAAATATCTATTTTTAATTTCTTTATTTTTCGCACCATCAAATATTTCAATTAAAATATCCAATGCTCTATTTCCACTTATTCTAATTATGCCAATTCCACCTTCTCCCATGGCAGTGGATATTGCAGCAATTGTGTCTTCCATATTAATCTCCTAAATTTAAAAGACCCTTATAGGGTCTTTTTTTTTATTTTAATTCAATTACTACTCTTCTATAAGGATCTTGACCTTCACTCCTTGTTATTACTCTTCCGTTTCTCTGTAATGTGGAATGAATAATTTTTCTTTCATAAGGATTCATAGGTTCAAGTTTTACGCTTCTACGAGTTCTAATAACTTTATCAGCTAATCTATTTGATAAATTTATTAAAGTTTTCTCTCTTTTTTCCCTATAGTTTTCTGCATCTATTATTACTCTTTTATATTCTTCGCAATCTTTATTTATTGCTAAACTTGTTAAATATTGAATAGAATCAAGAGTTTGTCCTCTTTTTCCTATCAACGTTCCAGTTTCTTCACCTTTTATATCTATATGGACTAACTCTTCGTTGACCCTAACAACGAATTGAAACTCAAGTCCCATTTTTTCTGTGATATCTTTTAAAAAGTCTTTTGCTGGATGTTCATCTACTAATTCTAGTTCAACGTAATCTATCGTTATCTCTTTAAATTCTTCTTTTTTAATGTTTTTTACTGTTTGCTTTTCTTCTTCTTTTTCATTTAAGTCTTTTTCAACTTCCGCATCTTTTTTGGATTCTGTTTGTTTTTCTTCATTTTTCTTTTTTACTCTTACTTTAGCTAATTTAGATCCTAAGCCAAAAAAACCTTTACTTGGTTCTTCTAAAACTATAACGTCTACTTCATCAATGGTTAATCTTAAATCTTTCAAAGCTAATTCTGTCGCAGCTTCTACACTATTTCCCCATTTTTCGGAATATTCCATACTTCTTTTCCTCCATTATTTTGAAAAAGAAATTATCTTTTACTCTTTTTCTTAATCGCATTATCTTGCTCTTCCTTAGCCCTTGCTCTTAATTTATTCATTCTAATATTAATAAATATTTGAGCAAACTGACTACCAAACCAATAAATTGCTAAACCCGCAGGATATGATCTTGCTAACCATAATATAGATAATGGGAAGAAATATTTCATTACTGCCTGCATCATTTGACCTTGATTAGCCCCACCACCTGTGTTTAACGTTTGCATCATTGAAAAAGAAACAAATGTTGCAATACCTGCCAAGATTGGTAATATCCATAAATCTGGCTGGCTTAGATCCCTAATCCATAAAAACGATTCATGGATAGCGAACAACATATTTTCATCTTCAATATAATTCATTGGATTTCTTAGTAAAGTAAATAGACTTATTATTATTGGCATCTGAATCACCATTGGAAGACATCCTCCTGCTGGATTAAAACCTTCCTCTTTATAGAGCTCAGACATCTTCTCATTCATCGTCTTTTTATCGTCTGCATACTTTTTCTGTATTTCTTTCATTTTTGGTTGTATGCTTGACATGGCAGCTGTAGATTTTATCTGCCTTGCATATAGTGGGTACAATAAACCCTTTACCAAAAAAGTGAGAATAAGTAAAGCAACGCCATAACTGCCGACAAAACCATATATTAATGTCAATAACCATCCCATTGGTTTTGCTATTATTCCAAATATACTCATTAATTCCTCCGTTATTTCAATGGATCATATCCTCCTGGATTGCCAGGATGACATTTAAGTATTCTTCTGATCCCTAAGTAACTACCCTTGATAAATCCATATTTTTCCAACGCTTGAATAAAATATGTACTGCACGTAGGGTAAAAACGACACGTAGGTGGAAACAAAGGTGAAATCACATACTGATATATTTTAATTATTATTATCAGTATTGTTTTTAAAATTTTACCTATAAATTTCATTTTCTCAACTCTTTCGTTCTAGAAATAGCATTTTTTATTGATTTTTCTACTTCATAGCACTTTGTATCGTTAATAGTATTTCGAGCTATAAATATTATGTCATAACCTTCTTTTAACTCTATTTCTAAGTTTTTAAAAGCTTGCTTCATTAATCTTTTAGCTCTATTTCTTTTTACACTGTTTCCTACTTTTTTGCTAGCTAAAAAAGCAATTCTACTATACGAAAAATTGTTTTTTACATATAGTACAACTATTAATCTATCACTTTTAGACTTTCCCTTTTTGTATACTTTTTTGAAGTCTTTTTGATTTCTTAATATCTGCTCATTTAACATGTTATTAAGCAGATAAACTTTTTCTTCCTCTAGCTCTTCTTCTTTTTAGAACATTTTTTCCATTTTTAGAACTCATTCTTTTTCTGAATCCATGTTCTTTCATTCTTTGTCTTTTCTTTGGTTGGTAAGTTTGTTTCATTCTTTTATCCTCCTTATAAATTGTTGCAGTCTAAATTCCAATCTGCACATATGCCATAATATTATACTAACTTGAACTATTATTGTCAACTATGCTATTATATATATTCGCATTTAATTAAATATAAATAAATAATTGGAAATATTTTAAGTAATAATACTACATTTAGTTATAAATAAACTGTTTATGCACAAAGTTTTCCATAACTTGTGGATAACTTTTTAAAGGTGCAATTTCCTCCATTTATTTATTCCTTGTAAATGTGGATATCTTTATGTAAAATAGATATATAAAATTATTAGGAGAATACTGTGAACAATAATAAAGTTTGGAACGAAGTTTTAACAATAATAGAAAATAACACGACTGAAATTAGTTTTAATACATGGATAAAACCTCTTTTTGTGTATAAAATTGACAATGATTTAAAAATCGCTTACCTTTCCACAAGCGAAGATTACGTTATTAAAATTTTAAAAAACAGGTATATACATTTATTAGAACAAAGCTTCAAAGATGTTTTACAAGAGGATTTTAGGGTCGTAATTAAACTTACAGAAGAATATAAGAAGAATGACCCTGAAGAAAAGAAAAAAATAATAAAAAAAAATAAATCTTCTTTTGATAAAGATAAAATTTTTAATCCCAGGCTTAATTTTGATAATTTTGTAGTTGGAAATAGTAATAAATATGCCCATGCTGCATCTTTAGCTGTATCTGAATCTCCTTCCGAAACATATAATCCTTTATTTATTTATGGTGGTTCCGGTTTAGGTAAAACTCATCTAATGCACGCAATAGGTACTTTTTTAATAGAAAATAATGCAGATATAAATGTTCTATATGTTTCTTCAGAAATGTTTACAAACGAATTTATAAAAGCTTTAACAGATAATAAAACTAGAGAATTTAAGAATAAATATAGAAAAGTAGATGTTTTACTCATAGATGATATACAATTTTTAGAAGGAAAAAGTAGAATGCAAGAAGAATTTTTTTATACTTTTAATTCCCTTTATGAAGCAAATAAACAGATAGTAATAACAAGTGATAGATCTCCTAATAATCTTGTTAATCTTGAAGAAAGATTGAGATCTAGATTCTCATGGAATTTAATAGCTGATTTACAGCCAGCAGATTATGAAACCAGAGTTGCTATTTTAAGAAAAAAGGCTGAAACAAACGGAATAGAAATAACAGATGACCTTTATGATGTATGTTGTTTAATAGCGGAAAACATCAATAATAATATAAGGGAATTAGAAGGAGCTTTTACCAGAGTTATTAGTTTTTCAACACTTTTAGATGAAAAAATTAATGTTCCCTTTGCAAAGGGATTGTTAAAAGATATATTTAATAATCCTGATCTAACAATTAGACCAGAAAAAATAAAAAAAGAAGTAGCAAAATATTATAAACTTAAAATACCTGAATTGGATTCTAAAAAAAGATCTAATAATATTGCTTATCCTAGACAAGTTGCTATGTATTTATGCAGAAATATGACAGATTTATCTCTTCCAAACATAGGAAAGCTATTTGGTGGAAAACATTATTCAACAGTTATTCATTCTTGTGATAAAATACAGAAAGAAATTTCTACCAATCCAGAATTAAAAAATAATATAGATAAACTAAAAAAAATTATTAACGAGAATTAACATTTTATAAAAAACAATTAACATACTTTTACTTGTTTTTTAATTTACAACTTTCTCTTTTGTTTAAGGTGTTTTAAAAGTTTTCCACAGTTTCAACACCCCCTACTACTATTACTACTATAATTAATATATATATAAAGGAGTTTTAATATGAAATTTAATTGTAATCAATCAATACTTTCTAAAACATTAAATATTGTTTCTAAAGCTGTTCCAACAAGAACTACTTCTAAAATTATGGAAGGAATATTAATAGTAGCAAAAGATAATAAATTAATTTTATCTGCAACAGATACTAATATTTTAATAGAAGAAACAATATATACTGAAGTAATTGAAGAAGGAGAGGTTGTTATTCCATCAAAACTATTTACAAATATTATTAGAATGTTACCAAATGAAAATGTTTTGATACATTTCAATGAAGTAACAAAAGAAGTAAATGTAGATTGTAAAAATTCAACTTCAAAAATAGTAGGATTTTCTTCCGATGAATATCCTAAAATAAAAACAGAGGATATTAATAATGAAATAAAAATAGAAAAAGAATTATTTAAAAACATGGTTCAAAAAACTGCTTTTTCTGCCAGTGTTGAAGAATCTAAAGGTGTTCTTACAGGAATATTAATAGAAATAAATGAAAATGAAATAAAAATGGTTGCAATAGATGGTTTTAGAATGGCTATAAATAAAAGTAATATTGAGGGGAAAAATATTACTCAAGTAATTGTTCCTGCAAAATTATTATTAGATGTTAGTAAAATAATAAATACTGAAAATGATAACAAGTTTATTGAAGTTAAATCAAATGATAATAAAATAATTATTATTTTTGATAACACTAAAGTTATAATAAATTTATTAAATGGAGAATTTATAAAATACAATAATATTATTCCTAAAAATAGTGATATAAGTATAAGAGTAATAAAAAATGATTTATCAGAAAGTATAGAAAGAGCTGCTATATTAACAAATGAACAAAATCATAATCTTATAAAATTTAAAATAGAAGATAAAGAGATGGAACTAACTTCTTTGTCTGAAATAGGAAAAATTAACGAAAAAGTAGAAATAATAAAAGATGGTCCAGATATAGAAATAGGTTTTAATTCCAGATATCTAATAGATCTTTTAAAAGTAATAGAAGATGAAGAAATTATGATACACATGACAAATAGTGTTAGTCCATGCTTGATAAAACCATTAACCGGTGAAAAATACGTATATCTAATACTTCCTGTAAGAATAAATTAAAATGATTATTAAAAGTATAAAATTAGATAAATATAGAAATTATCTTAGTTTAGATCTTGAATTTAATAATAAAATAAATATATTTTTAGGAAACAATGCTCAAGGAAAAACTAATTTATTAGAAGCAATATATTTATGTTCAATGGCAAAATCATTTAGAACTAATAATTCAGGAGAATTGGTTAATTTTAATAGTGATAGCGCAAAAGTAGTGTTAAACGCCAAAGAAGAAGATATAAATAAAAAAATAGAAATATTAATAAATAAAAATTCTAAAAAGAATATAAAAAAAGATGGAAAAACAATTAATAAAACATCTGAGCTATTAGATAATGTAAGAGTAGTTATATTTTCGCCTGATGATTTAAATATAGTTAAAAGTGATCCTTCCAAAAGAAGAGATTTTATAAACAGAGAATTATGCCAAATAAAACCTAAATATTACGATGCTCTTATTAGTTATAATAAGATATTAAAACAAAAAAACTATTTGTTAAAGAATACTAATAAAGATGAAAATGTTTTAGATATACTAGATATTCAAATGGCTAATTACGGATATATTATAAGTAAATATAGAAAAGCTTTTTGCAACGAACTGGATTACATTAGCAAAAATTTACAATTAGAATTAACCAATAAAAAAGAAGAATTAAAAATAGAATATAAAAGTAATATAGATAATTTAAATAAAGAAGAAATATATATAAAAATTGTAAGTAATAGGGAAAAAGAATTGGAAAAGAGATATTCTATTATAGGGCCACATAGAGACGATTTTGACATATTTATAAATAATATAAATGTTAAAAAGTTTGGATCTCAAGGACAGCAAAGAACATGTGCATTAACAATTAAACTTTCAGAAATAGAAATTATAAAAAAAGAAGCAGGAACAGCTCCTATATTATTATTGGACGATGTTTTATCAGAACTTGATAATGAAAGACAAAATCTTTTGGTTGAAAAAATAAAAGATATTCAATTATTTATAACAACAACAGAAATTCCAAAACAGTATAAAGATAAAAAGGATATAAAAATAGTTAATATAAAAAATGGTAAAATAAAAGACCTAGAATAGTTAATTCCAGGTCTGTTATTTATTTAAAAAAATTATTTGCAACTTCTGCAGTCTCCCTTGCGTCTTTACAATAAAAATCTGCATTTATTGTTTCTGCATATTCAGGTGTTAAAACAGCTCCTCCTACAAGAATTTTACAATCTAGCTTTTCTTCCTTTATTTTACAAATAGTTTCTTGCATATTAACAACAGTTGTTGTCATTAACGCACTTAAACCTACAAGTTTAATATCATATTTCTTTATATTATCAATAATAACATCAATAGGAACATCTTTTCCTAAATCAATGACATCATATCCATAATTTTCAAGAATAACTTTAACTATATTTTTTCCTATATCATGAATATCTCCCTTTACTGTAGCAATTATTATTTTGTTGCTTTTAAGATTAGATAATCCTGATTCGTTAATTTTAATTTTTATTAAATCAAAGGATTTTTTAACCGTTTCAGCAGACCTTATAAGTTGGGGTAAATAAATTTTACCATCATTATATAAGTTACCAACTTCATCTAAAGAAGGAATGATATAATTATCAACTAAAAAAAGTGGTTCTTCTTTTTCTAATAAATTTATAGTAACTTCTTCAATTTCATCTTTTAATCCGTTTACAATAATGTTTTTAATATCCTTGCTTTTAGTAAATAGTTTGTTATTTGAATAATTATCAATTTGCCTAGAATCCATATATGCTATATATTCAGTAGATTCAACATCTAAATAATTTAAAACTTCAAAAGATTTTATATGATCCACTATATCCAAAGTAGTAGGATCTGTTATAGGTGCATCCAGTCCATAGGTTAAAGCCATTACTAAAAATGTTTTGTTAAGCATATGTCTATTTGGTAAACCAAAAGAAACATTACTAGCACCTAAAGTTGTTCTAATATTATATTTATTCTTAATTTTTCCAATACTCTTTAATGTTTCTATAACTCCTTCTTGTTGAGCAGAAGCAGTTAAAACAAGATTATCTATTAACAATCTTTCCTCAGCAATTCCATGCTTTTTTGCTTCTTTTATTATTTTTTCTGCAATTTCTACTCTTTTTTCACAAGTTGTTGGAATACCTTCCTCATCTAGGGTTAATGCTACTAAAGAAGCACCATATTTTTTAGCAATTGGAAAAACAAGATCCATAATTTCCTTTTTTCCGTTAACAGAATTGATTATGGTTTTTCCATTATAACTTCTGCAAGCTGCTTCCAAAACTTCGATATTTGAGCTGTCTATTTGAAGTGGAGCATTTATAACTCCATCTAATTCTTTTAAAACATTTAACATCACTGTTTTTTCATCAATACTTGGCAAACCAACATTTACATCTAAAATATCAGCTCCAGAATTAATCTGATCTATAGCTTCATTAATTATGTAATCAAATTTATTTTCGATTAAAGCTTGTTTTATTTTTTTCTTTCCTGTTGGATTAATTCTTTCCCCTATAATTTTAATTCTTTTATCCATAAAAACAGATTCAGTTGAAGAACAAGCAACAGTTCTTCTTTTTACATTTCGTTGTTTAACAATTTGACGGCCAAAAGTTTTTTTAATTAATTTAGTAAAACTAGGGTCTGATCCGCAGCAACTACCCACAACAGCAATTCCCTTTTCCATTAAAGGCTTTAACTGGTCAACATATTCTTCCTTTGTCAATTTAAAAACAGTTTCATTATTTTCCAAAACAGGCAATCCAGCATTTGGTTGAACCATAACAGGCAATAATGAATATTCCAGTATTTCTTCAACTATTGGTGCTATTTCCTTAGGGCCTAAAGAACAATTTACTCCAAGTACATCTATTCCTAAATCTTGGACAACGTTTACAAAGGTTTTTGGGTCTGTGCCAGTTAGAGTTCTTCCGTTATCTTGAAATGTCATTGTACAAAAAACAGGAACAGATGAATTTTCCTTACAAGCTAAGATAGCTGCTCGGGTTTCTTGTAAATCAGAAAAGGTTTCTAGTAAGATTATATCAGCACCAGCATTTACTCCTGCAATAACTTGTTCTTTAAAAGTATTATAAGCATCTTCAAAAGTTAAAGAGCCAATAGGTTCTAAAAGTTTACCTGTGGAACTTAATCCTAAAGCAATTAACTGGTCTTTTCTAATTTCTTTTATAATATTTACAGCTGCAGAAATAACAGTGTCTACGGAATAAGGGGTTTCATTAAGCTTGAAAGAATTAGAACCAAAAGTATTAGTAGTAATAATATCTGCTCCAGCATCCACATACTCCTTTTGAATTTTTTTAACTATTTCAGGGTTTTCAACGTTATACAAATCTGGAATTTCCCCTCCAACAAGGCCTTCTCTTTGGATCATAGTTCCCATTGCACCATCAAAAACTATAACCTTTTTATTTAATATTTTTTCTAGCTCCACAAAATTTTCCTTCCTTTCTTAATTCACATACATCTTTCAGTTTACAAGTATCACAGAGTATTTTAGCATCAACCCAAGGGGTATTTTGTATACCAATAAAAGCCGTTATTGATTTTCTAGGTATTAACAAATATTCTTCTGTTGCAGTTAATCCTATACGCTTTTGAGCATGTAACAAATTTAATAAAATAGGTTGAACTTCTAATTTTAAATCACCATATCCAGGACTATAACGCATGGTTAAATGTTCATAGTCCTTTTCTAATTCATTGTTTAAATCATTTAAAAATTCTTCAATATATGCAGCGGCTAAAGCATCATAAATCAAACCATCAGAAACGCTATATTTTGAAAAATGCCTCAATTTATTTTCAACATAGTTTCCCAAGGTACAAGCAATTATTATGCATTTTGGCGAAGATTTTAATAAATCACTCAAATCCTTGCTTTTAATTTTTAACACAGTATCTTTAAAAGATATTACATCACTGTTAATTGAAATATCATAAATATTATAAACATAACGTGGAATTACTGTCGACTTAATATCATTTAGAAGTACATTTATTTTTTTTTCTGTTACCTCATCCATAATACTATTGGAACCAAGGTAACTTCTTGCAATTTCAAGAATCCTTATATCTTCCATTTAAATTAACCCTCAGCCAATGCTTTTCTTATTTTGCTTGTATTGCTGATAATTTCTCTTGCAACTTCAGGTTTGTTCATAGTATAAATATGTACACCATCTATTCCCCAAGATAATAAATCTATTATTTGTTCTGTGGCATAGGCCGTTCCCGCTTCTTTCAAAGCTTCAGGGTTGTGCTCATATTTATCAAGCATCCTTTTCAATTTAGGAGGAACTGAGCATCCTGACAATTGAACAATTTTGTTCATTTGATTTACATTTAAAACAGGTAAAATACCAGCAGATACTGGTGTTTTAATTCCCATTAGATACAATTTTTCCATAAACTGATAAAAAAGATCATTGTCAAAAAACAATTGAGTTATTAAAAAATCCACAGAATTATCAACTTTATCTTTTAAATATTTTAAATCCTCAGATTTACTAGAGGCTTCCACATGTCCTTCTGGATAACATGCCGCACCAATGGAAAAGCAATTAGTATCGGAAATTCTACAAATTAAATCCTTTGCATATTGGAATTGTAAGGGATTGGGAAAATCAAAATCAGGGTCCGAAGGCATATCACCTCTCATGGCAAGAATATTTTCGATGTTTTTTTCCTTTAAATCTTTTAAAACTTCATCAATTTCATTTTTGGTACTAGAAACACATGTTAAATGGGCAAGAGACTCTATTCCATATTTATTTTTTATTGTAGAAGCGATTTCTACAGTACGGTCCTTGGAACTTCCACCTGCGCCATAAGTTACACTTATAAAGTCTGGATTTAAATCACTTAGTGATTTTATAGTATTATATATTGATTCCACAGGATAATCTTTCTTTGGAGGAAAGATTTCAAAGGAAACAACAGGTTTCTTGCTTTTATATATATCTTTTATTAACATCAACACAATCCTTTCTTATGTCTTACTACTCAGCTTTAAAAAGTTCTATTTGACCCCATATACCAAGTTTGTCTTCTAAAATTACTAAGATACCTAATATACCGTCGATATTTTTACCAAATTCTAAAGCTTTATTTATATCATCTGCCTCTTTTACCAAATTACCAATGGCAGTTGCCGTAGCATCAGCCAAAGAAGTGTTTTTAGAGATAACTAAGGCGGCGTCAGATTGTCCAAAACTCAAGGAATGGCCTACTTTTCCCGCAGAAGTGCATACACCGATAGGCATTAAATCTTTATCTATTTTTAATCCTATCTTATTTGAAAAGGGCGAATCTCCTGCATAAATTAGAATTTTTCTAGCGACATTCGAATTTATATATATATCCCCCCCATTTTCCACAATAATTTGTGAGCAATTAGAGTTGTTTAAAACGTTTTTAACAACATATTCAGAAACTGTGCCTGCTACCGCCGCCATAGGTCCAACATTAGCCTTTTCGCTTGCTTTGATCATTTGGTTAATCATAGGGTCATTGGAAGTATGATTTATAGGAATAAGGGATGTCTTAAAACCTTCGATTTCAGAGCATGCTTTTTTAATACGATTTCTGATATCAAATAAAGCTTCCTCTGCTTGTGTTTTTACATCAATATCAGAAGAAATCATTAAATCCGATTCTTCAATTAAAAGTTGATAATTAATCAAATCATTACTTTTATGTTTTTCTCTATAAAATCGCTCTTCATACATAATTATACACCAATTAAACGCTTATTGCTCTAGTTGGGCACACATTTATACAAAGATTACAACCAACACATTTATCTTTATCAAAATTAAGAGAATCATCAACACTTGAAAGTGTTAAAGCATTAGAAGCACAAACAGATGTACATAAACCACAGTCTACGCATTTATCTTCATCAACTTTTATTATAGGATTAATGAAGTCTGCATCTATCCCCTCTTCTTTTAAATAACCTTTTGCTTTTTCGATATTTTCTGGCATCCCTTCCAAATCAAGCAACAAAGAACCTTTCATATTGTATTCTATGGAAGCCCTTAAAATATTAATTTTCAAATCATATTTTTTTACCAAATCATAGGCTATCGGGGTATTTGTGATTTCTCCCGGAAATCTTAGTAATACTTTACTTTTCATCTTTATTTGCCTCCCTAATTTCTAAACCTGTAATAGAATCATCCATGGAGAACCTTTTAATAGGTTCTTGTAATGTAAAGTTTCCTGATTCTATCCATTTTTTTAATTCATCTGCAATTTTCCTTGATTTTTTCATACTAGTAGTAGGTGCGGTCTTAATTTTTTTTCCTTCAAGACTAACGGAACCGCTTTTTAAATCCTTATAAGAAACGAGTCCAAAGGAAGGTTTGTCACTATTTGGTACGCTATAATCAATTATGTTTGTATAGATGTCTTTATTTTCAATGGAAACTGCTTTCATCATATTTTCATCTAGAATTGGAATTGGAATTCCCACACCTATAAAAATAGATACGCCATAACCATCAAACACAGCAGGAGAAATATAATCAGATTTCATTTCTTTTAAATCTCCAATTAATGCCAAAGTTCCAGTATTAGAATAAGGTATACCATTCTCATCCCTCTTGTTTGAAGAATTAAACTGAGTTCCTTTCCACGCAACATATCCTTCTGCTCCGCAAAGGAAAATTTTAGTTCCCATTCCAATTGTCCTATAAGTGGGATCATTTAATAATGGGCTTAATTCACCGGACGTACTGTATGTAATATTTCCCTTATTAGCGAGCAAGGTTCCCATGTAGGTTTTAATAGTTCTATCAGAACTATTAATTGCAGCTGCATAATTCTGATAAGCATTGCGAGGGTTGAAAAGATAAACCTCATTTAAATCATTTTTTGTAATATAAGTCTTGACCTCTTTTCTTGGATAACAGTCAGTGCCTTTGGAATATGCCTTGAGCTCTATTTCTTTACCTGAAATCAAATCACAAATTACATGAGCTCCTCCATATGAATAACCTTGGCTTTCAGATTCTGCTGATGCACCTATATATGTATCAACAGCGGCTAATCCTCCATAGGCTTCAACATCATTCAAGTAAATTTTAGACATTCTAATAGGGGGATTGGTGTGACCAAAGTTCATCACAGCTCCAGATGAACACATAGGTCCAAATGTTGCTGTTGTTACTACATCAATTTCCTTTGTGGCCTCTTCAATTCCCTTTTCTTTAACAACATCAATTACTTCTTCTGCCGTAACAATTACAGCATTTCCGTCTTTGATTTTTTTGTTAATTTCTTCATACGTTTTCTCAAATCCCATATATTCCTCCCTTTATTAAACAGAAACCGCTTATCTTAGAATAAGCGGTTAGTATATATATACAGTCTGCTCATCTTTAAGCTATTGCTACTGGATTTGGCACCTTGATATAAACAGGTTGCTGGACGTCGTAGGGCCAGTCCCTCGGTCACTCTAGATAAGCTATTAAATTAGAAATATTCTACAGCTAAATCCCCATATTGTCAACTGTTTTTATGTTAATTTCACAAATTTTATGCAATAATTTGAACATATACACAAAAATACGAAGGATAACCTAAAAGTAAAACAAAAAGACGCGCAGCAAAAACGGGCACACATATACTAAGAATTAATATGAGGCTATTTGCTGCATAAAAGGCCCTAATTTAAACTTTTTTAACACTTTAATAGAAAATATCATTTTTGCGATACTTATTGCTATTGTGTGTTTTTTTTGATATAATAAATTGGTTATTGAAAAAGAATTTTTAGTATATCAATCATTTTTTAAAGGTGGGTTTAATGAGTAAAGAAAAGACAAAAAATAGCAACTATAATGCCTCACAGATTCAAGTATTAGAAGGATTAGAACCAGTAAGAATAAGACCGGGTATGTACATTGGAAGTACTGGTCCTAAAGGTTTACATCACCTGGTATATGAAATAGTAGACAACAGCATTGATGAAGCATTAGCAGGATATTGTAAAAATATAGAAGTTACAATTGAAAAGGACAATTCAATAAAGGTAATAGATGATGGTAGAGGGATGCCCGTGGATAATCATCCAAAATTAAAAAAACCGGCTGTTGAAGTAATACATACAGTATTACATGCAGGCGGTAAATTTGGTGGTGGAGGTTATAAAGTTTCAGGTGGTTTGCATGGTGTAGGAGCCTCTGTTGTTAATGCACTTTCAACACATATGGAAGTGGAAATTAAAAGAAACGGTAATATATATAAACAAGAATATGAAAAGGGAAAAACAGTTACAAAACTTGACATAATAGGAAAGTCAGATAAAACAGGTTCGATGACTAAATTTTGGCCAGATCCTGAAATATTCGATGAAATTGTATTTGAATATGAGACTTTGGAGCATAGACTTAGAGAAATGGCTTTCTTAAACAAGGGAGTTAGAGTTGTTTTAAGAGATGAAAGAGAAGAAGTAGAAAAAACTGAAGAATTTCATTACGAAGGAGGAATAAAAGAGTTTGTAAATCATCTTAACAAAAATAAAGATGAAATACATAAGGATGTAATATATTTTGAATATGAACATGATGGTAAAGAAGTAGAAGTTGCTATACAATACACGGATAGGTATAGTGAACTTGTTCTTGCATACGCAAATAATATTAACACAATAGAAGGTGGTACACATCTAATTGGTTTTAAATCAGCATTGACAAGGGTTTTTAATGATTATGGAAGAAAGAATAAATATTTAAAAGATAATGATCAAGCATTAAGTGGTGAAGATGTTAGAGAAGGTATTACAGGTATTGTAAGTGTCAAACTTACTGACCCACAATTTGAAGGTCAGACCAAAGCGAAACTAGGAAATAGTGAAATAAGAGGTTTTGTTGAAACGACAACAAACGAAAATTTAAATGCATTTTTAGAAGAAAATCCTAAGCAAGCAAAAGCTATAATGGAAAAATGTGTAAGAGCGGCTAAAGCTAGAGATGCGGCAAGAAAAGCTAGAGAGATGACTAGAAAAAACAGTGCTTTGGATAAGACATCTTTACCGGGCAAATTGGCAGATTGTGCTGAAAAGGATCCGACTTTATCTGAAATTTTCCTAGTAGAGGGAGATTCTGCGGGAGGTAGTGCAAAATCAGGACGTGATAGGAACAGACAAGCAGTATTACCTTTAAGAGGAAAAATCCTTAATGTAGAAAAGGCAACATTAAGTAGAGCTTTAGGCTCAGAAGAAATAAAAAACATGATTACAGCATTTGGATGTGGAATCGGCGATGACTTTGATGTTGAAAAACTTAGATATCATAAAATAGTAATTATGACAGATGCAGATGTCGATGGTGCCCATATAAGAACACTTTTATTAACATTTTTTTATAGGTATATGACCCCATTAATCGAAGGTGGATATGTTTATGCGGCTCAACCTCCCCTTTTCCAGGTTAAAAAACAGAAAAAGGTATATTATACTTTCTCTGAAAAAGAGCAAGATAAATTGCTTGAAAGCCTTAAAGATGAGCCGGGAAAAGTAGACATTCAAAGGTATAAAGGTCTTGGTGAAATGGACTATAATCAGCTTTGGGAAACAACAATGGATTTTGAAAGCAGGACGCTTATACAAATTCAATCAGAAGATGCTTTAGCAGCAGATGAAATTTTCACTACTTTGATGGGGGATAAAGTTCCGCCAAGGAAGAAATTCATCGAAGACAATGCTAGATATGTAAAAAATTTAGATATTTAATTGGGAGGAAATATGCCAACATTAACAGAAGATACAAAACTAATTCAGCATGAGATTCATGATGAAATGAAAAATTCATATATAGATTATGCAATGAGTGTAATCGTAGGTAGAGCGCTTCCCGATGTTAGGGATGGGTTAAAGCCAGTACACAGGAGAATCCTTTATGGAATGAACTCATTGGGGGTTTCTCCAGACAAGCCACATAAAAAATCTGCGCGTATAGTTGGAGAAGTAATGGGTAAATTCCACCCCCATGGAGATTCATCAATTTATGATTCCATGGTTAGAATGGCACAAGATTTTTCCACTAGGTATTTACTAGTGGATGGCCACGGTAACTTCGGCTCGGTGGATGGTGATGGCGCAGCTGCCATGCGTTATACCGAAGCAAGAATGACTCAATTTTCACTTCAGATGCTTAGAGATATTGAAAAAGAAACCGTAGATTTTATGGAAAACTTTGATGGGGAAGAAAAAGAACCCGTAGTGCTCCCTTCTAGGGTTCCCAATTTGCTTATTAATGGTTCCAATGGTATTGCGGTGGGAATGGCTACGTCAATTCCACCTCATAATATTGCTGAAGTTATAGACGCATGCGTTAAAATGATAGACGATGAAAATTGTGATGTGGAAGACCTCATTAAAATTATCAAAGGACCAGATTTCCCAACGGGAGCATATATACTAGGTAAAAATGGTGCTAGAGAAGCGTATAGAACTGGAAACGGAAAAGTTAAAATAAGATCCAAATGTGAAATTGAAGAAACAAAAAAAGGGAAAACTAGAATAGTAACTACCGAAATACCTTATCAAGTTAACAAGGCTCGACTTATAGAAAAGATGGCAGAGCTTGTTAAAGAAAAAAGAATAGAGGGTGTATCTGATATCAGGGATGAATCTAATAGAGAAGGTATGAGAATTGTAGTTGAACTAAAGAAAGATGTAAATCCCAATGTTGTTTTGAATAGATTATACAAACACACTCAATTACAAATCAGCTATAGCATGATAATGCTTGCCCTTGTAAATGGTCAGCCGAAAGTCTTAAATTTGTATGAAATACTAAATGAATACTTGATGCATCAAAGGGAAGTTTTAACGAGAAGGACTGAATACGATTTAAAAAAAGCTGAAGCAAGAGCACACATATTAGAAGGTCTTAAAATCGCCCTAGATAATATAGATGAGATAATTAGAATAATTAGATCAAGCTACAACGATGCTAAGCAAAAACTAATAGATGCTTTTGGTTTATCTGAAATACAGACGCAAGCCATATTGGATATGAAACTTTCTAGACTTCAAGGTTTGGAACGGGAAAAAATAGAAAGCGAATATGCTGAGCTTATGAAAAAAATTGCATATTACAATGAACTATTAGGTGATATTAAAAAGTTAATGGGAGTTATTAAAGAAGAACTTTTAGAAACAAAGAAAAAATATGCTGACAAGAGAAGATCCGCATTTGCTGTTGACGAAGGTGAAATAGATGAAGAAGAATTAATCACCGATGAAAATGTTGCCATAACAATTACACATCTTGGATATTTGAAAAGAGTAACTGCAGATACATATAAACCTCAAAAAAGAGGAGGAAAAGGAATTACTGGTTTAACTACTAGGGAAAATGATTTTGTAAAAAGTTTGTTTATAACTTCAACTCATGATAATTTAATATTCTTTACAAATACAGGGAAAGCACATAAAATAAAAGCATTTGAAGTTCCAGAAGCTTCGCGTACAGCAAGGGGTACCCCTGCTGTCAATTTCTTAAATCTTCTTCAAAAAGAAAGAATAACTGCTGTGATTCCAGTTAAAGAGTTTAAAGAGGATAAATATCTTATTTCCATTACTAAAAATGGAACTATAAAGAAAACGCCATTGTCACAATTTGACACAAATAGAAAAGCAGGCCTCATTGCAATAACTTTAAAGGATGATGACCAACTTATATCTGTAAAACAATCTTCAGGGAAGAATGATATAATCATTGTTACGAAAATGGGTAAATGTATAGCATTTACTGAGGAAGATGTAAGAAGTATGGGAAGAATTGCTGCTGGAGTAAGGGCTATTAAGCTTGAGAAAGGTGATGAAGTTGTTTCGATGGAATTAGTAGATTCCAAGCAAGAGCTTCTAGTGATAACTCGAAAAGGTTTTGGTAAAAGAACCAAGGTTGAAGATTATAAATTGCAAACTAGAGGCGGTAAGGGAATGCTTACTTATGATAAGAACAAATTCACTAAAACGGGTGAGTTAATTGGGGCTTCTGTAGTAGATAAAGATGATGAAGTGTTACTTATTAATTCTGAAGGAATAATTATTAGAATTAGAGCAAAAGAAGTATCAAGGTCGGGAAGGACAACTCAAGGTGTTAAAATTATGAAAGTTTCTGGCGAATCCGAGATAGTTGCTTTTGCAAAAATGTTAAAGGAAGATGATATTGAATTAGCGCAAGAAGCTGCTGAGAAAAAGGCACAGGAAGAAGATAAACAAATTTCAATGTTTTAGAGGAAGATAAAAATGGAAGAGATAAAATTTGAAGTACCAGGAAAGCCAGAATATATTAAAATGGTAAGGCTTTCTATAAGCTCCATTGCCGCGGTTATGGGGTTTGATATTGAAAAAACCGAGGACATTAAAAATGCAGTAGAAGAGGCATGTAAAACTATTTCATGCCATGGATATCACGGGTTTTCAGACAAATATGAAGTAAAATGTTTAATAATGGATGAAAAATTGTGTATTGAAATTACCGATTATTGTTCTCCTGAAACATATGGCAAAATGAGTTTGCAGTGTGAAAATTGCCATAATGAAGATTCTATAGGAACTTATCTTATGAAATCTTTAATGGATGAAGTTAAATTAGATAAAACTGAGTTAGGTCACAAAAAGATTGATATGGTGAAAATGAAATGAGTGCAGAATCTAATAATCTGTTTGAGCTTTATGATCAAACAAAATCTTTGGATTTTAGAAATCAAATCGTAGAAAAAAACCTATACTTAGTGGACATACTCATTAAAAAGTATAGACATAAAGGAGTTGATTACGATGATCTTTATCAGGTTGGCGCATTAGCTCTAGTTAAGGCTGTAGAAAGATTCGACTACAAAAAAGGTTATGAATTTGCAAGTTTTGCAACTCCTACAATAATAGGAGAAATCAAGAAATATTTTAGAGACAAGCAATGGGGACTAAAAGTACCTAGAAGGTTAAAAGAAATCTCTCTTGTAGTCTCAAAAGCAAGAGATGAATTAATGAATACAGGTGAAACAAATATAACAGTTGCACTTTTATCTAAAGCTACAGGATACGATGAAGAAGAAATCATATTGGCCATGGAAGCTGCGAATGCTTATCAAACATATTCAATTGATAAAACCGTGGAAAGTGAAAATTTGGAGAATACAGGCACTTATCTAGATAGATACTTAGGGGTTGAGGATTTAGGTTATGAAAGAGTTGAAATAGCAGAGATTATTAAAAAAACTTTGGGTAAATTTTCGACAAGACAAAGGTATATCTTCAAAGAGCGATTTATATATAACAATTCTCAAGATAACTTGGCAAAAGTACTAAATGTATCTCAAATGACCATTTCAAGGGAAGAAAAAGTTATAGTTAATAAGTTACGTGAAGAAATTAGGAGGTAGTTAAAACATGAAAAGGGTATTTTCGGGGGTGCAACCAACGGGTAACATACATTTAGGCAATTATTTAGGTGCGTTGAAACAGTTCGTAGAACTTCAAGAAAATAATGAATGTATATATTGTATAGTAGACTTGCATGCGATAACCATGCCTCAAGACCCCGAAGACTTAAGGAAGCATATTTTGGATGTTGCCGCTCTTTACCTAGCAGTTGGAGTGGATCCCGAAAAATCTATTGTATTTGTTCAGTCCGATGTATCTGGCCATGCAGAGCTAGGGTGGATATTAAATTGTAATTCATATACAGGTGAGCTGTCTAGGATGACTCAGTTTAAAGATAAAAGTAAAAATAAAGAATCAGCGCCTACAGGTCTTTTTACCTATCCGGTACTTATGGCTGCAGACATTCTTCTATATGATACAGATATAGTTCCTGTGGGAAATGATCAAAAACAACATATGGAATTATGTAGAGATTTAGCAATTAGAATAAACAATAAATATAAGGAGGATACTTTTGTAGTTCCAAATGGAAGGTTCTTAAAGGAAGGCGCTAGAATAATGTCTCTTGATGAACCAAATGCAAAAATGAGCAAATCTGCTGAAAATATTCATAGCAGAATATCTCTTCTTGATCCTCCAAATAAAATCAAAAAAAGCATAATGAAAGCAACTACGGATTCTGAAGGTGTAATAAGATATGATTTGGAGGAAAAACCGGGGATTAGCAATCTTTTAAATATATATAGCGAACTCAGCGAGTTCTCTGTGGAAGAGCTTGTAGAAAAATACAAAGATAGCGGATATGGTGATTTTAAGAAAGATTTAGTTAAAGTTGTTACCGACGCATTAGATCCTATAAGAATCCGGTATGAAGAGATAAGAAACTCTGAAGAACTCTCTAAAATTCTTGAAGATGGATCTAAAAGGGCAAATGAGATTTCAGTAAAAACTCTCGAAAGGGTGAAGAAAACTTTTGGTTTAGGCATTAAATAAGTACTTAATAAAATACAAAAACAAGACAAATGCTGTCTTGTTTTAATTTTTTTGTCATGTTATAATCAAGCGAATTTTCAAAACGAAAGGAACATATATGAATTATTTTTCGCCTAAAGAAGTGACAGAAAATTATTCTAAATTAGGAGCATCAAAGACAATAAATAAAGCTAGTAAAATATTTGTACTAGCAATACTTGCAGGAATGTTAATTGCCTTTGGTAGTGCAGCCACTAATACCACTGCATTTGCCTTCACCAATATTTCGGTTATTAGAATAGTTACAGGCCTTCTTTTTCCCTTTGGTTTAGCTATGGTAGTGTTGACGGGGGCTGAGTTATTTACTGGAAATATTTTGATAACAATATCTGTGCTTGAAAAAAAAGCCAATATAATAGGTCTTATAAGGAATTGGATAATAGTGTACATTGGTAATTTAATAGGATCGCTAGCTGTTGCTACGGGAATGGCATATTTTGGACAGCTTGACTTTGGTAATGGGGAACTTGCAATGTATACTATAAATGTTGCATCCATAAAATGTTCAATGTCTTTTGAAAATGCCTTTGTTATGGGAGTTGCTTGTAATATACTAGTTACTTTGGCCGTGCTCATAAGCATGACGGCCAAAGATACCTTTGGTAAAATAGCAGGAGCATTTGTTCCAGTGGCATTCTTTGTATTTGCTGGATATGAGCATAGTATAGCTAATATGTATTACGTGCCTGCAGGTATATTTGCAGCAAGCATTACAAGATATTATGAAAATGCAATGGCCCAAGGTATAGATATGTCAAACTTAAATGTATTAGGGTTTATGACAGGTAATTTATTACCCGTAACGTTAGGGAATATATTAGGCGGCGTTGTTGTTAGTTTGATAATGTGGTTTTCATATTTAAAAGACTAGCGTTAAGCTAGTCTTCAATGTTTTCCAATCCTTTTCTTATGATATCTTCAAGTACTGGCATCATGGTTGCTTGCTCTTTTCTGTCCATTTTTTCGTAATGAATGATCTCATGAAATATCAACGTTTGTTTTACTGGGGTTATATAACCGTTTTTTTCAAATAAATTATAAGGTCCATTAATAGTTATTGGTACAATGGGAACTTTAGCCTTTTGAGCAAATTTCAAACTACCGGACTTAAAAGTACCCATTTCTTTTTCTTTACTTCTTGTTCCTTCTGGAAAGATTACAAGGGAATAGCCGTTCTTTAATATTTCCACGCCTTCCCTTAGGGCTTTTATTGCTTCTTTTGAGTTTCCTCTTTCTAAAAAGATGCCGTTAGTTATTCTAATCGCTTTCCCAAGATATGGGAAGTTTTCAAATTCCTTTTTTGCAACAAAGCTTACTTGTATATTTTCAAGGGCATATAATATATCAAGAATATCTGCGTATCCTTGATGGTTTGCAACAAATAGCACAGGCCCGTCCTTTGGTATATTTTCTTTTCCAATTATCTCAAAAGGTATATCAAAATGATTGACTATATTCTTAGCCCATAAATTCTCGCCTTCATAAATTATTTTCTTTTCTTTTTCTATATTTCCGGCTTCTCGCTCTTTAAAAATAGATTTTCCCAGTTTGATAAATCGTCTAGTTTCTTTTAAAATAAAATGTAAAGCTGGTAAATTTTTTATAATATTAATCTTCAATTTTTCATCCTCCAGATTTTCTAAATTTAGCTTAACATATTTTAACAAAACTTTCTATAAAAAGCTTAAAATAGGGTATAATGTATATTTAGGAGGCAATTATGAGATATTTTGATAATATAGTTGATACAGTGGGTAATACTCCACTAGTAAGAATTGATAAACACAATACGAAAGCCAAAATTTATGGGAAAACAGAGTTTTTTAATCCCGGAGGAAGCATTAAGGATAGAGTAGCTCTAGCTATGATTAAGGATGCGGAAGATAAAGGTATATTAAAAAAAGGTGGCGTTATTATTGAAAGTACCAGTGGTAATACTGGTATTGGTTTAGCTGCCATTGGGAAAGCTAAAGGATACAAGATTGTATTAACCATGCCGGAAAGCATGAGTGAAGAAAGAAAAAGTATACTAAGGGCATATGGGGCAGACTTAATACTCACAGCTGCAGGAGAAGGAATGAATGGTGCTGTGGAAAAAGCAAAAGAATTAAAAAAAGAAATTCCAGGAAGCATAATAGCCGGCCAATTTACGAATCCTGTTTGCGCCGATGTGCACTATAAAACAACTGGCCCAGAAATATATGAAGCATTGGATGGAAAAGTAGATGCTTTAGTAGTAGGTATTGGTACTGGAGGAACCATTTCAGGTGCGGGTAAATATTTAAAGGAAATGAACAAAGCCATTAAAGTTATAGCAATAGAACCGTTTAATTCCCCTTTATTGTCTGAAGGTAAAAGTGGTCCCCACGGAATACAAGGAATAGGAGCAAATTTCATCCCACAAATATTAGATGTGAGCATATATGATGAAATATTGCAAGCAAAGGAAGAAAATGCATATTTCCACGGCAGAAAAGTTGCCGAAGAAGAGGGTCTTTTTGTAGGTATAAGTTCCGGAGCAGCAATTTGGGGTGCAAAGGAACTGTCAAAAAGAAAAGAATTTGAAAATAAAAACATCGTAGCCGTACTACCCGATACAGGGATGAGATACTTATCGACTAAAATGTTCAAATAACTAAAATTTTATAGCGCCAGGACTTCTGTCAAAGTAAATACTTTTACTGGTTGCACTAATAGGAATACCATAGTAAAGGTCAACTTCTTTTAATATGTTTAAGTTCTTTGCAGCCTTTCCTGCAGAATATAAAACTCTGTTATCCATTCTATTATCAGCAGCAATGGAAACGGCAGAACCAATGGCTATGCCTAGGTCGGTAACGTTGAAAGAGCAACGTCCGCCGGCTTTTTTCATTTCATTACAGCTTTTAAACCCACAGTTTTCACAGTTATCCAAACCAAAAGGTTTTGATATACATCCAATTATTACAATTAAGGGACTATTATCAACATTATCGGCATCTCTATTAAAAAAATCTTGTCCTATCTCATTGCCTATTCTTCTCATTTCATTAGCGATTTTTTTCTTGTCATTTCCGGTTACAACAGTTGCTCTAATAGTGTCCTTTCCACTTCCTTTAGGCGCAGTGATTGCAGCAGAGACCATTAAATCGCCCACAGTTAATGCGGCATTTTCTGTAGAATCTTTAATATTTTTTATCATTTAATAAATTTCCTTTTCTATAAAATTTGTAATTAGATCAACGGCGACATTTTGCTGTTCTTCCCTTGTTATAAGAAGTTCGCCGTCACCTTTTTGTTTTCCATAATTACCAAAGCCTGCATGATTACCCCCTTCAATTTCAAACACATTTATATCTCGTATAATCTAATTATCCAATAACGGGTGTTTAGATTACATTTTCCTTTCCTTTTTGTGTTTGGGTTGTTCACCCGTTATAATTATATTGCACTGTGGATTTGTATCTATTTTAATACAGCTTTGACTGTTATAGGAGTCACAAACCACAGTTCTTTCGTTTTTACTGGTAATGAGCTAGTTAACGCTTTGACGTTTTTATTTACGAGACTACACAACGGAATTTCTTGTGGAAAACAGCAGTGCTAAATTTTATCAAAGGAGGTTATTTTATGTATTACTTAGGAATTGATATTTCCAAGTATAAACACGATTGTTTCATTATCAGTTCTGATGGTGAAATAATTTATGATGACATTGTCATCCAAAATGATGCTACCGGTTTTTCAAAGCTTCTTTCAATAATCGACTCATTAGATCAATCTCAAAAATTAAAGATAGGATTTGAAGCTACTGGTCATTATGGCATCAATTTAAAACTGTTCCTTGAAAAATCACACCACGATTTTATGGAACTAAACCCATTGCTCTTAAGCAAGTTTATCAAGGGACAAACCCTTAGAAAAACCAAATCCGATGCTATCGATTGCAGGGCAATTGTTAGCTATTTAATGACGGTAGAGTACAAACCCCATCCAATTGGATTTTATCATATGTACTCATTAAAGTCATTAACTCGTTTAAGAGATTCCTTAATTAGGCAACGTAGCTTTTATATGGTTAAACTTACAAATATTTTAGACCATACTTTTCCGGAGTTTAAGCCGTTCTTTAAAAACAAGTTTAATGTTACTTCACTTTACATTCTTAAAAAATATGGGAACGCAAAGTCTATATCAAATATGAATATTTCTTCTTATGAAACGTTGCGTAAAATTTCCTATGGCAAGTTTTCACTTCTGCGTTTTTATCGCCTAAAAGAATTAGCTACTAAAACCATAGGCGAATCTAACGATATCTTAGATTCAGAATTCTCAACTCTTTTAGCCCTTTACAAAAGCGTTGATGCTGAAATTCAATCTATAGAAGATAAAATCGAAGAATTGATATTTGAACTTAATCCTCCGCTACTGTCAATTAATGGAATCGGGCCATTGTCTGCAGCTGTTATTGTGTCAGAGTTTGGAAACATTTCTAGGTTCAATAATCCCGGTCAGATGCTTTCGTTTGCAGGAATGGAACCAGGATATTACCAATCAGGGATTTCTGAAAATACAGGGAAAATGGTTAAACGTGGTTCGTCTCATTTGCGTTATACCTTAATGAATGTATGCTTACCTTTGATTAACAACAATCCAGTATTCATGGAATACTATCTGAAAAAACGTAACGAAGGTAAACCCTATAGAGTGGCAATTAACCACGTAGCTAAAAAGCTACTACGTGTAATTTACACTCTTGAAACAAATCAAATTCAATATGATCCATCAAAACTTCGTTAGTTAAGTGGTGTAACTCTCTTAGTTTCACTCCTGAATTTATTATCTTCAGGCTTTTTGTTATGCAATAAATTATTTTTAAAAAACTATTGACTTTTAATAGCTAGACTCCTAAACAAAAAACTCCTGCAATATATAAGCAGAAGTCATCAGCGTAAAGCAATTTAGGTTAACCCAAGGGAGCACCTCATTCCCTATTTATCTACATAATTTTAACATACTGAAA